>Ga0190367_1000438_pt1 | contig 30734 bp, 37 predicted proteins | sample 4872181011_MG_FD_171838 | JGI IMG/M metagenome (GOLD analysis project Ga0190367, IMG submission 171838) | Hydrothermal vent microbial mat bacterial communities from Southern Trench, Guaymas Basin, Mexico - 4872-18-10-11_MG | ecosystem: Environmental > Aquatic > Marine > Hydrothermal vents >...
GGTTTTACCTTGCAATGAGGGCAAACGGGAACATAGAACCTTGCGTCTTCTTCCCTCTAACCTTAGCAAACATAAAGGATTTTGAGGATGGAGACGATTTCTTGGAATTTTGGAAGGAGAACGAAGTTCTTAGAGATTTGAGGGATAAGGAAAAGATAGAGGTTTGTGGTGAGTGTAGATACAGATACGTATGTGGGGGTTGTAGGGCTAGAGCTTACGCATACTTCAAAGATTACCTAAAGCCAGATCCAGGTTGCATAATTGCATACAAGAGGATCAAAGGTTCATGTTTGGTATGAGTATGGACATGAATATTGAAAGGAATACGAAGAATGCAAGAGACTTTGTAATAGCACTTGCAAACCTCTCATTCATAAAGTATCCCAGCAGATCGTTTAGATATCTCCCCCCATCCAAAGGAATTGCTGGAAGACAGTTGAATAGTCCTATGTAGAAGTTTAACCAAGCAATCCAATAAAATGTGTTCAGAAGGTAGAATATCGTTTCTCCAAGACCTTCAAATATACCCCTTGGTGTGAAGTAGTTTGTTATACCGTCAAAGCTTCTGAAGTAGAATGGCATTGCTGTGAGATAGAATAGACCATGAAAACCCCTGGGAATGTTTGTGAGTGATTCTATTATGTTCTTTGAGTATCCTATCACAGCTCCATCGAAGTAGTCTCCTCCAATTAAAACACCCAAGAATCCATGTCCATCCTTCTCAGACAACTTAACTTCGTAAGTTTTGATTTCTCCCCCTTCCAAGACCTTCAATCTCACAACTTCGTCTGGCTTTGTCCTCATCATAACATCTCTAAATACCTCAGTGTTTGGAGTCTCAAACTCGTTTATGGAAACGATGACAGAATTTTCCCTCATACCAACACTCTCAGCTGGTGTTCCATTCAGTATGTTGAGTATGTAAACACCCATCTCTGGCTTGTAAATCTCAAATGAGACGATTTCACCATTCCCCCTTCTAACTACAACCTCAACTCTATCGTCAACAGCATTCAAAACGTCTCTTGCATCTTCAACATCAAAACCGTTCAACTTCAGTATTGCATCACCCTCATAAAACACACCGTTAAAGCTCTTCAAGACGATTACGTGAGGTTTTAAGAATCCAAGAAGTGAAAAGAATATTGAAAAGGATAAAAGGGCTATCAAGAAGTTTGCAGTTATCCCAGCTGAGTATATCCTCATCCTGCTCTTCCTACCCTTTCCCAAAAGCTCCTTCTCATCTGGCTCGGCAAATCCTCCAATTGGAATTAGGGCAAAGACAACACCCAAAGATTTCACCCTCACATCCTCAACCCTTGAAAGTATGGCGTGACTGAACTCGTGAACTATCAACGTTATAATCAATCCAATCAAACCCCAGATGAATGGTATGAACTCGTTTAATCCTGGAATCAGTAATACGTTCCTGGGACTTGTTACTGGGGATGGCTTTGGAGGTGAAACCACCATGACGTAATCCATGATCAAGACAAGAAGAACCATGTAAATCATTCCAACAAGAACGAGGAGTATTCCAAGGTTACCAAAAGTCCTCCAAAACTTCTTATACTTAGCCAAGAGATCCAAAAACCTCAGACCCCTCCTTGTTCTCACAAGTAAAATTGGTCCAAAAATGGAAACGTTCTTACTCTCAAGCCTCCTCTTGAAAACGATCAATATTGTCCAATAAGATAGAAAAATTATAAATATTTCAATCCAAACCGAGTTCATCCCTGACACTCACCAAAGCCCTTATTGCAATCTCAAAGAACTTATCCAAGCTTATTCCAATTTCCTCAATTCTCCTTATTGCCTCCCTGTTACAGCCCCTTGCAAAACTCCTCTCCTTAAACTTCTCCTTAACGGTCTTTGGTGTGACTGAAGTTACCTTCTTGTTTTTAACGAGTGCACATGCAACTATCAATCCTGAGATATTGTCAGATGATACAAGTGCAATCTCCTCCTTCCTCTTTGGTTCAAAGAGATGGTAGTTGTGATTTTTAACTATCTCACAGAATTCTTCATCGAAACCCTCATTCCTCAATATTTCAGAACCAACAATTCCATGCTTTTTCATATCCCCCTGAACAATCTCGTAATCTATGTCGTGTAAGATTCCAATCAAAGCCCATCTCTCCTCATCCTCATTAAGCTCCCTTGCAAGTTCTCTCATTATTGCAGATGTTGCTATACAGTGTTTTATCAGTTTGTCATTCTTGACGTATTTCTTCAAAAGCTTCAGAGCTTCACTGCGATCCATGGATGAAGTAGATGCATACATTAAAAATCTATCTATTCAACAGATATAAAAACAAAGACCCAAACTCAACTCATGGATAAGGTGAAAGTTTTGATAGAAGCCCTCCCATACATAAGAGAATTTTACAACTCCTACATGGTCATAAAGATTGGTGGGAAGGCTATGGTAAGTGATAGGGTTTTGGAGAGTGTAGTTAAAGATGTACTTCTTCTATACTACGTTGGAATAAAGCCGATAGTTGTTCACGGTGGGGGTCCTGAGATCAGTGAGAAGATGGACAAGTTCGGTGTGAAACCAAAGTTCATAGATGGTTTGAGGGTTACGGATGAGGAGACTATGGAGATCGTTGAGATGGTTTTGGATGGTAAGGTAAACTCCAAGATTGTTTCGATGTTCATAAAGCACGGTGGGAGGGCTGTTGGTATAAGTTGTAAAGATGGTCTTCTGATAGTTGCAAAGAAGAAGCTTATAAAGAGGAAGAGGGGTGAGTTGGAGGAGGTAATAGATTTGGGTTTTGTGGGTGAGACTGAGCATGTTAATCCCGAGATACTTAAGATACTGATAGACAACGGATTCATACCAGTCGTATCACCAATTGCATCCGACCTCTCAGGAAACATATACAACGTAAACGCTGACATAGTAGCTGGACACATAGCATCAGCAATAAGGGCTAAGAAGTTGATAATACTTACAGATGTCCCAGGAATATTGAGGGATCCAAAGGATAGGAATTCACTCATTTCAAGGATAAAATCTGATGAGCTTGAGGGTATGATGGAATCTTTCAGTGGTGGAATGCTTCCAAAGGTTGAGGCTGTTTTGATGGCTTTAAGGGGTGGTGTTGAGAGGGTTCACATAATTGAAGGAAGGGAACATTCGATACTCCTTGAGATATTTACAAAGGAGGGGATTGGGACGATGGTTGAACCATGAAGGTTAAGGGAGAGAGGTTTGAGAGAGAACTCTTAAATAAGCTTTGGGAGATTGGGTTTGCAGCTGTCAGGAGTCCTTCAAGTGGTTCAATGAGTTACCCATGTCCAGATTTGATTGCGGGTAATGGAAGGAGTTACCTTGCGATTGAGGTGAAGATGAGATCCAAGTTACCACTATACATATCCAAAAATGAAATTGAAGATCTAAAGAGATTCTCAAAGATTTTTGGAGCAAAACCTCTGATAGCATTAAAGATTAAGGGATTTGAATGGAGATTTTTCAATTTGGAGTCTCTAAAGGAAACTGAAAAGGGTTACAAGATTGACGAAGAAAACTTTTATAGAGGTTTTGATCTTTACGAATTGAGGGGTTTGAAACAGGTAAGATTCGATTAATTTCGAAACGCTTATATCTTATAGCGATTGAGGATGAGACGACAAAAAATAGAAAAATTTATATATGTTGCCGTCAAAAACGGCATCAGATACGGAGTTAAGGGAGGTGATGGGATGGCACTGATTAAGATGCCTCCGCCACATGGCGGAGAAATCGTTTATAGAGTCGTAGAGAAGAGGGAGTTTGCCGAAAAGATGGCTGCAGGTGCAGTTGAATACGAACTTAAACCAACATACGATCCAAAGGGTGTTCCAATAAGACACGTTTACAGGGAGATAATGTCCGTCTGCTACGGTTTCTTCAGCCCTGTTGAGGGTTCAATGGTTCAGGAGGAGCTTGAGAGGGTTTTGAAGGAGAGAAGACTTTTGAGTGAGTGGGTGTTTCCATACCCAATTCTCTTTGACATAAGCGATGAGGATCTGAAGGCATTGGATGTTAAGGAGGGTGACAGACTCCTCTTGAAGCTCAAGGGACAGCCTTTTGCAGTCATGGACATTGAGGAAATATACAAGATAAATCCCGAGGATGTTGCAAACAGAACGTTTGGAACTCCAGAGAACAATCCAGAAGTTGTTAGGGTTCCATTTGATGAGAAGCATCCTGGATGGTTGATATACAGATGCATGAATCCAAACGTTATCGCTGGAAAGTGGACGATTGTCAATCCTCCAAAGTTCAAGGAACCTTACGACAGATTCTGGTTCCCACCAATTGAATGTAGATCTGTGATAAAGAACGTTAAGAAGTGGAGGACCGTCATAGCTCATCAGACAAGAAACGTCCCACACGTTGGACATGAGATGCTCATGAAGACTGCAGCCTACACGGGTGACATCGAACCATGTCATGGGATACTCGTTAATGCAATCATAGGTGCAAAGAGAAGAGGTGACTACCCAGATGAGGCTATTTTGGAGGGTCATGAGGCTGTCAACAAGTATGGATACATAAAGCCCGAGAGACACATCGTCACCTTCACGTTGTGGGACATGAGATATGGAAATCCAATCGAATCACTCTTGCATGGAATAATCAGACAGAACCTTGGTTGCACACACCACATGTTTGGAAGGGATCATGCAGCTGTTGGAGACTACTACGACATGTATGCAACCCAGATACTTTGGAGTAAGGGTATTCCAAGCTTTGGATTTGACGCACCTCCAAATGAGGTTGACTACGGATTGAAGATACTACCACAGAACATGGCTGAGTTCTGGTATTGTCCGAAGTGTGGTGAGATCGCTTACAGCGAGACCTGTGGACATGTGAAGGAGAAGCAGAAGTTCAGTGGATCCTTCATAAGAGGTATGGTTGCTGAAGGTATCTTCCCACCAAAGGTCATATTCAGACCAGAAGTTTACAAGGTAATAGTGAAGTGGTGGAAGGTCTTTGGATATCCGTTTGTAAATGCAAAGTATCTTGAGACTAAGAACAGGGAGCTTGAAGTAGATTTGGCTCCAATGGAGGTTCCGAAGGGGTGATGGGGTATGCCATACTATATAGGTGTAATTCTGGATGAAGGTAGGCTTTCACAGATAAAGGGAACTCCCCTTGAGGAGAAGATTCAGGAACTCTTTGGAGGACAGCTTAAGATGCTCGTAGTCGAAGTTCCAGACGACAAGGCAAAGCAGATACTTGGTGCATTTGATAGGGCTAGGATAGATTCAAGGGGATTCTTGGAAGATCTCCCCGTAGCTTTCAAAAGAGCCTTATTTGAGGAAATTGCAAAGGCTAAATCTTTAGATGTCATTGACAAGGTTCTTGAGAGGATTTCGGAGATCCAGGAGCTTGCAAAGAAGGAAGCAGAGTATATACCTCCACCGGAAATTGAGTGAAACAAATAGTAAGTTTTTTAAATTTTTAAGTTACGGTCATTTAGAGGAGGTGGGTTGAATGCCAAGCTATGTAGATCCCGAGAAGTGTGATGGATGTAAGGCTTTGGAGAGGACTGCATGTGAATACATCTGTCCCAACGACTTGATGACACTTGACAAGGAGAAGATGAAGGCATACAACAGAGAACCAGACATGTGCTGGGAGTGCTACTCCTGTGTTAAGATGTGTCCACAGGGTGCTATTGATGTGAGAGGTTATGTAGACTACTCACCAATGGGTGGTAAGTGTGTCCCAATGAGGGGAACGGATGCTATCATGTGGACTGTTGTGTATAGGAGTGGGAAGGTTCTGAGGTTCAAGTTCCCAATAAGAACAACGCCTTGGGGTTCAATTCAGCCGTTTGAGGGATTCCCAGAGCCAACTGAGGATATGCTCAAGACAGAACTCCTTGCTGGAGAGCCTGGAATATTGGATTTGGGTGAGTTTCCAAAGATTAAGTTGAGAGAGAAGCCGTTAACGAAGTTGGGGTGATTTGAATGGTTTATTACCCGAAGAAGGTTGAAGTGTATAAGGCAGATGAGGTTGCAACTGAGACTGTGGAGACTGACGTTTTGATAATTGGTGGTGGATTCTCTGGATGTGGTGCAGCTTACGAGGCTGCATATTGGGCTAAGGCTTTTGGTTTGAAGGTTACGCTTGTAGAGAAGGCAGCTGTTGAGAGGAGTGGTGCGGTTGCACAGGGATTGTCCGCCATAAACACATATATTGATAACAGTTACGGTGGTAGAGCTGCAAGATCCGAGATACAGAACACTGTTGAGGATTACGTTAGATACGTTGTTCTTGACATGATGGGTATCGCTAGAGAGGATCTCGTTGCAGATTACGCAAGACATGTAGATGGAACTGTGCACTTATACAACAAATGGGGACTTCCAATGTGGACAACGCCAGAGGGGAAGTGGATTAGAGAGGGACAGTGGCAGATAATGATTCACGGTGAGAGTTACAAGCCAATAATTGCCGAAGCTGCAAAGATGGCTATCGGTGAGGAGAACATTTATGAAAGAGTTCCTATCATTGAGTTGCTTATGGATAAGAACGATCCAAACAGAGTTGCAGGAGCTGTTGGATTTAGTGTTAGAGAGCCAAAGTTCTACGTTTTCAAGGCTAAGGCTGTCATACTTGCAACTGGTGGTGCAACACTCCTGTTCAGACCAAGGAGTGTCGGTGAGGCTGCTGGAAGAACGTGGTATGCAATCTTCGACACTGGAAGCGGTTACTACATGGGATTGAAGGCTGGAGCAATGTTAACTCAGTTTGAACACAGATTCATACCGTTCAGATTCAAGGATGGATATGGACCAGTTGGTGCATGGTTCCTGTTCTTCAAGTGTAAGGCTAGGAATGCGTTGGGTGAGGTTTACATTGAGAAGACTGCAAGCGAGCTTGAGAAGTATAAGCCATACGGAACCGCAGCACCAACACCAACACCACTGAGAAACCACCAGGCTTTGATTGAGTTGGTTGAGGGTAGGGGTCCAATATTCATGGACACACCAGAATCCATGGAGACTATGGCAGCTGGAGACAAGGCAAAGGCTAAGAAGATTTACGAGGAGGCGTTTGAGGACTTTCTTGACATGACAGTTTCACAGGCTCTGCTCTGGGCTTGTCAGAACATCGATCCACAGGAGAGACCATCTGAGGCAAGCTTGGCTGAGCCATACATAATGGGTTCACACAGTGGTGAGGCTGGATTCTGGGTGTGTGGACCAGAGGATCTGATGCCTGAGGAGTACAAGAAGTTCTTCCCTGTCCAATACAACAGAATGACAACAGTTAAGGGACTGTTCGCAGTTGGTGACTGCGCTGGAGCGAATCCACACAAGTTCTCAAGTGGTTCATTTACAGAGGGAAGAATCGCAGCAAAGGCTGCTGTTAGATATATAGTTGAACAGAAACCAACACCAGAGGTTGACGATGCAAAGGTCGAGGAGCTAAAGAAGAAGTGCTTTGCACCAATGGAGAGATACATCGAAAACAAGGACAAGACGACAGATGAGAACGTTAGCCCGTTCTTCTTCTTCCCATGGCAGGGATTGGTTAGACTACAGAAGATTATGGATGAATACGCAGCTGGAGCTTCAACCTTCTACAGAACTAACAAGGTTATGCTTGAGAGAGCTTTGGAGTTGCTACAGTTCTTGAAGGAGGACTGGGAGAACTACATTGCAGCTAGAGATCTACACGAACTGATGAGGGCATGGGAGCTCTGGCACAGAATATGGACTGCTGAGGCACACGTTAGATTCATGCTCTTCAGAGAGGAAACGAGATTCCCAGGTTACTATTACAGAACTGACCATCCACAGCTTGATGACGAGAATTGGCACGTCTTCACACTTGGAAGATACGATCCAGAGAAGAACGAGTGGAGCTTTGAGAAGGTTCCAGTGTTGCACATAGTCGAATATACATTATAAATTTTTTTATTTTTAATTAGTGATATGTATAAATAAGTTTAATCCTTTCGATATAAAATCAGCATTTTCGAATCTAAGCAATTTAGATGTTGAAGAAATTCATAAATTAATGAAAGAACATGAAAAGAATCGTAAATTCTTTTTAAAAAATCCAATTTCAGTTGAATTCTTAATAGGTACAGGTTCAGATATAACTGCAATATCTTTAATTGACGCTTTAAGATTAGGTATCAATATTTGATGTATATATGAATAGGTTATCTGAACAGATAGAATTTAAACGAAATAACTTTGCAAATGGAATTAATATAAGATTTACTTCAGAGCGACCAATTTTCTAAACTTACATTACGACTGTCTCACACTTCCAACAAACTTCTCCTTTGACTTTCTATAATATTCGTTGGCATCATCAAACCTTCCCATCTCCTTATACAGATCACCAATGTATCTCAAGGTTAAAGCTGTAAACTGTGAGAAGTCTTCATCAACCTTCTCCAACTCTTCAAAGATTTCCAAAGATTCTTTTAACAACTTCTCCGCTCTGCTATACTGATGCCTACCCTTGCAAAACAATCCGAAGTTGCTGAGCGTAATTGCAAGATCAAACTTAAAAGATTCCCTCTCCCTTATCAAGTTCTTGTATATTGTCAAAGCCTCCCTAAAGCACTTGTCAACCATGGGATAGTTCCCAACCTTCCTATAAATCTCTGCGGCGTTGACGAGTGTTTCTGCAAGAACCTCATCACTCCCAAGGGAAATCCTTATCCTCAAAGCCTCCTCTATCTTGTCGAGTGCCTCCTCATACCTCTTGAGACCATACAACAACGTAGCATAGTCGTTTTCAACCGCTGCAAACTCAAGGGGGTCATTAACTGCAATCCTTTCAGCTTCCTGATACATCTTTTCAGCCCTATCCGTCATTCCCATAAGTGTCAATGCTCTGGCTGCATTTCTCAACAACATCGGAACTGGTTCAGCAATTCCAAGCTCGTTACAGATCTTCACAGCGTATGTTGATGAGATGACACAGTTAACAAGTGATCTGTTATCGTTCCTCTTAACGTAATACATAGACGTGTATGAAAGGTATATGAGTGTGAGTATAGCCCTCCACACACCATCCAAACTCTTAATCTCTTCAGGCTTTTTAAACATCACATCCGCAACTCTCTTAACATCCTCTGGAGCAACCTTCTTAACCTCCTCCAAAGCCTCAAGTGCCTTTCCTTCCTTCACAAGCTTCCCAACAACATCCAGCAGTTCCATTATCTCAATCCTACACAATCACTTAAAAAAATTTTGCTTGCCTTACGAATCACCTCAAACTCATCTCTCTCACACACCCTCTCAACTCCAAGCAAGAAAAGCCTAACATACTCCTCCCTGCTGGTTCCAAAGTAGTCCTTTTCACTAACCCCCCTCCAATATAGACGGTAAGAAGGATCTGGATTTGGCTTAACAGCGTCTGGAGATGTGAATGGAACTCCAAAGTAAAATTCAAAGAAATCATCATCCTTCAGATCCATCCTCTTAAACCTCGTTAAATCAAGCAGAACTATATCGTCTCCCCTAAGCATAACCTCGTAATCCTCCCAAGGTGTATAAACGTATCCAGCCTTTTTAAGCTTATAGAGGAGAGATACCGTCAGTGGAATACACCTCTTTGCACCCTCCTCATCAACTATGACATCCCCATCCTTAAAATCCGACAAAGGAATTCCATCTACCCACTCCTGCAAAATTGTATCGTCTAAGATAACCATCGGTTTTGCAACGTTCCTGGGAAACTTTGAAACGACATCATCAATTGTCCTCTCATAGTCTTTGAAAGATTTTATTGGTGAGTTTGGGGAGAGTAAGTTTAACGCATAATCCTTAACAATCCCATCACCAAAACACCTCAATCTAAAGACGTAGTAACGTATCCAAGCGGATTCCAAAGATACCTCAATCTCAAAAATCTCACCCAAATCTCTCTCAATCTTTGGTAAAACTTCATCAAGTTTCTCACATATCTTTTTAGATATGACTTTCCTCCTCTCCTCCCTACAACTTCCAAAAAGATGTTTCCTTGGAATGACAACCGTTATACCCCAACATTCGATTGTATCCGATGCAATGTTATCCTCAAATTTCACCCTCATAGGGAAACTCGTAACTCTCCATGTTTACACTCTCAATCTTCCTGTATGCACCAACAGTCCCACAATCCCTACACCTCACAATCATCTCAACAGCATCGTATTCGTATCTCCCTCTCCTAACCTTACCCCTCGTAACCTTCAAGACATCTGCAACATGTTTCTTTCCATCGTTGCAAATTGGACAATCAATCTCCACCTCTTTGATCTCCATAAGTTAAAGGAAGTTGTAAGGATAAAAAGTTTTTGTGCCTTGATTAAAGAATCTACTAAAAGGTTGTTTGATTGGGTTACACAATCATCTTCAAAAACAGAGAAAAAGCAAAGTAATTTTCAATATAACGATTAAGTAATAACCTTCGAGAAACTATCCAATTAAGCATAATCGATAATTGGAATGCTTTGAATAGCTTAGGTCTAAAATACAACTACAGAAATTATCTTCCTAAGTTACATGAAGAAAAGCAATAGACTTAAACGGTAAATCCAGTTGTAGAGGTTTAATGTTAAAACCCAAAATTGATGGTAAACACCTTATAGACTCTCAAACAAAGGAAACTGTTTTAACTGTCCAGATAAACTCTCAACATGCACCATGATCAACACATCAGAAACCATCCCATAAACTCTCCATCCTCCATATATGGTCATGTTGACGGGAAAGATATAGAAACACTTTTAAACATCTCAAATTACTCCAAAATGCTTAAAGAGGGATCGGTATGAACGTAGATATCTTGGTTATCGGTGGTGGTATTTCAGGTTTGACAGCAGCAGTTGAGGCAGCTGAGACAGGTTACAGTGTTGCTCTAATTGAGAAGAATCCGTATCTAGGTGGTAGGGTTGCTCAGTTGACAAAATACTTCCCAAAGATGTGCCCACCATACTGTGGATTGGAGATATTTCTGAAGAGACTTAAGAACTGTGATATAAAGGTAATAACGAATGCAAAGGTTAAGAGGGTTGAGGGTGTTGCTGGAAATTTCAACGTCTTCATAGAAAAGATGCCGAGATTTGTGAATGAGAACTGCACAGCATGTGGTGAGTGTGAGAAGGTCTGTCCAATTGAGAGACCAAGTGAATTTGACTTTGGATTGGGTAAGACGAAAGCCATATACCTACCACACGACATGGCCTATCCATACATCTACGCAATCGATCCAAACGCATGCAACAAGTGCGGTGAGTGTGTTAAGGTTTGTAGATACAACGCAATCGATCTTGAGGATCAGCCAGAGGAGATGACTATAAATGCGAAGGCGATAATAGTTGCAACTGGCTACAACCCATACGATGCCAACAAACTTGAAACTTTGGGATTTGAAAACCCAGACGTCATAACGAACATGATGATGGAGAGGTTAGCATCACCAAACGGACCCACAAAAGGTAAGATTCTGAGACCCTCAGATGGAAAGGAGCCAAAGGTTGTTGCATTTGCCCAGTGTGCTGGATCAAGGGATGAAAACCACCTACCTTACTGCTCAGCCATATGCTGCCTCGCAACCATGAAACACGCTTTATACATCAGGGAACAGATACCAGACTCCAAGGTTTACATATTCTACATAGACGTTAGAGCTTACGGTAGATACGAAGACTTCCTAAAGAGGGTTGAGGAGGATGAGAATATAGTGTTTGTGAGGGGTAAAGTTGCAAAGGTTGAGTCTAGGGACGGGAAGGTTGTCGTGCATGCTGAAGACACCTTGACTGGAAAGAGGACAGAGATGGAGGCTGATTTAGTTGTTTTGGCTGTGGGAATGCAACCTACAACCGCTGTTGAAAGAATTGAAGGTTTGGAGTATGACGACTACGGATTTGTGATTGAGAAGGAGGGAATAATTCCATGCGGAGTTGCAAGGATGCCTGCAGACGTTGCAATGAGTAACAGGGATGCAACTGGAGCTGTTGTTAAAGCCATTCAAGTTGTTAGGGGGTGAGTTGAATGGAGAAGAATGTTGGTGTTTACATATGCACGGGCTGCGACATAGGAAAGCTTGACATAGAGAAGATCAAGGGAATTGTTGAAAACGAGTTCAAGATAACTCCAAAGATTCATAATGCCCTTTGTAGCAGGGACGGAGTTGAAATAATCAGGAAGGATATTAAGGGTGGAGTGAATGCTGTTGTTATATGTGCATGCTCACCAAGATACAAGCACGACGTTTTCAACTTTGGAGATGGGATAATAACCGTTAGAGTCAATCTCAGGGAGGATGTAGTTTGGAGTCACGATTTGGATGAGGAGACTCAGGAGTTGGCTGAGGATTACGTAAGGATGGGAATTGTTCAAGCTCAGAAGACCGAAATTCCAGAACCATACATCGAAGAGACATCAAAGGACATACTGGTTGTCGGTGGTGGGGTAACGGGTTTGACAGCAGCTATCGAATGTGCAAAGGCTGGATACAACGTTTACCTGGTTGAGAAGGAGGCGGAGTTGGGTGGATGGGTTAGGAAGTTCAAGAAGATTTTACCAGGAAGATTCCCATACAAGGAGCTTGTAGATGCTAGTTCATACCTAAACGAGAAGATAAGGGAAGTTGAGGGGAACGAGAGGATAAAGGTTTACACTTCAACAAAGTTGAAGTCGATCTCTGGACAGCCTGGAATGTTCAACGTCGTAGTTGAGAGGAACGGATCTGAGGAGTCGTTTAAGGTTGGTGCAATAATACTTGCAAGTGGTTGGAAGCCATACGATCCATCAAAACTGATTAATTTGGGCTATGGATTGCCAGGTGTAGTTACAAACATCGAGTTTGAGGAGATGGTTAAGGAAGGGAGACTTGAAGTTAACGGAAAGCCAGTTAAGGATGTTGCATTCATACTGTGTGCGGGACAGAGAGATCCAGAACATTTACCCTACTGTTCGAGTGTATGTTGCTTAGCTTCACTAAAACAGGCTCTATATCTCAGGGAGATTAACAAAGATTCAAACGCATACATATTTTACAGAGACATGAGGACAGTTGGAATCTACGAGGAGTTTTACAAGCAGGCTCAGCAAGATGAAGGAATATTTCTAACAAAGGGTGATGTGAAGGGGATTACACAGATAGGTGAAAAGCTTAGAGTTGAGGTTACAAACACTCTACTTGGAGAGGATATAACCGTGGATGTTGACATGGTCGTCCTTGCAACTGGAATGATGTCATCGATGTATGGACTTTACACTATAAAGGAGGAGTATCCTGAAGAGGAGGGTGCAACGATATATCAACATGTAAAGCCAGCAATCCCACTGGAGGTTGCACTTGAGATGAAGGGTAAGGAGTGGATACTTAACCTACAATACAGACAGGGTCCAGAAATTCCAACCCTCAAGTATGCATTCCCAGACTCGCACTACATATGCTTCCCATACGAGAGTAGGAGGACTGGGATATATCCCGCTGGATGCGTTAGGGCTCCCATGACGGTAAGAGATTGTGAGATAGATGCAAGGGGTGCAGCATTGAAGGCAATTCAAACTGTTGAGTTGGTTTCAAAGGGTGCAACGATATTCCCAAGAACTGGAGACATAGACTATCCAAACTTCTTCCTCCAGAGATGCACACAGTGCAAGAGGTGCACAGAGGAGTGTCCATTTGGAGCTTTGGATGAGGATGAGAAGGGAACTCCACAGCCAAATCCATTGAGGTGTAGGAGGTGTGGTGTATGCTTTGGTGCATGTCCGGAGAAGATAATATCCTTCAAGCAATACTCGATTGACATGGTTTCGTCAATGATAAGGGCAATCTCAGTTCCATCTGAAAAGTTCAGGTTTGTCGTATTTGCATGTGAGAACGATGCCTATCCTGCAATAGACATGGCAGCCAGGAAAGGTTTGAAGTTCAGTCCACTTGTCAGAATAATTCCAGTTAGATGTTTGGGTTCAGTGAACGTCGTATTCATAGCTGATGCAATGTCAAAGGGGATTGATGGTGTTCTCTTGCTTGGTTGCAAGTTTGGAGAGGATTACCAGTGTCACTTCATCAGGGGTAGCGAACTTGCAAACAGGAGGATGGAGAACGTTAGAGAGACCTTGCAAAGGTTGTTTGTTGAGCCTGAGAGAGTTAAGATAGAACAAATTGAAATTTCAGACTGGGAGAGGATTCCAGAGATAATAAACAGCTTTGTTGAGGAGATTCAGAATATTGGGCCAAATCCATACAAGGGATTCTAATTTGGGGGTGGTGTAATGAATGTCGATCCAAACTTTGTGAGGGACATCATTGCGATGGGAGGTAAAAGCTTAAAGAGGTGCATGCAGTGTGCAAACTGCAGTGTCGTCTGTCCTTTGAGTCCCGATGACAATCCATTCCCAAGGAAGGAGATGATATGGGCTCAGTGGGGTCTCAAGGATAGGTTGATAAAAGATCCAGACATCTGGCTCTGCTACAACTGTGGAGACTGTTCAAAGTATTGTCCAAGGGATGCCGTTCCAGGACAGGTTTTAAATGCCATAAGAGCTAGGATACTTTCAGAGTATATATGGCCAAAGTTTGTTGGTAGGATACTGAACAAGCCTTGGAGTCTTCCAATATTTGTAATTTTAATACCAGCCCTGATAATTGGGGGTATCCTTTGGGCTATAAAGCCCACGATTCCAACTGGAGAGATTGCAACATCTGAGTTTATACCGATAGAATACGTTGAGATTCCAGCCTTCATACTTGGAGGTTGGGTTATACTAATAAGTCTCATAGGTATATGGAGGTTCTGGTTGGCAATAACGGATGGAGGGGGTATGAACGTAACTGTGAAACCACTTGAAGATGCAAATATCAACGTTAGGGCTAGCGGTGGATTCATGGGTATGAACTTCATAGTAGCCTTCTTCTTTGTCCTAAGGGACATTCTTTATCACAACTGGTTCAAGATATGTGAGACAAACAGACCCCGTTTGCCAGCTCACTTTCTGATATTCTATGGATTTCTGGGATTGGGTTTGGTTGCAACGATAGATTTCATAAGCATATACATACTTGGAGTCCATCCTTTACCTTGGCCCTGGGAGATTGGTAGGGGTGGAGTGTATGATGTGCTGGCAATTTTCAAGGGTATAGCTCTCTTGAGCGGTGCTGCGCTAGTGATTGGAGCATGTATAGCCATGTGGAACAGGTTATACCATAACAGGAAGGAGATTGGAGGTTACTACGACTGGTTCTTCCTTCTTGTAATATTCTTCGTTGGAGTTACTGGATTTGCAACGACGATTGCAAGGTTGCTTGGGAGTGTGAGTGCATACTACCTATACGTAGCACACCTATACCTTGTCTTCATGTTGCTCGTTTATGCACCTTATTCAAAGTTTGCACATCTGTTGTATAGGACAGTTGCAATGATTCAGGCCAAGGCTTGGAAGAGAGAGCCAAAAGAGGTTCCAGTTGGCTTTTGGGAAGGACTTTAATTTTATTTTTTATTTAGCAGATTAGGAACGCCCAGTGTGAAATATCTAATGAAGAATATAATATAGAAGAAAGGTCAGAAATTTGCACAGAATTTTGCCCACTAAGTAAAGAGATAAAAGGAAGAATGGAAGTAAAAAATATTATAGTAGTAAATAGAAGAGAACCCTATAAAGAAAATTACAATAGTTTAGTAGAGCTTGAGAAATTAACACTAACAGAAGCATACTGGAAAGGAATAGCAGATGAAAGAGAAAGAGAAATACAAAGATTGTATGAATTTGCAAGAAATTTAATGTGGAATCTACAAGCAACACAACCAAGAGCACAAGTTAGCGGAGCTAATGTTGAATATAAAATAGGAATCCAACCAGAAGACATAGATCTTCCAATAACTCTACTTGGAATAGCGACAATAGGATTCACCATAATAAAATACGAAATAGGAGCAGTCATTAGTCTTGCAATAGGAGGAGCAGGATTAGGAAGTATAATTACAAGAATAGTAAGAAAAAAAGCGGGAACCCAATAGTTTTCGCCATTTCATGGTGATAGAGCCTGTGTTCTAAAACTAACTTAATAAAACGGATTGGTGTTGAGGACAGTTAATTCCTAATATACTCTTTTCTAACCAGAATGTGACACCAAGTCCAACCAACTTCAGATCTTCAACGGAGCAATGAGACATTCAAAGACATTTCAAATCAAAGAGTGCATTATTAAACATCCAAAAATCATCCAAAAATCGTTTATTAAACACCAGGTATAATCTCCTCCCCAGCATAAACGACAATACCCCTATCAGTTATCTCAAATGGATGGATCTTGTAGCTGTGCTTTATACCTCTCATCTTAACTATCTCCAAAGCCCTAACCTTAACATTTCCACTCCACTCAAACCTCAAAATTACAGTTCCCTCAGTAACAAACTGTTCAATACCAAATCTCGAAGCCATGTGGGATCCTTCAACAATCTCACATGTGAAGAGAGAAGTTAAGCCCAAAACTTCAAATGTTGTTGAAATCTTTAAAAGCTCAATTCTAAACTTTGAAACGTCGTTTATCATAAATCCTATTGAAGTTGTAGAATCCAAAACAACCCTCCTTGCACCTATCTCATCCTGTATAGCTATAACCTGATCAAGAATTGAACGGGTATCGAATGGTCTTATATCGACGTATCTCTCATCACTCGGCAATCCAATCTTTGCAGAAGTTGCATCAACCAATGCAATCATGTTCTCATCCTCAAGCTTCTCAACATCCCATCCAAGTGTAGATGCATACTCCCTCAAATTTTGGGGTCTCTCTTCGGTTGCTATGAATATACCTGGTTCCCCATATTCCTCAGCACCTCTGACAAGGAACTGAAGTCCAAATATTGTTTTACCAGATCCCGAAACACCCGATATAAGATAAGTCTTGTCTCTGACAAATCCTCCACCACAAAGTTCATCGAATCCAGGTATTCCAGATGGACACCTCTCAAGCTTCATCATTAATATTACAATCATGCAAATATAAATAGGTTACTACACCAAGTTTATTGTTAACTTAACTAATGCCACAGCCCACAAAATAAATTCCAGCATCTAACATGATTCTTAAAATGGAACAGAAAACTTGCCACTCACTCGCTTCCCGAATTTTAAGATCTTCAACAAACTTGTTACAAGTTTCTAATCACATAAATTCATCAGAATTGGCTCTTTCCCTTAGCATCTACAGCTAAGTGGTAGAACTTAACAACTGTCAAGCAATGATATGTAATGGGCAAGCTTCCTTAACGGTATTATAAGCCTTTGGATTTCTGACTAAAGTATTGCTACCTAACTTAACATCAGAAACCTTTCAAATATTCTTAGCTCTTTAACGAGTCATGTTATCACATCCAGCATTGCAATCGACAACTTAAAATATCATCCATCTAAAAAATGATTATGAGCGAGAAAATTACAGTTAGCGTTATAAAAGCAGACATTGGAAGTGTTGCTGGGCACTGTGTAGTTCCGGATGAGATAAAGACTTTTGCAGAGAAGAAGTTGAGGGATGCAAAGAGGAAGGGTAAGATAATAGACTTCAGGGTTTTCAACGCTGGAGATGATCTGGAGCTTGTTATGACACACAGGAACGGTGTTGACAGTGAGGAGATACATGGTTTGGCTTGGGAAACTTTCAAGGCATGTGCAGATAAAGCTAAGGATATGAAACTATACGCTGCTGGACAGGATCTACTTAAGGAAGCTTTTTCAGGTAACGTTAGGGGTTTGGGACCTGGAGTTGCTGAGATGGAGTTTACCGAGAGACCAGCAGAACCAATAATAGTATTCATGATGGATAAGACTGAACCTGGAGCTTTCAACCTACCAATATTCAAGATATTTGCAGATCCATTCAACACCGCTGGCTTAGTTATAGATCCATCCATGCACAAGGGATTTAGATTTGAGATTTGGGATATAAAGGAACACAAGAGTGTAATCATGAGCAGTCCCGAGGAGATGTATGACATACTTGCTTTGATAGGTAGCAAGGGAAGGTATGTCATAAAGAGGGTTTATCCAAAGGAAGGTAAGTTACCAGTTGATGAGCCAGTTGCAGTTATAAGCACAGAAAAGCTGTTTGAGATTGCAGGTGAATACGTTGGAAAGGATGATCCAGTTGCAATCGTTAGGGCACAGAGTGGATTGCCAGCTGTTGGAGAGGTTCTCGAAGCATTTGCATTTCCACATCTTGTAAGTGGGTGGATGAGGGGTAGTCACAATGGTCCAATACTTCCAGTTCCATTTAGATACAGTAAGTGCACGAGATTTGATGGACCTCCAAGGGTTATAGCTGCTGGATTTCAGCTTTCAAATGGAAAGTTGATAGGACCTGTTGACATGTTTGACGATCCAGCGTTTGAATACACGAGGATGAAGGCTATGGAAGTTTGTGACTACATAAGGAGACATGGACCCTTTGAACCACACAGATTACCCCATGAGGAGATGGAATACACTACACTCCCGAAGGTTCTGGGGAAGCTTGAGGGTAGGTTTGAAAAGATTTAATTATCATGTGAACAACCTTAACATCTTTATCTATCTCCTGAACGGTTAACACACAAACGTCACTGTCATTGATACCGCGTATGCTGTATGAAGATCCCTCCAAAAACTTCCAACCCTCTTCCTCAAGTTCCCTTCGATAGAAATCTATCAAATCTCTTGAACTCAAATTCGTTTTGACAACGATATCCAAGGTCTCTATTGATCCAGACCTGCCACTACTTCCATACAACAGTTGAGATTCTGGAGGTTTCTTGAGAGTTGGAGTTTCACACAGAGGTGAGTTGTTTTTGAGGACAATCTTAACTGAAGTATCTACATAAACGGAGAGCCCATATCCGTTCCAACAGAAGAGTGCAAAATTTGATGAGCATGTTTTCTCCACCCATCCATCTTTAATTAACGATCTCCTGTAAAACTCAATGACATTCTCCTCCTTCACATCCATAACAAGAACGTATGTGTCATTCCACGATAGACCACCGACAACCCTTGAACTTTTTGGAATTGGAATTTCAATTGGGAGTTCTGGCATCTCATCCACATATATCTTCACATCACCACCCATCAACCTTTTCATTAGGTAGCAACAATCTTTCCCAAGACATCCAACCAACACCGTAACAATCAAAATCAAAATTATTGTCCTCATAACATTGAGGTGTTCGCATGTTTAAATATTTTGCACGGTTAAAACGAGTATAATCTCTGTCTTTGGATCCCTCAAAAGTTCAACAATCTCCCTATCAACATCCCTCGCAGACTTGTTGGATCTAACTGCCAGAGTCCTATCACAAACAAAATCACTCTTTCTAATTACAACATCTGTTTCATGTCTAAAAGTTAACCTTGGATCTCCATAGGCTATCAATTCATCCCTCAAGTTGTAATCCGGTAATATTATCTCAACGTTTATAGCACATCCAGATCTCAAAAAACCCTTCAAATCATCACTCAAATCGACAACAGACTTGTCGGCTCTCACACCAATTATGCAATCCCCCCTCAACGTTAAATCCCTATCCTTTGTAACCTCCAACGTTGTTCTGTGAGTAGCCCTTATGTTTGGATGACCCCTTGCCACTATCTCCTCTCTCATTCAGACACCTCCTGTAAAACCTCATTGGATGATCGACACCACAATCCCGAACACACAACCCCCAGCTCTTCATAGTTTCGCAGCTTGGAATTTCGTATCTCTCCCCCTTACCCCTCATTCCAGCTATATGCTCAACTTGATATCTCGTCTTCTCCTCATCGAAGTCTGGGGCGTTTCTAAATACTTCTACAATCTTATCGATCTCGTAACCCAAATTTATCAAGAATGATGCTATTGAAAATCTACCGGTGTGTGGAACATTCTTTCCAGAATTCAAATCAAATAGTATCTTCTTCATGCAATCTGGAAAGCATTCTGGATTTAAAGGTATTTCAAGCTTGCCACCAATACAAACCTCAACCTTTATTGGAATCCTCTCCATTATCCTATCCCTTATAAATTCCTCAAGCAACCTCAAAAACTCATCCCTCGTCAGATGAACAAAACCCTTCTCAACCCTCCTATTCACAAGCTTCCAAGCTTCAGACTTGATTCTCACAGCTCCCTTCAAGTAATCTCTAAAATCTACTGAGAATTCCCTAAACCTCAATCCAAGATCCCTTGCAACTACAAATATAAAATCGTCACACTCTCTCTTCAACATCTCCCTAAATATTCTAGCCATCTTAAATGCAAACTTCAACCTCAAATTATCCTCCAAGTTTGAAACTACAACCATAACTCTCCTCCATTCCAAAACAGACTCCCTAGCCCTCCTCTCAATTTTTATATAGTTCTCAGTTCTAATTGGGTAGACGCAGTTCTCAAAACCTCCACACTCCCCCCTCTCAACGCAACTCGAACATAAAAATTCTAAATGCCCATAATTAAACTTAAACTTACCATCCAAGACCTCTTCAACCTTATGGATTGCAGAGCTTAAGTCAGACTTTATCTCAGATTCATCAAATTTGAATAATTTTGCATAGCTTAAAAATGGATACTTTTCAAGGAATGGAAATATCGGTAAGAATGGTCTCTTCATTCCGCTTCAATACGTGGTGCAAGTATATACTCCACCTTCAACTTGCCATCCGCAACGTCAAATGTTAGCCTTACTGGATAGTCCTCACCCAGATGAATCGTCAATATGTCACCACCACCTGCAATCTTGATGAACTCCTTCAGATACTCTATACTGAACATCGATCTTGCCTTCTCCCTGTTGAACTCTATCAGTTCCATCTCGCCCATGTGAAAGACTATACGATCTATATCCCCCCTTGCCTCAACGTAAAAACCGTTCTCATCACTCCTAAAAACTACGTGATCTGCAATCTTGTCTGCAGCCTGTATTGCCTTCTTAAACTCACCAGCATCAAGAACAACCTTTGCAGGTAACTCAAGTTCTGGTATCTTTGGTTCCTTCCTTATTGCAGAAGGATCTATGAGTGAAACGCTGTATTCCACATTACCAAACTTAACCTTCAGCATACCACCATCTTCAACCTTGAGTTCAACAAGCTCTTTCTTCTTAACAGTTCTCAAAATGTCGTTCACCCTGTTTACATCAACACCAATCGTCTTCTCCTCATCTAAAGTGTAAACATCAAAAGAATCTCTTGGAATGTCAATTATAACCATTGCAACATTTGCTGGATCAACAGCCCTTGAATGAAGACCCTCCTCCTTAAAGTGAAATCTTGCTTCACTTACAAGTGTAACGATGGATTTCACAGCTGTCTTTATAACCTCACCATTCACTATCGCATTGATCATGTCTCAATCTTGATGTGACGATTTAAACCTTTTCTCAAATCCACCATATCCATATACCGTTTGCAGCTTCAATCTTTCTACCCCTTATCTTCCCATCTATTGCAAGTTTTTGAAGTCTCCTTAGGACGATCCTCCTATCAACTCCAATCTTTTCTGCAATTTCAGATGTTACAAGTGGAACACCTTCACTCCTCAAAACCTCTAAGATCTTCAACTCTATGTTTTCCATGGACTTGTATTGATAAATATAAAATAAAAAACTTTCGATAACGTTATCAAGAGTGCTTTTAATTACGTAGTCAGGATGAATGTTAAGAGTAAAAGTGGACTTATGATTGCATTCACTCGAAAGAATGCAACTTCTATCTTCCCCCTTTCAACCTCAAGATGTTCGTATATCAGTAATAGACCTATAAGGATTGCTCCAATCAGTGCCTTAACATTCCAAAGGATTGCAGATGCTGCTACAAGTATGAAGAATATTGCATGGTTTAAGGCTGAAGCTATCATTGCAAACCTAACACCAAAATCTGCTCCAAGGGAGTGGAGACCGTATCTCCTGTCAAACTCGACATCCTGCAATGCGTAGATTATGTCGAATCCAGCAACCCAAAATACAACCGCTATGCTTAACATAACAATCACGGGATCAAAGTTGCAAGGTTTAAACATTGGATCCTTAACGGCAATCCAACCACCCAAAGGAGCTATTGCAAGGATAAATCCCAAGAAGTAGTGAGAGAGACATGTGAACCTCTTGAGGTATGGGTAGAGGTATGCCAGGATTGGTGGAATTGGAGAGATTAGGAATGCAGTCCAATTTATCATGTATGCCGAAAATTCGTAAACTACAAGTGCGACTACAAGTATTGCGTAAGCCTCTCTTAAACTCATCCTTCCAGAGGGTAGATGTCTGTTTGATGTCCTTGGATTTAGTGCATCTATCTCTCTATCTATTATTCTGTTTAGGGTCATTGCAACGGTCCTCATACCAGTAAATGCTAACGTGATAAGAATAAAAGTTCTAAATCCAAACCAACCCTTCTGAGCCACAAATGCTCCGAGGTATGCAAAGGGTAGTGCAAAAACGGTATGTTCTATCTTCACAAAGTCCGCATATTCACCAAGCTTAAGAAACGTAGCTCGCATCATCCTCAAATCCGTATGATATGTCTTGAAGCATCTTCGTAGCCAAACCTAGGAGTAATCTGTCATCTTCAACAAGCTCCCTTATGATCATCAAGGCTGTTGCCTCTCTGAGTTCTTGACTCTTCAACTCTTCAAGAAGCTTGAGGAGCTTATTTGATATCTTATAAATCTCAGCAAGTTTGATTTCATCCTCCTCATCTATCTCTTCATCATCAAAAATGACATCAAACTCATCCATGAACTCGCAAATGTCCAAGGTATTAAAGTTTTATCGAAAGTGTTTTAATATGTGAGTTCAACATACATTGAGCCACGGTAGCTCAGCTGGTAGAGCGTTGCCTTGGTAAGGCAAAGGTCGCGGGTTCAAATCCCGCCCGTGGCTCTGATCCATCCTATTTATTAAATTTTTAATGTTGAAAATGTGTAAATATATAAACAATTTTTAATGAATATATTTAAATTCAACAGTAATCAATTATCATCGTTAAAATCAAGAGTTTTAATTTATTTATATTATAAATAAAACCCTTTTAACAGATCAGCAATGTAAACTGCTTTGGTTGATAAATTCTATGAAAAAGCATTTAAGAGAACTATTCTTTATTTGTAAAAGAAGCAAAAGGAAAGTTGAAAAGATTAATAAGAGATTTCTGAACAATTAAGAAAGTTAGCAGAAGAAATAGAAAATCAATTTAAGCTCTAATACTTTTTATAAAAATCTATAACATAGGATGCTCCTGTGCTACTTAATCTAACATAAATTAAGCCATAAAAGTTCAATTTATTTAGGTCTAAATGGTAGATAACTTGTGATATTGGCTTTGGTTTTCCAAATTCATAAATTGTTATCTTATATCCAGTTGAAGACGTGTAAGCTAATTTATCATACCTTATTTCTAATTTTGGAGATTCTAAGATTATTTCAGGTTCTCCATTTTTGTAAATCATAAGTCCAAACTTTCTATCTTTCAAATTCTTTAACTTTTCTACCAAATCACTCTCTTTAGGTATTGCTAAATATAATCTTGTTAAAGCTCCACTATCAGCATAAGAATTAAGCTGAGATATTATTTTCTTTAAATTCCTCTTTTCTATGTTATATTTTACTTCTATACCAATCGCATCTAGTTTGTCCCGATTATAAGCCACATCTGTTATACTGTAACCTTTTGGAAGTAAGAATAAGTCTGTTTTTTGAAGAAATCTACTAGGATTTGGAGAAATTGTAAATTGCGACTCTTTCATCTTATTCATTGATTTAGGCAGGATTGCCCTCACCTTCTATGTCATATTTAGGTTCAAAATAATTCCATAGATTTTGTTTTAACCAAGCCTCATTTTTTTCTAGTTTAGGTTCCATTAAATGTTATAATTTTCATCTAGAACTGCAAGTCCAATACCAATCGATTTGAGATAATATTCATAGCTACTTTTTACATGTTTCAGTTCATGAATTGGAATAATTAAGTATAATTCATCAAGCATACTACCCGCAATGTAATGTTCAAGTTGACCCTTAGATATACTATACAATATACTATAGCTCTAAATTCATCTTTAACTTCAAAACCTATAAATTTCCATCCATCCGTAGCAACTAAATCTATGGTTGTTGGAACTCCTTTCTTTATTTTAAACCTAATATTTCCTAAATCATCAACATATAGCTTAATTTTCTCTAAGATAGGTTTAGATTGCCAAATTCTATCATAAATATCATCTGAAACTACTTTAACTTCTCCTGCTACTTTATAACCTTCATATTCCAAAATGTTCCATAATTTGTGAGTCATTTTTGCTTCAAATATCATTGGACTGTTAGAGTTATAATAACTTATTTATAAATCTTGTAGAGAATCCACTTACCAATCGACTTATTGATGAAATTATTAAATTTTTTGTAAAGTATTATCATCTTTAAGCTTCTATCAGCTCTTTAACTACAACTTTTTTCCTTAAGATTTCCTTTTTAAGTTTCAAATTGAAGTGCATACAACATCTAAAATCTATAAGTTATCCTGGGACTCCTTTTGAATCTCATCAAAGTAAGAATACACTATAAGGAGATACAGTTCCTTAAGCAAATCTCCCATATTTTTCTTCACAATCAATCTAAGGAGTTCCTCATCTTTTGTTTTAACAAAAGCCTTCCAAATTGTTGGAACCTCCCTACCAGTTATTCTCGGTAAGTTGAAGTATATCTCCGGATCTCTGACCAACTCAATTAGCCTTGGCCATCTAAATCCAAGACGATCCGCAATTCCCCTCCAAGGTTCCATCAAGTCAACCCACTCAGCCTGAATTCCCAGCTTTTCTTGAAAGAAGGAACTCTCAAATTCTGAGTTGTAGGCGTAGTATGGTTCTGGGAGCTTGGATATTACCTTTTCTTTAAGTTCAATACAGTATGCATCCTCCTCCATCACTCTGCGTTGAATTACGAGGATTTTATTTCCAATCACACATCCTAAAGTTACAATTTCATCTTCACTTGGATTTAAGCCTGTAGTCTCTATATCTATTAAAGTTCCCTTGACAATCTTCACGGGTAACTCCATGGTAACAATTAAGGAAGTCTTCATGAATTTAGGATGTAATCCAAACTTTTAATGCTTTTCTGACAACCTCTCAATCCTAAACTCACAAACCTCATCTCCCAAACCCCAACACCTAACCTCCTCAACCTTATGACAACCCACATAGGACAGAAATCCAGCTATAAAACCTTCATCAAACTTGCAGTATGTGTATCCAACCTTTGGTAAGCCAGAACAGAAGTAGCAGTTTTCCACAACTAGGGAGTTTTTGGAGCAGCTTGTCTCTCCAAGACCCAAGCTCTCCCAAAGTTCAGACAAACTCTCAACGCTGACACCTTCACCACCCAAACTCCTCCCCACCTCAAATCCTAACCTCTTGAATAGGTGTGGTGAAGTTTTTAGGAGGGCAAATCCCAAGAGTCTAACTGTATTCCTAAAAACTTCAGCTCTGTCTCTTCTCTCAGTTGACAACTTGAGAGAATCAATGATTATAGAGCCTACACTACCATTTGGAATTGAGAGTGTGTAGTATTTCTTGACAAAATTCCTAACAACAACCTCCCTTGAAACTCTAACGAGACCAGATTTCTTAAGTTCCTCAAGATGGTAGGATACGGTAGCTTTTGAAATACCCAAAATCTTTGAAATATCGGTTACGGTCATCTCCCTCTCAGCCAAGAGACCTACTATCTTCTCCTTCACCAAGTCTATTCAAACATGTTAGGATATAATCGTTTCGTTCGATTTGATCAAACAGTATCGAAAATTTTAAATTCTGTTCGAATTTCATCAAATAAAGGTGGTAACATGATAGCAAATCTCGATATGAGGGCTTTGGTTGAGAGGGCAAAAGAAAAGGGATTGGAAACTTCACATACGAGGAAGGCTTCGATATGCGAGGTTGGGAGGAAGGGGCTTTGTTGCAATGTCTGTTCTGAGAGACCATGCAGAATAACGGAAAAGAATCCTTACGGTGTCTGTGGATTGAATGCGGATCAGATTGTTGCAAAGAATCTACTTAGACACGTTGCAGCTGGTGTTGCATGCTACATCCATGTCTGTGAGAACACTGCAAGGGCTTTGATGAGTTCCACTGTAAGGGACAGAGAGATACTTGAAGATGTATGTTCAAAACTTGGAATTGAAGCGGATCATAAGAAATTGGCAAGATTTGTCATCGAAGATATACACAAACCAAGATGGGTGTTGAGTGAGATCGTTCTAAGGTTAGCTCCAAGAAAGAGGTTGGTTGTTTACGAGAGGTTGGGAATACTGCCGGGAGGTGCAAAGTCTGAGGTGATGGATGCAATTGTTAAGACATCAACAAACCTCAATGCAAACGTAACGGATATGCTTATGCATACACTAAAGCTGGGTTTGGTTATGGGTTACGCAGCTCTGAGGATGAACGTCTGGATGAACGATGTCATGTTTGGTGTCCCTCAGATTAGAGAGGTTAAGACAGGTGTTGGATCTATAAATCCCAACTGTGTAAACATAATGACAACTGGACATCAAACCGCATTACAGATTGCGGTGATTGAAGCTGCATGTAGTGATGAGATGCAGAGAATTGCAAGGGACTCAGGTGCTGAAGGTATAAATGTTGTTGGAGCTACGTGTGTTGGGCAAGATCTGCAGAGTAGGATTAACGGTTGCTTCATTGGACAGTGTGCAAACAACTTTGGAACTGAACCTTTAGTTGCAAGTGGATTGATAGATGCGGTTGTGTCTGAATTCAACTGCACATTCCCAGGCTTAACTCAGATTGCAAGGCATGAGGGAGTCAAACTTGTTGCAACAGATGACGTCGCACTGATAGAGGATGCAAAACTTGTAAGTTGGAGTCCTGAGAGGGCTAGGGATGTTGCTAAGGAAGTTGTTTTAATGGCAGTAGAGGCCTTCAAATCTAGAAAGAGGGTTGAGAGGTTTGGTAGTGTTAAGAAGGCTAAGGTTGGATTCAGTGAGAGGTTTGTAGCTGAAAACATGGAGAGGATAGTTGAGATTCTTGCTGAGGGTAAGGTTAAGGGTATAGCGGCGGTTGTGGGTTGTTCAAATCTTGTTAGTGGAGGGCATGATGTCTTAATTGTTGATTTGACAAAGGAACTTTTGAAGAGGGACATACTCGTTTGGACTGCTGGTTGCACTGCATACGCTTTGCAGGGATTGGGATTTATGAGTGAAGAGGGGTTGGAGTATTCAGGTGAAGGTTTGAGGGATGTCTGTTCTGAGCTTGGACTTCCACCAGTATGGGATTTTGGAATATGCATGTGCATAGCTAGGATAGCTACAATTGCTGAGATGTTTGCGGAGAGGTTGGGTGTCGATCTGCCAGATCTGCCCGTCGTAGCTTCAGCACCCCAGTGGCTTGAGGAACAGGCTTTGGGTGATGGTGCGTTTGCCTTGGATTGTGGATTTCTACTTCACGTCTATCCAGATCCATTTACAAGTGGTTCAAGGGTTGTAAACAGGATTCTAACTGAGGAGCTTCCAAGGTTGACAGGTGGAAGGTTGCTGATTGAGAAGGACGCTGTCAAGACTGCTGAGATCATGGAGAGACACATACTTGAGAGGAGGGGTAAGTTAGGTTTAAAAATCTAACATCTTTTATGGAGCATCTGAAGTCTAGGAGGTTTGAACTCCTGACTCCAAAGATTGCAATGAGATACCTCTACGACATTGAAGAGTTTTACAGGTTTAGGGGTGCAGAAGCCTTGGGTTACTTGTGTAGGGGTGAGAGAGCAAGGAATTACATTTTAAGGCTGTTTTGGCATCTGAGCGATGAGAGTGGTGCATACTGCATTGGAGCGCCTTTGGGGATTGCAGAGATAGGAAGAAACAATCCAGAGGAATTTGAAGGTTTTAAGAATAAATACGTATCTCTTTTGGACAACTGGGAGGTGGAGAGGAAGTATGTAGCTTATGGAATCATTAGAACTGCTAAAATTGTTAAAGATGCCTATCCAAATCCTGTGGAAAAACTCTTGGAGGTTTTGGAAGAGTTGAGACACAATCCAGACTTTGTAGCTTACTCCATTTTAGCCCTCAAGGAATTGGGATCTGAAATTCCAAGGAAGTTTAAGAATGACGACAGATTTGCGAAGATTTACGATGGCGAACGTATTAGGAGGGTAAGGATAAGGGATTTATCTTGAATGTTGAAAGTCAGATGTCGTTTATTATTTATCTTCAAATCACACGCTTAATTTTCAACAGAACATTGTTAATTAGTTAATTGTCTTTTCTCAAAAAATAAGATCAAAACAAAGCATCTTTTCAAGTAATCATTAATGGGCAATAGATGATATTGAGATAATTCAATATCAACGAAACATAATAACCGTTAATTTTTTAAATAGATTGATTCCATAATATTCGATGAGATTTAAGATAAAAGCCTCAAAGGAGTTTGAAAAAAGATACCGTGAGATTACCAAAAAAGACAAACCACTTAAAGAAAGATTGGACAAAGCAATTGACAAACTTAAAGAACATCCTCATGCTGGAAAACCGTTAAAACATGATCTTGCTGGTCTTAGATCACTTAGGGTTGGTAAATATCGTGTTATTTATTTAATCAATGAGAAAAATAAAATCATCTGGCTTATTACCTTAGATCATCGAGATAAAATCTATTAATCCTCTCCAAGCCTCTTCAGTTCGTCAAAATTAACAACGTTTCCTCTCTTAATATCTTCAAGCCCTCTTTTGATGGATTCCATCAACTCTTCATCTAACATGATTTCAAGTGTCTCAATAAGAGATTCCAATTCTTCAACATCTTTGCTGAGCTTCTCCTTCACCTTTACAAGGTTCTCAATCAGATCAATCATTAACTACCGTTCAAATGAGATCATTTAAGAACTTTTCCATTTATCTCAAACCAAATGATCAAATCGAGTTCAGCCAAACTCAACCCATTATCCCTTGCAATTCTCCTCAAAACCTCTTCAGCTTTCAGGTAATCCCTTGGCTTAAAATTATACCCTTTATACTCAAGCCATCTCAAAACATGCCTATCCAATATCGCAATGTCCTTCCTTCCAACGTTTCTAAGGAAATGACTGCTCTCCTTCATGCCAAAACCCTTGACACTCAGAAGAACATTCCTCGCCTGAAAATCCTCAAAGCTTAAAGATCTATTAACAATCTCGAACCTTTCAAGTGCCAACTTGAGGTACTTCGCCTTTCTCTTGGCAAATCTAACTCCTGCATTCCTCATCAATTTTTCTATATCCTCAACGCTTAGATCGTGTAAATCTAGACCTTCCAAAGACTTCTGAAACTTTAAACCAGCCAATGCAGATGAATTGGCCGTCGATATGCAAAAGGCAAGCTCGGTCACTATTGTAGCCTTTATTTTTAAATTCAAAAATGGTCTGAAGTTGAACGTCGTTTTTCCATTCCTCCCAAGTTTTTCAAACTCTTCCATCCTCCTCTCAATTAAATCCCTCACTTCAGAACGTCCAAGACTATTGATGGACATACCCTCTTAACCCCCTCAAGTTTCTCAATCTTCCTGTGAACTTCGGAGAGCATTTCAACATCCTTTGCAACGATCTTGAGCATAACCGTATGATCTCCAGTTGTGAGCCACATCTCCCTAACCTCATCAAAACCCTTCAGTTTGTTTACAACCTTCCAAAGCATCTCAGGTTCAACATCAACACCCGTTATTGAGCAGGATAGGTTTGCAGTCCTGTAGTTTATTACAACTCTGTATCCAAGTATTACCCCCAAACTCTCAAGCTTCTGAATCCTCTTTCTAACAGCAGTCTCAGTAATCTTTAGGTATTCGGCTATCTTGGTCTTTGGTATCCTGGCATTCTCCAAGAGCATTTCGATTATCTTCAAATCCTTTTCATCCATCAAAATAAATTGGACTAAGAATACTTATACATGATGTTCGAAAAACGAACAAAAAATTTTTATAGAGCAATCACAAAGTTCTATTATGACAAGGATTGGAGATAGGGTAGAGTTTAAGGCTTTGACGACGCATGGAATTATCGATTTTCCGAAGGACTTTGAGGGTAGATGGGTTGTTCTATTTAGCCATCCAGCCGACTTCACACCAGTCTGCACAACGGAGTTTGTAGCCTTTGCAAAGAGGTATGATCAGTTCAAGGAATTAAACTGTGAACTTTTGGGTCTTAGCATAGATCAGGTGTTCAGCCACATGAAGTGGGTGGAGTGGATGAAGGAGAAGTTGGATGTTGAAATACCTTTTCCAATAATTGCAGACGATAGAGGTGAGATTGCAGAGATGTTGGGGATGATACATCCAGCAAAGGGTTCAAACACCGTTAGAGCAGTCTTCATATTTGATCCAAACAGAGTTGTGAGGGCTATACTTTACTATCCACAGGAAATTGGTAGAAACATAGACGAGATAATTAGGATCGTGAGGGGGTTGCAGGTAAGTGATAAGGAGGGTGTAGCCTTACCTGCAAACTGGCCAAACAACGAGCTTATCAAAGATGGACTCATAATCCCACCTGCAAGAGACGAAAAGACTGTAAAGGAGAGACTTGAGAAGGCCAAGGCTGGTGAGATAGAATGCTTTGACTGGTGGTTCTGCTATAAGAGGCAAAGTTTTTAAATATCTTTGTCAAGGATGGTTGGATGTCAAAGACACTTGAGAATTTGGTTAGGGCTTTTGTTGGGGAGTGTATAGCAATAAACAGATACAAACTCTACGCAAAGATTGCAAGGGATGAAGGATACGT
>Ga0190367_1000439_pt1 | contig 30712 bp, 29 predicted proteins | sample 4872181011_MG_FD_171838 | JGI IMG/M metagenome (GOLD analysis project Ga0190367, IMG submission 171838) | Hydrothermal vent microbial mat bacterial communities from Southern Trench, Guaymas Basin, Mexico - 4872-18-10-11_MG | ecosystem: Environmental > Aquatic > Marine > Hydrothermal vents >...
TATCCAATATGGAATCTTTATTTCTTTATTTGAAGTTTCATTATAATATGTGAACCTTATATCATCAAAATCTGGTTGCATGTGAGGAGCATAGGTTATATTTATTGGAATCTGATAATCTGTTAAGTTATTTCCTGAGTTTTCTTGGATTGTTATTGGTTTACGGTAGGTCCATCCTTGATTATGTAAATTCACACATTCTCCTTTACAATTCCATCCTTCAACTAAGTTTAACCACATCTTTCCATCCAGCCAAATCCCAATTGTATTATTCACAACAGAACTTCCATCGGGTTCTAGGATGGCTCTACCTGATATGGTTATATTCTCCTCTGGATTCACTGTATATTTATCTAGATTTATGGAGATTGAAATATTCCAAGGATATATTGTTCCTCTTTCTCCTCTTTCATATCCACTACCACCATCAACAGAAAAAACACCCGAAAAATTATTATTCACATAATAAATAGCTATCCTACCTCCAGATCCTCCTCCACCTTCATTATAGCTACCTGAGCCTCTATCTCCTCCTTTAGCACTAATAGTTCCTTTACCAATGAAATTCTTAGTAATTATCCATATTGAACCTCCTGATCCACCACCAGCTCCACCATAACCTCCACCTGGTGGAGTTTCTCCGTTTGCAATAATAGAACCATTAACTATTAAAGTATCGCTAATATTAATGAATATAGCACCTCCACCATACCCTCCTCTATTCTCAGAACTTCCACCTCCACCAGAACCAAAACTTGTTGGTTGAGTTAATGAACCATAAGGAGATCCTCCACACGAACATCCGTATGATCTTCCTCCATAACCACCATAACCACCACCACATCCATCACCTCCAGCGGAGCAATATCCTCCACCTCCTGGACCTTGGCCAGTAGAGTTAATATTACCTCCAGGATATCCCTTTCCTGTTGCATCTATCTTTGCTCCTTCTTCTATAGTTAGATTCTGAGCTGTGATGTTCACATTACCACTAATATTACCTCCATTATCAATTCTTACCCAACCACCTATATTTATTTCAAATCTATCTCCTGGAGCACTATTAAGAGATCCTCCATCTTTAATCCGCAAATTACCCGTTCCATTTATACTACCGCCATCAGGTATAGTTACAGAGGAGTTTATTACACAGGTAGTATTTAAATCTCCTTCATCGCACACCAATCCTCCAGCCCCCCAAGTTGAGAATTTAGCAACCTTTAATATGATATGAGTTTTGTTTTGCCTTGAACCTAAAATTGAGTTAAATGGTATAGATTCCCACTTTTCACATCTTTTTTCTAAAAGAGAATAGTTTTTACAATAATATATCGCATTACATCTTACTTCTTTATTTTTAGGAAGAATAATCTCCACATAGTTATAGTCTATAACATTATTTAGACCCTCTACTGTTATTAGAGGTGTATAAAGTACAATTTTTTCATTGCTTTTTTCCTTAGGTTCTGAAATCATCATTTTGAATGAAAGATTTGAAGGAATATTTTTTGTAGAGTTAATACTGATGTCCTTAACAATTAATATAACTCCCTTATCTGATAAAATTATCATATCATAAGTTTTTTCTAATAAATCACCAATAGATATTTCTCTTACGAATTTATTTTTATCTTTATCAAAGAATTTAATTTCATATGGCTGGTTGTTAGATTCATCATAAACTGAAATCTTAACTTTTTTGTGTTTTTGAAAGGATGATATAAAATCTATTTTATTTGTTTTATAAAGAAAAAGAGAAATGTCTACAAAAAATAGAAGAATTACTATTATTACAAGGATAACATTTAATGGTGATGTTTTATCCTGCATTATTTGTCACCTTAAATGAGGCTGAGATAATCTCAGCATCTTTTGGAAGTTTAATATAAGCATACTGAGGGCTATCGGAGACATTAAAAAAGCTCATATTTACAGCTAATGTAGATTGATTATTTTCATCTAAAAAATTTTTCTGCTCTTTTTTTATTCTACCTTCAGAATACACAATTATCTTGCGAATGTCTATCTTAGAAAGTTCTTCCATCTTACAAACGATTTCCTCATTACCTATCTTTATTTTATTTAAAGTTTTTTCGACAAGTGATTTAATTTCACTCCCATAAAAATTAAAAATGATCACTCCTATTCCAATTGCAAATAATAACAACATAATTTGTGCCAATAAAGGAGATGCAGATTTTCTTTTCATAAAATTTAGATAAGATATCTAAAAATATTTAAAATTAATGTGATTTAGAGATCCATCCTACACTATACCTCTTTGAAAGTTAGTTGCCATCAAAAAACCACTTTAGAAGATTAGCTTCTGTAGGATACTTTTTGAAATATTATGTTTCCCCTTAACAAAATAAAAAAATTTGATAGAAATGGTTAACAGGGAGGAAATCTCTTTCATTGGAGGTCTCAGAGCAGCTAACCTTAATAGAGGTTAGCTGGTTCTAAACCGAGCAAAAGATTAGATTTCCACTTAACCAAATTTTTATTTTGATAACATAGTTAATGCGAAGAAATCGCTTTTCTGAACCACATGATAGCATGTTAACCGGCTTAAAGGTTAGTTGCTTTCTAATCCCTTTATGAGGTTAGCTGCTCCAATACGCCGAATGAACAGGTTTTGTTCTCGTTAACCATTTTTCTGAAGTTTTTACAGCATGCTAACATTTCTTTAGGTGAGCTGCTCTGATTGGGTTGCTTGATAGTGTGTATTCCCTTTAACCAATAATGAAATTCTATTGACATGAGGAAATTGCTATTAGGCATTGTCCAATACTTCCATATTAATAAAATTTTGTTAAGCGGAAAGATAACCTCTTAAAGAAGCGCATTAGAGCAGCAAACCTTATAGAGCTAATGCAATTGTAAGAACGAGTTTTCTCGTTAACAAATCCTCATTAAAAAATTATTGGACATTTTGTTAACAGGAAGCAGAGCTCTATTCAAGAGGTTAAACCGCTATAAGTGCTATTTGCGCGTTAAGTTTCCGCTTAACAAATAAAGAATTATTGGATAATGTCTACTAAGATTTAAAAATTTTACTAAAATAGAATAATTAAATTTATCTTGGTAGAAAGGAGGGGTGAAGGGAATGAGGATAATTCCATTTAGGAAGTATGGAGAAAATCCAAGAGAGATATATGAAAAAGTGAGATCATATTTTAATGAGATTTTAGAGCAAGAAAGATATACTGGCATGATAAGTGAAATCGCATCAAATTTTGATGAAAAATATAGAAATCTTGATGAGGAAGAGAAGGGAATCATAAAGTATATTCTCTCAGGAAAACGAGGAGGATATAAGGAAGGCAAAACAAGAGAATATGATAAATTCTATAAAATTATATTAGATAAGAAACTTCCTAAGGAGGAGATTTATGGAAGGGTTGTGTCATGGAATGCTAGATTAGAGGTCCTTGAAAGATATTTCGAAATAGTAGAGAAAGTAAATAAAAAATTGAAGGAATCTTTGGTGGCATATTCACGTGATATTCTAAGATCATACTTAGAGCAAATGGGAAAGAGAATAAATGAGAATACTAAGAATGCAATAGAGAGTTTTGTTAATAAATATGAGGAAAAAGCAGAAGGAAGCGAAAAGAGAAGCAAGATTGCAGCTATTTTGGCAGGAGTTTCACTTATGATTGGAGGAGTTTTAACACCAGTATATAGTCTCAATAAAGCTGGATCTGAGTCAAAGATACATATTCACGAGAATAAAACACCAAAGGTAGAGAAGCAATACAACATTGCTACTCCACAAAAAATTCTTGATGCATTGAAGGAATATGCAAACAAAAATGATGCAAAGATTTTTATTAGGAAAAATGAAAATAAGCCAGTATATTATATTACATGGATAGATAAAACACCAGAAAGGTTAGAGCTATATAATAAAAAAGATAAATGGTTCGTAGGAAAAAGATTGGCAAGTTTTGGTGAGAAATTACAAAAATATCTAAAGAAAACATTTCAGAATATATCCACAAAAGCAGGGATAAAATCAACAAGGAAATATGCAGGATATGGCGTGGAAGTATCTTCAGAGAAAGGAAAGAATCATTATATTATATGGTTGGCTAGTATCAAGAAAAAACCATTAAAGAAAAAAACAGAATTAAAAGAAAGAAGAGAAGTAAGTAAAAAGATAACACATGAAAAAGTCCAAGAACTACCCGAGAAGATCAAAAAAGAAGCAAAAAAAGAGGAACAGAAGGGATATAATATTAGGATATGGGGTAGACCACTTGGTAAGGACATAATAAAAAAATAAATTATTTCCTTTTATAACTCCATAAAGTGAACCACTTTATTATGGGTTTTACATAATCCTCGTTTGTGTAAAATTTTATGAACCCCGCATTGCTTTCAATGAAAAGTTTTTCATATTTTTTTTCCTGTTGTTTTGCTAACTTTTCGTATTTTTCTTTTATTTTATCTATATTAACCTCTGTGATACTTCCATCTATGGGATTTTGCACTCGTAAATATCCGACATCTCTTGGCAAATATGTATCTCTCAAATCTCTTACCATAATACCTAAAAGACCATCAAATTTAAATGCCGCTGATTTAAGTGTATCATCCCAATCATCTCCAGCATATATAAAATCCGAGATGATAATAAGGATGCTCCTTTGATAAGATACCTTCATGATAAAGTTTAGCATTTTTTTAAAATTCTTGCTACCTTTCCAGTTTTCCTTTAGAAGCAATTCCGATAATATGCGCACAGTTTGAATTGAGCTATTTTCAGGTGGAATATATTTTATATCATCATTGAACATAAGCAAACTAACTCTATACCCGCTCTCAAGTGCTGCAATAGCTATGCTTCCTGCCAATAATGTAGCATATTCTCTCTTTAATATCTCTTGTGTCCCAAAATCCATAGTTGCTGAGGAATCAACAGCAATAATCACCTCAAGATCCTGCTCTTCCTCAAATACCTTCACATAAAGTCTATCCAATTTACCAGAAGTTGACATTCTTGCCGAGACCTTCCAGTCTATCAAAGATGCATCATCTGTTGGTAAATACTTTCTTATATCAGAGAATTCTATCCCTTTTCCCCTTAAAACGATTTTATATTTAAGGATTAACTTGAAGAGATCAACTAACCTCTTCACATCCCTATTAATCATTATTAGATATTCTTTAACCTCTTTTTTTATGCCCTTATGTAATTTATTTGCTTCCATAAATAAAATATTTATATGAGAACGTATCAATATATTAATTTATATAAGCTTGAAAGGTGATAAAATATGACCAAGATAATTGCGATAGCATCAGGCAAGGGCGGTGTTGGAAAGACAACACTAACAACAAACTTAGCAGCTTCCTTAGCAAATAAAGGAAAAAAAGTGATTGTTGTAGATGCCAATTTATCAGCACCAAACTTAGCAATTCATTTAGGGATTCCTACAGCATCTTTAATTACATTAAATGATGTAATAAAACATAATGTGTACATTACTCATGCTTTATATAAGCATTCATCTGGATTTTATGTAGTGCCTGCTGATTTAGATGAGATTGAGAGAAATTATGGCGGATTAAAGAAGGCATTAAAACAACTCTTAGGAAATGCAGATGTTGTTATATTAGATGCTGCTCCAGGGATTAATAAAGAAGTAGAAGCAGCAGTAAGGATAGCAGATGAGGTTCTTCTCATCACAACACCTGATGAGGCATCACTGAGGAATGTTATGCTCCTCAAAAGATATATTGATAATATAGGAAAAAAGATAGCGGGAGTGGTGGTGAATCAAGCAAGAAATGTACATTATGAGCTCTCGGATAGAGAGATAGAAGAGAGACTGGGCGTAAAGGTACTTGGAAGAGTGCGCTATCATAGAAAATTCAGAGAAAGCATAGCATTGGGTGTGCCATTCGTAGATATAGCAAAAGGAACAGAGCAGCAGATGGTGATAGATAAGATATCTCAAACCATACTTGATGGCCAGGAGAGGAATCTTTCTTTACTTGAGAAGGTAGTGGCTTTTCTAAATAGAGATATAGTTATATGGAGTGAATAAGATGTGGGAGGTATTTTTCCTTTCAGGTATTGTTTTTTTACTTCTTGGAATTTTTGAATTTAAAAGATATAGAAAGGAAAAATTTAAGGAATATACAGATACAAGTAAAGCCATAAAATCTATTCTTCAGCAGAATGAGAAAAGTACATCACCTCAGCAAAATATCATAAAGAAAAAGGTTATTCCTTTGGACTTGCCCTTAGATACCATTAAATCAGAGCATCCTGAAAATAAAGAACTCGAGCAATTCTCGCAGGATAATCTTGCTACGATAACACAACCTTCTTATGACATAGAAGAAAAGAAAAGATTATGGGAAAATCATTGGATTGTGAAGAAGGTAAAGGAGAGATTTGAAAAAAAGCAGGAGATAGAGGAACCACAAGAAAATTCTTTGCCTAATCTGTTACCTTCTCAGGAACATAGCAAAGCAGAGGAATCTATTAAGGAACAGGATGTAGAGAAAAAGCCTGAAGATGATGAGAAGAAAAAAGAGAAAGAGGAGAAGGAGTTCAATCCATTTGATATATTTGGATAAGAAATCTAATACCTTTTATATGATGTAATAGAATGCTCTAAAGAAGCAGATTTTTTTCTTTCTAAATCTCTTACACGTAAAGCAATCATTTTGTTTATCCTCTGCACCTCCTTCCAGTTTCCCAATATCAACATCTGCTTTTTCATTTCAATTAATGTCCTCAAATCCATAGCCCAACCCTCCCATTTCTTTTATGAGTATTACAAAAAATTAAAGTATGTGATATATTTAAATATTTCTACACTTTAATATATATATTGAAGTGTATACATTCTAATATCAAGTTGTGTTATAAAGCGGAATTACCTCAAATGTAAGGTGATTGAATTGATTAATATATGGTATAAATAAATATCTCCCGTCAATAGTTGTATAAACAAAATCCCATGAGTTATTAAGAGAAACATTATATTTATACAACCCATTCACAATCGTTAGATATTCAACTGAAATAGAGTTATTTGTGGAATTAACTCTTTCGCGAATGTATTCCTCTATTTTAGGAGTTATGTTTTGTGCATTTTCAATGTTAAGAACATTGATAAACCTATTGTATCTTGATATAGTTTCAGAGCATTCTTTTTCTAATTTTATATATGCGAAAAACACGCAAATTAAGAGGAGAAGCAAAATCACAATAGCTATTCTCTCATTTGTTATTCTCATATAGATAAAATATATTTTTCATAATCTTTAAAAAGATTTCATTATTATTTTTAATCTTATGAGCGCAAAAAAACCCGTTATTGCAATAAATTTCAAGGCATATGAAAATGCATTTGGGCCTGGATGTGAGAGGTTATTGGACAAGATAGAGCATTTTGCAAAAGAATTTGATATAGATACAATAGTGGCTTTGCCTTTAACAGAGATATATAGGAGCAAAAAATATAAATATCTCAAAATCTATGCTCAAACAACTTATGGAATAGATTTTGGAGCACATACAGGAAAGATACCTATAAAGGCACTGTTACATTATGGTGTAAGAGGTGTTGTGGTGAATCATGCTGAGGATCAGAGAACAATAAAAGAGATTGAGGAAATATTAAATAGAGCTAATGAGTTGGATTTAGAGACTTTACTTTGCTCTTCCTCGATAGAATCATCTATGGCTTTTTCATATTATAGGCATGTCACTTATATTGCATATGAACCTCCAGAGCTGATAGGCAGTGGAAAGTCAGTTTCTGAATATAGGGGAGAAGATATCAAATATCTCTCTGAGAGAATAAAAATAAATAATTCATTGCTTTCCTTCTTGGTAGGGGCAGGAGTAACCAAAAGAAAAGATATTGATATTGCTTTGCAATTGGGTGCAGATGGTGTTTTTGTTGCATCTGCAATAATGAAATCAAAAAATATTGATAGAACCTTGGAAGAATTCTTTGCATTCTGGTGAGAGATTTCATTCTTCATTAGATATTGCATATATGAATCCTATGGACATAGCTATACCTATCAATACTCCAAAAACGATATATGCTGCGGCATATTTCTTTGGATCAGGAAGAGCGAATTCAACCTTATTAAAGAAATAATTCGCGATACCTAATAAAAACAAAGAAATAAGAGCTACATAAAAAGCTCTAATTCTGTATATTCTCAAAGAGAGAAGCAAATATGCTGTTATAAAAGAGGTTGTTGATATGAGATATATGGTTAAGAAAGTGACATCAATATAAGGTCTAAATAACAAAGCAATCAAAACACCAAAAAACAGACTCATTATAATAAATCCGAGTAGACGGGGAGATTCTTTGTCCTTGTCTACCATAATATTTAATAAAGCATGATCCCTTATATATATTTTAATTTTGAAGAAGAGGTATTACTTATAAGTGGTTTATGATTACAGCAAGATTTAAATATTTTAAGTGAAAAATTATTTAAATTAAACCATAAACATAGTTATATCATAGCATAGATAAAGGAGATTGAAAAAATGGCAGAGAAGAGACAAGTTAAGAGGGACACATGGAGCAAAAAGACATGGTTTAAGGTATATGCTCCAGAGATGTTTAACAAACAGGATGTTATTGCAGAGACACCAGCATTAAAATCCAGTTATGTTATTGGCAGAGTAGTGGAGCTACCTCTGACAGAGGTAACAGGCAGTTTCAAACATTATAAATATAAGGTATTCTTAAAGATAATCGATGTAAAAGGTGATAAGGCATATACTCAGCTTGATGGGATAGAGCTTCTGAGAGATTTTGTTGCGAGGATGGTAAGAAAAAGGACATCTCGAGTTGATCTCATAGAGGATATCACAAGTAAAGATGGCATAAAGGCAAGATATAAATTGATTCTTATCACAAAGAGAAGGGTTAAAACAAGTACAAAGAAAGATATCAGAAAAACAATGAAAAGTGTTCTTGAGGAATTTGTTACATCTAACTACTTCAAGGATATTGTTCATGCTTTCTTAAACGAGAGCATTCATCGGAGGATGATAGAGAGGGCAAATAAGATATATCCTGTGGAGTATTTTGATTTGAGGAAATTGGAGGTGTTTTAAAACATGCCAGTTCCAAAAGAGCTTTTAGAGATTTTAGCATGCCCTAAATGCAAAGGAGACCTTGAGGAGAAAGGCATGTTTCTTGTGTGCAAATCATGCGCTCTTGCATATCCTGTGCTAAATGATAAAGTGCCTGATATGTTAATCGAGGATGCTTGGGATTTGGATAAGGCAAAGAAAAATGATTATAAACATAATCTAAAGCTATAAAGGGTAAACAATGACGTTAAAAAATGTTTTAAAACATAAAAAACAAAAAGCAGAAATAAAAGTTGATGAGGAAATTTTCTTGGTACCATATGGGAAGAATTATCATAAGATATATAAGAGCATAGTCTCTAAACTCATCAGCATATATGTTTCTGCATATAAAGGAATCGAGAGATTTAGATACAAAACAAAGAGACAAATTAGAAAGCACATTAGATGGCTAATAAACAGATGCTGGGATAACTTCTATCTTATCTATATAAAGAGACAGAATAAAAGAAAATTAGTGGGGTTTATAGGGATAGAGTTTAACTGGTTTGATGAAGAGCTCTTGGAAAGGGGAGCCATTATTCATGAGTTTGCCATAAGAAAAGAATACCAATCTAGAGGTATTGGAGGCAAGGTCCTTCGGTATCTCCTTAATAATATTTCGCGATATAACATAAAAAAGATTATATTGACCGTAGGAGAGGATAATGAAAAAGCCTTGAGATTTTATGAGAAATTAGGATTCAAAAAGGTTCAAAAAGACATCACCGAAAAACATAAAGATGTCATATGGGTTTATATGATAAAGGAGTTATAGAAAAATGAAGTTACACATACTCCTCCAAGAGATCTTCGATATCCACATTTTCTATATCCTGTAATGCCGCTGGGATTGGGGTGTTGATATCTTTATATTCGTCCTCTAAAATCTCCTTTTGCTCCACATAGAACACGCCAATAGGTATTTTGTCATCTTTTTCATAACCTTCCCATGCCTTAGCAAGAGCAGCATTCTTATCGTATGGCTCATAATCCGTATCTTCCAGCTTATATATGCGAGAGGAATAATATGAATAATCCATAGATGGATTCATGCTTACACATGGCTGCAATACATCTATGAAGGCATATCCTCTATGTTGAAGTGCCTTTTTTACAAGTTCTGTGAGATGTGCTAAATCTCCTGAAAAGCCTCTTGCAATAAATGTTGCTCCTGCCTCAATAGCTAAAGCTATTGGATTAATGGCATGCTCAGGATTACCATGGAGTGTGGATTTTGTGATAACATGATAATATGTTGTGGGAGATGCCTGACCTTTTGTTAATGCATAGATATGGTTGTTGTGAACAATATGCACTATGTCAATGTTCCTCCTCATATTTTGAATCCAATGGTTCAGTCCAATGCCATAATTATCCCCATCCCCTGTATGAACTATAACCTTTAGGTTTGGGTTTACCAATCTTATAGCCATTGCGGGAGGTAAGGCTCTTCCATGGATTCCCTCAAATCCATAGGTTTTGATATAATGAGGTATTTTCCCAGAACATCCTATACCTGAAATCACAACAACATCCTTTGGATCAATATTTAACTCAGCAATGGCTTTCCTTACAGCATTTACAATTCCGAAGTTACCACATCCAGGACACCACTGTATCCAATGCTTTGGATCCAATTCCTCTATTCCTACCATGGATATCCCCTATTTTCTTAATATCTCCAATGCTTTCTCAACAATATCCTCGGGCATGAAAGGTCTTCCATCATATTTCAGATATTTATCATGTATCTCTATACCTGTGTGCTCCCTTATTAATCCACCCAATTGTGAGGTATAGTTCAATTCAATCAATAAATTCTTAGCGCTATCATTGAGATAAGCTATACTATCCTCTGTTGGAAATGGCATGAGATAGAGATAATGCAATACCCTACTTCCTATATTATGCTCTTCATATAACATCCTTTGCGCCTCTAAGCATGGCATCTTTGTGGAGCCCCAACATATCAAGTTTATTTCAGGTTCTCCTTTCTCGTACACCCTCAACCTATATATTTCCTTATCCAAGGCATTTAGTTTTTTCATTCTCTTCTCCATTTGCTTATTTCTCATCTCAATGTTTTCTGTTGTAAACCCTGTCTCATCATGTTCATAGCTGCTCACAACATGGATAGTATTTGGATAAGATGGCAAACTTCTATATGAGATCCCATCTTCCTCATTTAGAGAATATCTTTTATACTCACTTACTTTCTCTGCTTCTTCATAACTTAAAAGCTTCCCTCTATCTATTTTCAACTTGGATGTATCAAATCTTGGAATTGATTGATATGATGTGCAGAGATACTTATCTAATAGCACAATTACAGGTGTTTGAAGTTTTTCTGCAATATTAAATGCATCAAAAACAGCATAAAACGTCTCTTCCACATCTCCTGGAGCTATGACCACTCTTGGAGTTTCTCCCTGAGCAGCATGCATTACAAATCTTAAGTCACCTTGCTCTGTATAAGTAGGCATGCCAGTACTAGGAGAGCCTCTCTGACCTTCAATTATCACTATTGGAAGTTCCATTAATCCTGCCATACCCAATGCCTCAACCATTAATGCAAATCCACCTCCTGATGTAGCAGCCATGCTTCTTGCTCCAGCAAATGAAGCACCGATCACGCTATTTATAGCCGCGATCTCATCCTCTGTTTGCTTTACCACAATCTTCTTTTTCTTTTCATACTTTGACATTAGGGTTAAGATGGGAGAGGTTGGTGTCATGGGATACATACCAACATATTTTACACCTGCCTTTATAGCACCCAATACAGCTGCTGTGTTGCCATCCATGAACAGTCTTTCCTTATCTCTTTTTATCATATCTATCTTAACCTTATAAAAGACATCCCTAACTTGAGAGAAGCCCAAATGAAATGCCTTTTTATTAACTTCTATGATTTCTTGAGATTTTCCTTTGAACGTATCTTCTATTACCTCTTCAACTATGGATTTGTTCATATCAAGTATGCTTGCCACAACACCCAAAGCAATCATGTTATAATACTTTATCTCCCCAATCTCAGAGAGAAGTTTATTGAATGGAATTGCGATAAAGGAAATATCATCTCTTTTAACTGATGGTTCAAATGAGGCATCATGGATAATCATTCCCTCAGGTGATATCTCATGTATATGCTTCTCTATACTCAGATTGTCAAATGCCACAAGTATATTTACATTTTTGTTTTGAGAATATATAGCATGCTTAGATGCCCTTATATGAACCATGTTGTGACCGCCTTTTATCAATGAAGGATAATCATCATACACAAAGACATTCCATCCATGTCTCTTTATTGCCCTTCCAATAGAGATTCCAAGGCTTATAATCCCTGCACCTGCCGGACCACCAACCATTATCCCTACTTCCGATTCCTTGCCGCTCATGCTCACTCACCACAATTCAAAGTGAAGACTATAATAATTATTTAGTATCTCAGAGAATATAAAGATTTTTGGAAGAGCTGTGGGATTGGCATTGTCCAATAATTTTCTATTTGTTAAGCGGAAGAGTAACCTCTTAAAGAAGCGCATTAAAGTAGCGAACCTTATAGAGCTAATGTGATTATAAGAGCAAGATTTCTCGTTAACAAATCCTCATCAAAAATTATTGGACAATTTGTTAACGGGAAGCATAGCCATATTCAAAGGGTTAACTGCTCTCATGCGCTTCTGTGAGAGGTAATGTTTCCGCTTAACAATAAAGAATTATTGAACAAAGCCCCTTTGATGTTTTTCATTAAACAACATTTTTAAACTTTAGATGAACTATATTCTTATAAGGTGGTAGAATGTCTCGGGTAAGGTATGCAACTAAGGAGGATATAGAGAGGTTAGAAAGGAAAATTGATCTCATTCTTACATGTTTAGAAGAGGAGTTTATTGATATAGAGGAATTGCAGGAGGGTCTAAAAGAGATTAAAGATGGAAAAGTTGTTTCATTAGATGAATATATAAAGAAGAGGAGATTAAATGTATAAAATCATACTAACCAAGAAGTCCGAAAAGATCTTAGATAGGATAAAAGATGAGAAACTACTAAAATATATCATAAAGTCTCTCAAAAAATTAGAGCACAGCCCATACATTGGCAAGAAGTTAAGGGGGTTTGACTCTCTTTACAGAATAAGAGTTGGCAAATTTAGAATAATTTATAAAATAGATGAAAAAGAGAAGGTTATTTATATTGTCTTAATAGACAAAAGGTCAAGGGTTTATAAAAGGATTTGATGTTGGCGTTGTCCAATAATCCTCTATTTGTTAAGCGGAAGAGTAACCTCTTAAAGAAGAGTATTAGAGCAGCAAATCTTATAGAGCTAATGCGATTATAAGAGCAAGATTTCTCGTTAACAAATCCTCATCAAAAATTATTGGACAATTTGTTAACGGGAAGCATAGCCCTATTCAAAGGGTTAACTGCTCTCATGCGCTTCTGTGAGAGGTTACATTTCGGCTTAACAATAAAGAATTATTGGACAATGCCTTAATTGATCTTGTTTCCTAAATCTTTTTATAAATCAAATTTCTTTTGTGTGGTCATACATATATGGGGTTTATCCCCCTATATATGTTTTATTGGACAATGCCTATGAAATACGCTCGTTAGTTTTTCTGTCAAATATGTTTATCTTTAAATCAGCAGTAAGTCCAAAATTTGTGTTTTGCCAATGATGGATGCCTATTATAAGTTCATATTGCAGTTTTATTTTATCTGAATGGTCATAACTTTCAGTAATTTCCTTAATTATCCTCAAAGTTGATCCCAATTCCTTTAATTGCCAGGATGTTGCTATGTTCTCAGACAGCATATCAAGAAGATATTTTCTGAAGATCATACCGAATAAAGAACTATTCACATCTATTTCTTCAGAATGAGATTTGATATCATTTCCGTAATAGTAAACTGTGTTTCCTATTCTCTTTCTCCATTTACCTGACGAGAAACTTTCATCATAGTGAGCTTTTGAAACTTTTATTTTCCGTGGATACTGAGCGATTGGATAAATGTTAATGTATAAAACCCCTGAAGTTCCTCTCGCTAAGCTCTCAACATCCATAAAATTATCTAACCCCATCATGATTAAACACCTCACCCAAAATAGTTTTGGTCTCACTTAAAAAGGAAGGATAGTAGTCAGGATATTCATTGAAAATCTTGTTAATAATAAATCTTAGTTTTTGACCTTTTCTCAGATTTAGAGTTCTTGCTTCATCTTCAAAGTTGGAATATTTATTATATTTCCCATTGTTTTCACAGTAACTGGTAAAATCTTCCTTTAATGCAGTCTCTATATTTCCTTTGAATATGAGTAATCTTTGTTTAAATCTCGCAGTCAATAATTTAAAAGTTTCATTTTCTCCTATATCCTCAATATCTTCAGCGTTTACATCAAAACAATCAGCAATGATCTTATTATTTCTTTCTGATTCTGGCTTATCAATATCGTTATCAAAAACAACTAGCATAGGTATTCCAAACTTATAGAATAATCTCCAATATTTTGGGATTTGGGATTTGCCTCCAACCCTAATTACAGATATTCCTAGTTTATCTGGATCAAACCTTATTTTCTTAAGAAATACTGGAAAGCATAACTCTTCTGTTTCTCCTTCTACTAGAATAACATATCTTGCAAAGAAAGCTTCTTTTAATTTTTCATTGGAGGTTATGGCGTAAAATTCAGTGATGTTATCTACTGTAGAGCGACCACTTGCTCCTGTTTCATTCGAAAAATCAACAAGCTCTTGCTTTGTAACCTGTCTAATTTTTGTCCCCTCATCAGGATTTTTATAGACGAGAGCGATATTTTCAAAATGTTCTGTTTCAATGAATGAGGAGGAATGGGTTGTAATTATTATTTGAATGTTAGAATCTTTAACTATATCTTTGAAAACATGTAATAAATGCCTTCTCGCCTGAGGATGCATATATATCTCGGGTTCTTCAATAATTAACAACCCTTGAGCCTCTTGTTTGAAATTTTTTGCGTAAGCTCTTAATAGAGATAGGACTATTAAGTTTCGGGTTCCTTCTCCTAGTTCTTCAATATCTATGTCATAATTTTCTCCTAAAACCTTATCATTTACGAGAATATTAATCGTTTTAAAATAATTTAATGGTGTAAAAGGCTTGAAATCAACTTTTAACTTATAAGAGGCTGTTGTTTGGAGTTCTTCAAAAAATAGCGCAAAATCTTCTTTGAACTGTTTAAATTCCCCTATTTTGTCAAAAACATCCATTATTTCATTAAACTTTTTTTCCAATTCTTCTGTTAAATTACTTTCTTTTATGCGTTTATTAAGAGCCTGCGCAATTTTCCCCATTAAAGTCCATTTATGGAATGACAATGTTTGAGAAATATTTCTCTGTGCTGGAAGATAAATACATGGGAAATCTTCTTTAACATTACCCTGAGAAGGCCAGATTCGATTGCCATTTTCATCAAAATATTTAGGCCATTCTCCCTCATCACTTTCGAACTCCACACGTCTTCCATTATCGAATTCGATCTTAATCTCGATTGTGTTGTTGGGATCTCTCATATAAAAATCGATTGGATCAATATCTTTTCCCCACCATGTTTCCCCAAGAATATTATTAAGCGTTCTTACTATGTTAGATTTCCCTGCATTATTAGCACCCACCATAATCATTAAACCGCTTTCTGGAAAACGAAACTCAAGATTTTTTATAGAACGAAAATTCTTTATGTAAACCTTACTTATTTTCATGTCCAAACACCTCCTCTAAAATACTTTCTTTCATCTCCTCGAGCTGGGTTATCTGATTCTGGATTTTTTCTTTCAGGATTTTAATTTTCTCGTAAACGGAATCAAGGTGGTTTGCTATTTCTTTTTGCTTTTCAAGGTCTGGCTGGTTGTTGCGGAAGGGAATTGGGATTTTTATTAAAGTAAGTTTATCTTTTGATAGTTCCTCAAAGGTAGGCCCACTTCCCAGCATTTTCATTAAATCTATTTTTGTTAATAGTGCATAATAGATAAACTTACTTGTAATATCGCTATCTTTAATAACCAAACCCTTACAACCTTGATTAAAGCACATGTCATCTCCAAGAATAGCAATATGTCCAATTGGAGCTCTGGTAGAGATGATAATAGATCCCTTGGGAATTACAGTTGTTGAACAACTATTTAAACCCAATTCTGTTATTTTTCGTTCAGTATCATGTATAAATATCCCATTATTTTTACCCAAATCTTTTGGAGTAACCCATTTTATTGCTCCATTTTCCCAATATTCTCTAACAGATGTTTTAGGAGTAGCTCCCGTTTCAATATGGAAATAATTTTTATCCCCCAACCTCACCTCTCTCCACTCCTCGCCTTCCTTTGGCTTGAATGCCTGCTCTAAAACGCTTTCCCAGAGTTCATCTAAAAGCTCAAGTTCTTTCTTTTTCTTCTCCAGAATTTTGTCAATCCTTGAGAAATTTGCCTCAATGTATTCAACGATTTTCTTTTGAGTTTCTAAATCCGGCTTGCCGTTGCGGAATGGGAGGGGGATTTTGAATGATGAATATTCTTTAGCGTTAATATTTGGTTGCGCGCCAGGCCGTTTTTGAAATGAAACCCATTTTTTGAAATACTGTGAAGACAAGAAATACTTAACAAACATTAGATGGACCTTATTTAAATCTAATCTAAATCGTATTAGATACGAAGCATAAATCCAATTGGAGTAGTCCTGAAACGCAATGAAAAAATTTCCAACTGATCCGCTGCGTGCTAAGAGTAAGTCTCCTTTTCTGATATCGTATTTCGCTTTTTCAGATTCATCTAAATCCACAAATTTAAAATTATTGCTTTTAATTTCTCCTTGATCATTAATATCAGTTATTCTAAGTAAGACAAAATTTCCTTTATCTTTTGCTTTTGCTGTTAAACCATACCTTGGTTTTTCCTTTATCAGTTCTCCCAACCTCATCTCTCTCCACTCGACTCCCTCAACTTCCCAAGGTTTTTTAGTTTTGCTCATAACTATCCCTTTTTTGTGATTCAAATAATTTTTGTGGTATAATTTCAGAAAATCCGCTTTTTTCAACGAAAAATCGAATAACTTCCAAGAATATTCCTTCATCATCATGAAAGGAAGTATAGTAAAGCGGGAAATGAACAAAATGGTTTCTTACAAAAATAAGATAATCTAATTTTTCTTTAACTTCACTTAAAATGGTTTTATTTATTTTTTCCTTGAGATTGCTCAATGTTCTTTCAGTAGGCCTAATTACTATAAAATCTTCAAATTGTTTAGAAAGAAAGTATAATTTTATACTACCTTCTAAAGCTATAGACACCAAACCATATAGCAAAGGAATTTCTTCGAGTGTAATTGTGTCTTTTTTAACTTGTGAGTATTCTTCCAAAATTCGCTTCAATGCTTCTGCCAAATCTAACAAATATTTTTTTCTCTTTTCGTTGTTTTTAAAAATTTTTAGTAATTTGCATTCATCTTCTGCATATTCATAGATTAACTTTCTTTTTCTATCTTTAAGATTCATTTCTTACCAACCCCTTTAACTCTTCAAATAGCCTCATAACCTCTTTTTCCTCTTTCAAAACATCCTCTAAAATCTCTCCTGCTGGTTTATACTCTTTCTTATTTAGCTTGTTCGGGTTTCTCGGAGTTAACTCATAAGTTTCCTTGTCAATTTCATCAATCTTGACAATCCAAGAGTTTTCGCTTATTTCTTTATTTTTCCATTTTTCGTAGCAGTCCTGCCAGTCTTCATCTTTCATCGGTCTTGTTTTGGTAAAATTCTTCATCCCTTCTGGGGGTTGAATCTCGTAATACCATATTTCTTCTGTTGGTCTTGTTTTGTCAAAGAACAGAAGGTTGGTTTTGACAGGAGTTTTTCCAGATGCGGTAAAAACCCCTTTGGGTAAAGAAATAATCGTATGGACATTATAATTTTCAAGAAGTTCTTTTCTAACTCTTACAAAAGGTCCAGTAGTGTTGGATAAAACACCCTCTGGAACAACTATTCCAACCCTTCCCCCCTGCTTTATTTTTCTCATTACATACTGCAAAGCCATAAGCTCCGTATCCGAGCTTTTGACAGGAAAATTAGCCTTAAACCTCTCATCAAACTTACCGCCAAACGGTGGATTTGTGAGGATAACATCGACCCTGTCTTTTTCTTGGATCTTTCTTACATCTTCAGCAAATGTGTCTGTTTTGTAAATATGAACCGTGGGAAGATTATGCAAAAGAAGGTTCATAATTCCTATAAGATAGGGGACATCCTTCTTTTCCTGCCCATAAAACATGTTATACAATATTTTAGTTTCCTTTGTGGTGAAAACATCTTTGCTCCTCAGAATATGATTATAACTTTCAATTAAGAACCCAGCAGAGCCCAAGAACGGATCCAAAATTATCTCACCAAGTTTTGGATTGACAATTTTAACCATTAATCTTATGACGGGTCTTGGAGTGTAATACTCGCCTGCATATTTACCCATCTCCCCAATCTCAGGTAAAAGTTCCTCATAAAGTGCAGAAATAATATAAATATCTTCTCTTGTTCTGAACTTCAACTCATCAAGCAGCAATGCAACTTCCCTTAACTTATAACCATCTTTCAGGAAATTCTGGATTTCTTTACCGCTAAAAATGGTCGCAATTAGCTCTCTCTCACCTTCACCATCCAATTTGGAGAGAAAAGGAAATAGTTTGTTGTTGATAAAATCTATGAGTTCTTCACTTCTCCAGTCTTTATGGACCCAATCTTTCCATCTGTAAGGAGAAGGTATATTTCTTTGATAGGTTTCTCCTTTTAACTTTGCTTTTAATTCTCTCTCATCTTCCAAATCGTCATAAAGTTTCAAGAAAAGCATCCACGATAGCTGGATTATGTAATTAACTGATGCAATCTCATTTCTCAGCAAATCGCAAGCCTGCTTGAACTTTGATTTTAATGTTTGTCTATCCATTATCTAACACCTCAAGCCTCATAAAGACCTTGAGAAATACTTTCAAGGGCGTGTTTAAGATTGTCTATTCCACCAAAGGAATCTATTATCTCTTTCAACTTGCCAATCTTCTGGATGTCTGGAGATTCCAGAGCTTCGGGAGAGATTTCCTCGATGCCACCAATCTTATATTTTTCTATGAGATTTAGGAGTACTTCCTTTGCTGTCTCATTGAAAGAGTCAATAAATTGCTGTTTCTCATTCAACAAAGCTTGAGCTCTGTCATCTCTACTCAGTATAGGAGCATCAAAAGCTACGTGAGCTATAATATCAAAAGCATCTGCGTCAGGTCTATCAAGTAATTGTGCTATTAACTCTGGATTTATGCTCTTTGCTTTTAAATCATCTAAAAATTTCTTCCTGCTTTTTTCATTTATCCAGATTTTCCTTAAATCATCCAATGTAAGAACTTTCTTTCTCACATTTTCTTTAGCATATTCAATATATTTTGCTTTATTGAGTTTTTTGCCTTCAACCTCAACATATATTTCCTCTTGGATATAAACATTGATACCCTTAACAACTACTTTACCCTCCTTCGGTTTTTTCTTCTTTAATTCAATTACAACAGAAATCTTATCTTTGAAAGGGGTAGGATTTACGCTTACTTCTCTAAGTTTATAGTTTTTTGCTTCAACTTTTACTTTTACCGGTGAATGTGGGCAACAATCAATAATAAATTCTCCATTTTCATTTGTTCTTGCGGGTTTAATCATATTAATTCCAAACTTCGCTGTTATTCTCGCATTAGCAATAGGTGTTTTTTCCTCGCTATCTATGACTTTTCCTTTTATAAAGTAATCGAAAGGTCCTTCTGGAATGTCTGGTATATATTCCTCAGGTGGTAAATCCCATGGATCCAAAAGGCGAGTAGCATTTACAAAGTCAATAATTCTAAAAAAGAACTTATTTGCATCTTCACTAATTCTACTTCCTCTGCCGATTATTTGTTTAAATAATACTTTAGATGATATAGGTTTCATGAAGACAATATTTTTTACTGGGGGAATGTCAATTCCTGTACTCAGTAGATCTACAGTTACAGCAATTACCGGTATCTGATATTCTGGATCAGCCATCTTCTCTGCAAGCTCTATTGCGTTTGGTTCTTCATCAACTATTCTAACAACGAAGTCATCTGCATTTATACCAGTTGAGACAATTTCATAAGCTAATTCATTTTGTAGAATTTTTACAACATCTAAGGCATGTTCTTTTGTTACACAGAAAACAATTGTTTTCTCTGTTGGACCATAAATCTTTAGAATTTCAGCAAGTTTCTTGGTCATTGCCTCAGTTCTATCTGGTAGAGTTATTATTCTTTCAAACTCTCCAACAGAGTAAAAATCTTTTACCTCTATTTCTTCAGGAGCTTCAATGATAGCTCCTTCACTTGCAACATCCGTAAGAGATATTCCTCCTTTTTTATCAATATTCATGTAAATCTTGTGAATTTTGTACGGAGACAGAAACCCATCTTCTATACCCTGCCCTAGGCTATAAATATAAACTGGAGTGCCAAAATAAGCGTAGGTATCTATGTTATCGTCTCTTTTTGGTGTAGCGGTCATACCAAAATGAACTGCGTTTTTGAAATACTCAAGAATTTCTTTCCATCTCCCATATCCTGATCTGTGACACTCATCAATGATTATCATATCAAAGAAATCAGGGGGATATTCTTGATAAAGTCTCTTTCCGTTTTTCTCTGAATATAGTGTTTGATATGTAGCAAAATAAATATCTCTTATTTTAGGTGCTTTCCCTTCTTTTATTACCTCTCTTGTGCCCCCAAACGGTTCAAAGAATTTGTTACAAGCTTGATCTCTTAGAATTATCCGATCAGCGATATAAAGTACTCTCCTAATTTTTTTAGTGTTATATAGCTTCCATGTCACTTGAAAGGCTACATAAGTTTTACCAGTTCCAGTTGCCATAGTAAGTAGAATGCGCTTCTTTCCATTCAGAAAAGCTTCTATGATATTTCTTACTGCTGCAATTTGGTAATATCTTGGTATTTTGTTTTGTACAATTTTATAAGGATACAAGAGAGGATTTTCATCTTTATTAAATGGCAATAGTTTATTAAATCTCCATAGCGAATATCTCCTCCATAATTCTTGTGGAGATGGAAATTTATCGAGAGTCCTTTGTTTTTTAGTTATGAAATCATATTCTTCGATCTTATGTCCATTTGTTGAGTATGCAAATGGAACATTGAGCATTTCTGCGTATCTTTTTGCTTGTTGAATTCCAGCAGCATGATGTTTGGATTCCTCCTTTGCTTCTACCACAGCTATTGGAAAATATCTCTCTAAGAATAGGATATAATCCGGTTTTAATCCTTCTTTTCTATTTCCGTATTCATCTATGATCCTACCTTCTGTTATTTTTAATTCTCGTTGAATTAAGTTTTCGGACCATCCTGATTCATGTAATTTTGGATCTATTAGTTTAGCTCTGGTTTCAGCTTCATTTAGCATAAATTTTTCACCACTTTTGATAATTTTATATTTGAATTTTATTGATTCTCTAAATTAAATTTTAAATAAGGAATATCTAATTCCCTTCATTTGTATATTTTCATGAGGAAAAATTAAAAATTAAAGTTATATGATTTTTATAGAACTAAAAATATTAAAAATCTTACGATATGAACCTTACCTTAATGCTTTTTTAAATTTCTCTTAGATATTTATATCATTATGATTGTGTTGCGGGTTGATGATGTTTCTCCAACGACCTCGCATGACAAGCTTTATTCTTTATTGGAGTTATTGGAGGAATATGATGTTAAATCAACATTTGCTGTTATTCCAAAGAGAGAAAGCGAGTGGAAAGATGAGACAATAGATATTATAAGGGAAATTAGCAAAAAACATGAGATAGCAAGTCATGGCTTAACACACAAATGTAACCTGTTACCAGAACCTGAGTATTCCTCTAAGAGGAGAGTACTAATACATCATAGAAAACATGATGATCCATTTCACGAATTTGTTTGCTTAGATTATGGACCCATAAATGTGGAGATTCAAGCTGAGTGGTTGATGAAGAGCAAAGAGATATTGGAGAAATTATTTAAAACAAAGATAACCTCTTTTGTTCCTCCACAACATCTCTATGATAACAATACACTAAAGGCAATGAAAAGAGCAGGACTGGATACGATTTCAATAGAGAGACATCATGTGGCGCCTTGGAAAGAAAGCGATATATTTTTTGTTCCTATGAACACAGAAGACATATTTAGCCATTATGGAGTTCTTTATGAAAAACCAACCAATAGCAAAGATTTATTTGAGGCTTTAAAATCAAGATTCCTATATCGCCATAGCACCATGAAGTATTTTGGATTCTATATCCATATATGGAATTTTGATGAGATCGTCTTAAGAAAATTCTTTGAGATTACAAGAGATATTGAATATCTCCGACTCAAAGATGTAAAAAGAATAATTTAAATTGAGAGTTATAATACAAACTTTTATGTACACAGTTTATATGTTTAAGAATACTGGGGAGATTGTTAAAAGAATAAACGAGGACTTGGAAGGTGTTATAAGGGATAATTTCCTAAAGGAGAACAGATTTGTTTGGGTTGATATGTGTGATCCAAAAGAGGATGAATTAAAATTTTTAGAGGAAAAAATAGGCATTCACACCTTAGAGATTGAGGATGCTTTGAATGTAGAGGATCAGAACCCAAAATTTAATGAGACAAAGAATCATCTGTTCGTGACTTTTTTGAACCCTGTAATAAGAAATGGAAATGTGAGTTATGAGAACTTAGCCTTTTTCATTTTCAAGAACATAATCATAAGCATAAGGAATAAGAGATATTCTTTATTCCAGAAGACAATAAGGCGCATATATAACAAAAGAAGAATTTTGCGTGATAGAACATCAATACTTCATATCTTCTTGGATGTGATAATAGATGAGCTATTATTTGTTGCTGATAAGATAGATGAGGAAATCAATTCTTTAGAGCAAGATGTGTTTATAAGATACAACGAGGAAATCCTTGAGAGATTATATACCTTAAAAATGAAAATCATAACATTAAGGAAAGTCATAATATCTCAGAAAGAAATCATATATAACCTCACAAAACCATCAAAATTTGTTAGCAGTAAGCAGGTTGTTTACTTTAAGGATCTATATGAGCACGTGATCCTATTGATAAATCAGTTTGATCTCTTTAGGGATTCCACCAACACTATACTCCAAATATATCTTTCATTAGCATCTCAGAACACAAACGAGGTAATGAAAGTTTTAACTGTTATTACATCAATATTTCTTCCATTGACATTGATTACAGGCATTTATGGAATGAACTTCCATTATATGCCAGAGTTAACTTATAAGTATGGGTATTTCATAACTCTTAGTGTCATGGTGATATTAGCTATCATTCTTCTCTATATTTATAGGAGGAAGGGATGGATATGATAACATCAAAAAGTTCTTTGGATAAACAACAAACGCCGGTTGAGAAGAGAATAAGAGATGCGAGCAGATATATAATAGAGCAGATTCTATCAAAGAGGGGTAAAGTAAATGTTGAACACTTAAAAAGAAAGGTTTCCAAAGAATATGATATCCCGTTTCTCCTAAAAAATGCGGATATATTGCAATATGCCACACCAGAAGAAAAGGAAATTATAAAGGACTTCCTTAAGACAAAAACAATAAGAAGCATTTCTGGTGTTGTGGTTGTGTCTGTGATGATACCTCCTTTGCCATGTCCAGGAAAATGCATCTATTGTCCTACAAGTAGTATTGCGCCTAAATCATATACTGGCAATGAGCCAGCAGCATTAAGAGCAAGGATGTTTGATTATGATTCATATAAGCAGGTAGAGGCAAGATTGAGGCAATTGGAGATGCAAGGTCATGATGTTAGCAAGGTTGAGATTATAGTGATGGGAGGAACATTTCCAGCATATAGCAAGATATTTCAAGAAAACTTTATAAAAGGGATATATGATGCATTGAATGGTTTTAGAGCAGGTACATTAGAGGAGGCAATGAAAATCAATGAAACTGCTAAAAGGAGATGTGTTGCTTTAACAATAGAAACGCGACCTGATTATGCAAAGGAAAGACATATAGATATGATGCTCTCATATATGGCTACAAGGGTTGAGTTGGGTGTGCAGGTTCTTAGCGATAGGTTGCTAAAAAAGATAAGGAGAGGACATACCTTAAAGGATGTGATAGAAAGTACGAGGAGACTTAAGGATGCGGCATATAAGGTGGGCTATCATATAATGCCAGGGTTTCAGGATGAGGAAAAAGACCTTAAAATGTTCAAGAAGTTGTTTACGAATCCTGATTTTAGACCTGACATGCTGAAGATATATCCTGTTCTTGTGATTAAGGGTACAGAGCTTTATGAGATGTGGAAGAAAGGAGAGTATGAAGCATTGGATGATGAGAGTGCTGCTGAGCTAATAGCTAAGCTTTATAAGTATATTCCTGAGTATGTGCGTGTTATGAGGGTGCAAAGAGATATTCCTGCATACGCTATAGAGGCAGGAGTAAAGAAGAGCAATTTGAGGGATATGGTGATGAGCAAGATGAGGGAGATGGGAATAAAATGTAGGGAGATAAGGTGTAGGGAAGCAGGGCATGTATATCTCAGAGAAGGAAAAATTCCAAGGAATGTTGAGGTTATTGTGAGGAAATATAAGGCATCTAAAGGGGAAGAGTATTTTATCTCGGCAGAGGATGTGGAGCAGGATATCTTGGTTGGATATTTGAGAATGCGCTTTCCTTATAAGCCTTATCGTAAGGAAATATCAAAGGATGATGCATTGATAAGAGAGTTAAAGGTTGTTGGTTTGCAGGTTCCGATAGGGAAGAGAAAGGAACAAGGCTTTCAACATAGAGGCATTGGTAGGATGTTGCTTCATAAAGCCGAGGAAATAGCAAAGGACAAAGGTAAAGAAAAAATCCATATCATCTCCGCTGTCGGAACACGAGAATACTACCGCAAATTCGGATATAAATTACAGGGCCCATATATGAGCAAGAGGATTGAGTAGGAAAAAGGATTTCACTCCAAAGGTATTTTTTGTTCTATGATGTTTTCTCCTTTCTTGTATTTTATTATTGCGTTGTTGTTCTCTACTTTTAGGTCTTCTATGCTCATGTACCACCTATAACTATCTATTTCTTTGATTTCCAATTCTTTATTCTCTTTCTCATATACCACATATAATGTGTCAAATCCACAGTTAACTCCATTTTCTGCAGCCCATATAAATGCTCCTACCTTGTGTTTTTGCTTTTCAACTATTTTTTGTTCACTAATATAATCATGTCCCAACTTATCTCCAACCTTTCCAACCAATGCCTTTGCTTTTTCAGAAAACTCCTCATATATAACCTCTTCATTAAATGTGATTTTTACCTTTTCAGTTTCATATTTGCTATATCTACTGCTCCTCTCAACAACGACTCCATCATTTTCAATTTTTAATACTCTTATATATGGATTGGGATCAGATATCCCATATGCGTGTTGAGAATATATCATCTTTGGAGGCTTATTCACTTCAGCATACCATAGAGCACAACTTCTATATCCTTCCATTTCACGAGAAATCACAAAAGCAGCTCTTTGTTTTCCTTCATCTATAACCCTACTTGTTATTTTTGCATATCCTCCTTTTGCATATCTCTCCAGCACTTCTTCCATTTTTCTTCTTAGAATCTTATACGCGTCATTTAATTTTTTGTTTTTCATTTTCCTCACCTTTTGGTGAGGATTTGCGCTTCTAATACTATAATCAATTTAGAAAGATTTTTAAAAGAGAAGAATCTTTAAAACTCTTTTGGTATATAGAAATGATTTATGAGAATAATAGAGAGCTATCTTTATCATATAAAATCCAACAAAAAAGAGATAAGCAAAAAGCTATTTGAGGAGATTACAAAAGGGGAAACTATTGAGGATTTGGAGAGCATTGTTAATTATTTAAACAAAAAAGAAATCAAAAATTATGAATTAAGAAACTTTAATGAGGCAAGATTATTTTATAGGAGTGCAATAACTATTTTAGAACTTCAGAGAGAATGGGATGAAATAAAGAAAGAAATGAATGTAATTTATGGTATTTCTCTTTCAAATAGATGTTACAATACATGTGATTTTTGCTGTGCAGGAGCATCACCTAATGGAAGAGTGATGAAGTATAAGAAAATAGAAAATATAAAAAAAGAATATTTGGATTTTGTGAAATGTATTGCATTTGGTGGAGAGGGAGAGCCAATATATTATAAGGACGGTAATAAAGGATTAGGAGATGTAATAGAATGCTTTTATGATAAGGGAATTAAAAATTTTTCGATTTTAACAGGGGGTATAAGAGAAAAGTTCTTAGATAACAAATTCTATTTGACCCAATTATTCAAGATTAAGGAATTATTTTCTAAAGATCCATCTATTATGTTGGATATACTTATTACTTTTCATTTTCATTTTAAAGAATACAGCATCTCAGATTTGTTAATGCATTATACAGGCACTTTTTATTTATTTACAAAAATATTTAATGATAATGATAATGTTAAGTTAGGTCTAAAATTACTTTATCATAAAAATGATGATCCTTATCTATTTACTCCATATTTAGAGGAAATTGCAAAGATGTTAAACGGAAAGATTATAATTTCTAGTAATAACAAGATTTCGGGACTCCTCGTTAATGATAAAATATTATTGATAAAAGATTATGATTATATAAATTATGCAATTAGCAAAAGAGATAAAAAAGAGAAAGATAAACTTGAAAGAAATGGTTTTTGTGATGGGAATTTGGTATATTGCCCTTTGATTAGAGATTCTGGAGATGCAATCGTATGTCCAAGTATTTTTGGCTATGATTTTTTAAAACCCTTTGCAAACATATTTGAAGATGATTTCTTAGAGAGATACAGGGGAAAAAGGAAAGAGATAAGAGAATACTTTGAAAATAACTTTTTAGATATTATTAAAGGTAGAAAACCATACTTTTATTGTGATAATCCTTATCTTAATAAATAAATCCTCTACTCCCAAATTATCTTATCGAGCTCTCTTGAGACTCTTCGAATTCTTTCCATTATTCTTTGTATTTCATGCTCTATCTCTATGATACAACCTTCTAATGTATGAGATGGCAAAGTGTAGCCTTTTCTTGTTTTAACCAATAATCCAACACTTACCATCTTGTTGATGTGATGATATGTTGTTGTTCTTGAAATCTTAACCCTTTCAGCGATATCATCTATGGTAAAGAATTCTTTTTCTTTGCTAACTCTAATAACCTCTTTAAATACCTCTCTTACCCCCTCTTTTTGATCCCCTTTCAAAATCAATCCTAAGGAATTTAATATCCAATCCAACATCTCTTCCGGATCACTATCAGGTAAAGGAGCCTTATTTTCCACAAACACAAGTTTCCTTCTATATCTCATAAACATAATAATTTTAATAATAAATTTTTTAAATTTTATGTTATTTATTCTATATATTATAGAATAAAAAAGGTGAGAACATGACAGAAACAGAGAAGGTTGTGGAGTTAGAGGTTGCAGAGGCATATAAAAATGATGTTGGTAGGGGTATTGCAAGAATAGATACTCAAACAATGAATGAACTTGGCGTAGAGGCAGGGGATATCATTCTTATTGAAGGTCAAAGTAAAGCGGCTGCTGTTGTATGGAGAGCAAGACCAGAAGATGAGGGGCTTAAAGTGATTAGAATTGACGGTATCACAAGGAACAACGCAGGAGTAGGTTTGGGAGATAAGGTCAAAGTTAAAAAAGCAGATGCAAAGATAGCAATCTCACTTACTATAGCACCTACAGAGGAGATAAGATTTGCCTCGGATCCTGAGATGTTCTTTAAAGAGAGGATGTATGGCAAGGCATACATCAAAGGGAATAAGTTGGTTGTCAATATATTAGGAACTCCTTTGTATTTCATAGTTACATCCACTCAACCTAAGGGAGTAGTTATTGTTGGAAATGAGACAAGGATTCATGTTAGCGAGAAGCCAGTAAGTGAGACAGCACACCGCATACCTACTGTGACATACGAAGACATAGGAGGTTTAAAAGAGGAAATTATGAAGATAAGGGAGATGGTTGAGTTGCCATTGAAACATCCTGAGATTTTTGAGACATTAAATATTACCCCACCTAAAGGAGTGTTGCTTTATGGACCACCTGGCACAGGAAAGACATTACTTGCTAAAGCTGTAGCTAACGAGGCAGAGGCAAACTTCTTTAGCATAAATGGACCAGAGATTATGAATAAGTATTATGGAGAGAGTGAAAGAGCATTGAGGGATATATTTGAGGAGGCAGAGAAGAATGCTCCTTCCATCATCTTTATAGATGAGATAGATGCTATTGCTCCTAGGAGAGAAGAAGCTCATGGAGATGTAGAAAGAAGGGTTGTGGCTCAGCTATTGACTTTGATGGATGGTTTAAAAGGTAGGGGACAGGTAATAGTGATTGGCGCAACAAACAGGCCGGATGATATTGATCCTGCTTTGAGAAGGCCAGGTAGGTTTGATAGAGAGATTGAGATTGGTGTTCCTGACAGAAATGCAAGGAAGGAAATCTTACAAATAAAAACCAGAGGCATGCCTTTGGATGAAAGTGTTGATTTAGATAAGATAGCGGATTTGACTCATGGTTACACTGGTGCAGATATAGAGGCTTTGGTAAAGGAGGCTGCTTTGAGAGCTGTAAGAAGAATCGTTCCAGATATAGCAAAATTTGAAGGTCGCAAGTTACCGACTGAGATTCTTAGGAAGTTAAAGGTGAGCATGGATGATTTCATGCATGCATATAAGATAGTGCATCCATCAGCTTTGAGAGAGGTGCTCATTCAAAAGCCAAAAGTTAAATGGGAGGATATAGGGGATCTTGAGGATGTAAAGCAACAGTTAAGGGAAGTAGTAGAGTGGCCATTAAAGTATCCTAAGGACTTTGAGAAACTTGGCATTAAACCACCAAAAGGAATACTGCTTCATGGACCACCTGGCACAGGAAAGACATTACTTGCTAAAGCTGTAGCTAACGAGGCTGAGGCAAATTTCATTGCTGTTAAAGGACCCGAGTTGATAAGTAAGTGGGTTGGAGAGAGCGAGAAGCATATCCGTGAGATTTTCAGAAAGGCAAGACAAGCAGCTCCCACAATAATTTTCTTTGATGAAATTGACTCTATAGCAAGTGCGAGAGGCAGAGGTTTAGATGCTGGTGTGACAGAGAGAATGGTTAATCAACTTCTTACTGAGTTGGATGGTATCGAGGAATTAGAGAGGGTAGTGGTTATTGCTGCAACAAACCGCTTGGATATGGTTGATCCTGCTTTGTTGAGGCCAGGTAGATTTGATAGAGTCATTGAGATACCAATGCCCGATGAAAAAGCAAGATTAGAGATTTTCAAGGTACATACAAGAAGCATGCCATTAGGCAAGGATGTATGGGAATTCATCAAAAAAATTGTAAAAGATAAAGAATCATTGAAGGACGAAATTTTATCAAAATATAAATTAAAAGATGAAGAAATAAAAGAGGAATTTAATAAAATAAATAGTGAAGATGATGTAAATGAGTTCATAAAGAAATATAAAGACAAGATAAAAGATAAGAAATCTTTCGAAAAAGATGTATTACAGATGTTAGAATTATTAGAATATACAATGGAAGGATTTACTGGTGCTGATATTGAAGCAGTAGTGAAAGAGGCAGGAATGGAAGCTCTGAGAGAGGCAAGAAAGAAAGGAGAGGAAATAGATAAAGTTAAAAAAGAGCACTTTATGAGAGCTATTAAGAAGGTAAAAGAGACTATTAATAGAAGAAAATGAGAATTTAAATTTTTACTTTTTTTAATTTTATTATTTTGGTGTTATTTCGTTTTTGATATATTTAAAATCTAATATAAGTATTGATGTATACATACATAATAATTCCGGTTTAATTATCGTCTTCTTCCTCTTTTGGTTCAAACCATCTTACTACTTTACCACATCTTAAACATTTTTTCTTCCATTCTCTTACATTGCTAGAATAAATGTTAATATAAGTAGGTTTTCCCCATTTATGTATTCCTATTCTGCATAAAAAAGGTTTATTTTCGTTAGATAATGGAGATATTTCAAACAAATTTATCAAAGAAATTATAGAACGGGATAAAGAGGATAAGATGCCATTTAAAATAGGAATAAAAATTAAAATAGTTATTATAATGCAAACAATCTTATAACACATAAAATTATAAATGAATCAAAAGAGAAATATACGCTTATAACTAAAATTAGAAATATAATTAAGATGCTACTGATATAATATACAATATATATTCAAAGGGAGAATCCACCATATACTATTTCTTTTATATAGTATACTAATTTGAGTGATACTTCGTCTTCTCTTTTATTAATATATTCAAAAATCATAGAAAAAATGATATATGAAATAAAGAATATAAGAGATATTATGATGATATCTTTTTTATAAAAGATATTTTCTACAAAAAATGATAAAACATTGTATATAATCT
>Ga0190367_1000440_pt1 | contig 30649 bp, 35 predicted proteins | sample 4872181011_MG_FD_171838 | JGI IMG/M metagenome (GOLD analysis project Ga0190367, IMG submission 171838) | Hydrothermal vent microbial mat bacterial communities from Southern Trench, Guaymas Basin, Mexico - 4872-18-10-11_MG | ecosystem: Environmental > Aquatic > Marine > Hydrothermal vents >...
CGACATTAAACATAACATAGCGAGTCTTTATAAGACTAATGCTCCACTACCTCCCCTAATTCATCCCCGCTCTAACGCTTTCTTAGCGACTTTTTGTAAGAGAAAATTAAGTCCGAAAGAGAGGAGCTAAGATGGATGTGAAGATTTGCTTCTCCCTGAAAGCCCTCTAATGAGGATGAAGGAGTGTATTCCTTGCTATAAATGTGCCAAAAGTTATAAAATCGTTGCTTACAAAACCTCGCCTTTCACAGTAGATTAAGAAATATTTAATCATATTAAGTAAAATAAAAATTTTAAATTTAGATTAAACTAATTGCAGCTTTGTAATCTAACGTTTAAGGCAGAGATATGCAAGGGGAGGTTGTTGGAGGTATGTTTTAAATACTCTGAATCTCTACTAAAGATAGGAATGTTTCTGATGATGCCACTTTAAGGGGAATAGTTAAGTTGTGTGTAGCCCATCGGATAATGAGTCCGATGGGATGAGAGAGTCGTGAGCTCCCTGAGCTCCATTGTGAAGGTGTCTGCCTTAAAGGGGTTCAGCGGATGTCCGCATTGATGAGCGAACGTCCACCTTCATTGGGTTGGGGGATGCCAAGGGGTAGGGAGTAACCCTTCCTCGGTTCGGGATAAGGATGGAGAGGTTATCTCGCTCTGCTCATCGTTCCCTCTCCCTTTATCATCATCACCTTAGGACTCCCACCCACGACACTCCCACATTCCCTTTGAGATAATTAGGATGGAAAAGTTTATAAATTTTTCCATCTTACAATAAATAATGAAGGGTGTAGTATTTGTGGGAAGGCTAACGAGTTACGGGAAGAAGGGATACATTATTTACATACCAGAGGAAGTGCAGAGCAAGTATTCTGACGTTTTGAAGGAACTTTGGGGTAAGCCAGTAGTGGTGGAAATAAAGGAGTTGGCCGGAGCGACGAGAGGTGTTTTAAAATGATTAGAAACGCTTTAGACGTAATCCCATTTGTAACTGTTAAGGGTATTCTAATTCCAAATGAGAAAGATAAAGAAAAGCTGCTGTTGTTGATGCGTAGGTTCACTTGGGCTTGTAGAAGAGCAACTAATATCTTGTGGAAGGGATTTAAATCTAAAGAAGCGCATAAAAGTGCTTACGAAGTTCTGAAGGATTACGTTTATGCGGAAAGTGCTATTAAGCACGCTAAATTAATATTAAAGGGTGCAAAAGTGAACGATGGGAAACCTTACAGGAAGCAAAGAAGAATTTACCTCATTTCGAGGGGAAGTAAATGGGAAAAACACGGAAACAGGAACGTCAAGATTCTAAGAGGGAACGACTTTTTCAGAATTAGAGTTAAGTATCCTTTCGACGAGAAAAATAGGTGGATTGAAGGAACTGCCGATTTCGGAGTCTTTAATCCTATTGTTGAAGAGTTAGCAATGTTGGCTGAACGAAACTTGGACGGGTATTCCGTTAAAATAATCTTTAGCGGTAATTTTTACATTCACGTTTCTGTTCCCGTGGAATTATACTTAAAGTACACTAAAATTGGAAGTGTCGAAGGTTTTAGGTTTGCGGGTTTCGACGTTAACTCCGACAGGTGTAACATGGTTATCTTGGACGAAAACGGTAGAATGGTTTGTCATAAGACGGCATGGTTCTCGCAAGTCGTTCAACACGGCTACCCAAGAGGAAGGGCTTGGAACGAGATAGTCTCGGAAGTGGATAAGCTGTTTAGGATTGCAAAAGGTTACTCCGTCAAAACTCTCTTCTTCGAGGACTTATTCGTAATTAACGGTAAGAGAGTCGTTAGTGGTAGTAGTGCTAAAAGTAGAAGGAGGTGTTCGAGGTTTTTAAAGTCTAAGCTTTTAAATTGGATGATTCTCAGAGGTTTAAAACATTGTTTCTATGTTTACTTGGTTAGTCCTGCTAAAACGAGTGTCGCCGGTGAAGTAATCGGTAAAAGACTCGGATTTGATAAGCATACCGCCTCCGCTTATGCTATTGCTTTAAGAGGTATTAACGCTCTCAAATGTCTACGAACGTCTATCAAAACTTAAACTGTTTCACAAGGCATGTGAAACGGGAGAAACTCTGCTTCTTTAGCAGAGTAGCTCACAAATGTAGCGGAGAACTGGAACGGAAACAAGATATGCAGCATCCTCAGTTTTAAATACAACATACTTCTATGATTGAAAGATGCGAAAAGTCTTAGTTTTAATCATAATGATGCTTTTGATATTTCCCGTCAGCGGTATTAGACATGAGGTTTATTCAAAGGCAAAACCTAGCGATGAGGGTCTGTACACATACTTTTCGGAAATAATTAAGAAATCCGAGAAAATCCTTGATTACTTTTTGAAGGAGGATCCGAACTCCTTAAACCTCTCGATTTCCTTATTAAATGAGATAAAAACGATTGAGGAGGAGAACAGATTTTATTCGGCAATGGGTGTTAAGACAAACGTATCGCTTCTAATCGATCCATTTGTGAAACTCGGAAATGGTAACAGAATGCTCTCACAGAACCAGATGATATTCTTAAACAATATCAAGTACCTCCTTAAAAACAGAGAGAACTATTCGGCTTATTTTAAAGCTAAAGAAGCACTCGCAAACATTAAGTTGGCGGCATACGAAATAAACAATTCCATAAATTTGATCGAAGGAATAGAGCTCTGGAACGAGAGCTCTATCCTTCGTTTCGACGTTTCCGGTATGAGATCGAAGCTAAAAGATGTCTACGATCTAATAGAATACTATGAAGATCTGATTTCGGGATTTGAGGAGAAATCCTTGGTAGTTGTAGTTTCGAATCGGAAACCGTTTCTTTACCAGGAAGTTACGATATACGTCTATGCGAAAAACATCACTGGGATAAGTCTATTCATTGACGATGCAAGGTTCAGGTTGAAGGATGTTGACGTAAACGTCAAGGTTTACAGTTTTAAAAAACTTGGCGAGCACGTTATATACGCCGAGGGATTTAGCAATGGATCGCTTTTAAGATCAAACGTCGTAAAGGTTTACGTTAGCAAAATCCCCACATACATAACACTTGTATCAAAACCCATAGCGTTTTTAAACGAGAGAGTAGAAATAAAGGGATTTCTATCAGATTACTTTAACAATCCATTGGATGGGGATTTATTTATAAGGATAAACGATAGTGATTCCTTTAAGTTAAGATCGAACAACGGTTTTTTCAATTTTAGTGTTACAAACAGTGTAGAAGGTAATTTAAAGATATACGCGTTCTACCCTGGAAGCGAAATTTACAGGAGTTCCAGCTCAACTGTCTTCGTATTCTTTTCCAGATTTCCCCTTCACATATACCTGAGAGCAGATAAAACAAGGATAGAAGTCAACGAGTCCGTTAACTTCACATGCAGCTTTTACGGAATTAGAAAACCCATATCGGTCCACGTTTTCCTTGACGGAAAAGAATTAGATGTTTTTAATGATTTGACGGGCGAATTGAACTTCACGATAAAATTCCCCGAATCAGGTAAACACAGCGTATTTGTTTACTTCCCTGGAGATGAAATCCATAGATCCGCAAGGTCAAATGTCGTCGATATAATTGTGGGAAAGGGTTTACCGCTGATAAAGCCGAGCGTTATAGGTCAGAGGTTTATCGGAGTATACTTCGGCAATCCCATTTACTATATCATACTCATACTGATAACGGCACTGGTAATAACCGTAACAATACATGTAAGGGGTTTAAAGGTATTCCGTCAAAGGGTTGAAACCGAATACAAAGAAGAAGAAAAGAAGGAAGAAGTTAAGGAGAAGTCTGTTGAGATAGAGTTACCTGAAAGCATAAGCGATGCATATAAGATACTGTTTGATAAAATAGTGGATAAATACGGTTTGAAGAGGAGTTTAACTCCAAGGGAACTCCTGAACGAGATGAGAAAGGAGATATTCGCAGATAAACTCGATTTCATAACAAGTGTACATGAAAAAGTCGTTTACGGCTGTAAAGAACTTGATAAAGATGAAAAGGAAATGTATTTTAGATCGATTGCAGAAGTTTTAAAGGTGATCGTATGAGGATTATCTACGGTTTTCTGGCGTTCATATGTGTTCTTCTCCTAGTACTTCCGGTTGCCGTTCCTGTTATAAAGACATCTGCCGAGTTCAGCATGTTCAACACAAAATGGAACGGTTGTTCGGAGTTTGCAAAATGTCTAGCAAGGGAGGGGAAGGTCATACCTGTTCTTTACCCATATAACTCCATACATCTCGGTGATCTGGATGGAGCACTCATAATAATTGGTCCTGATGTTGACTTCTCGTCGTTGGAGGCAAATGAAGTTAAGAAATTCCTTGAAAGGGGTGGAACAATTTTTATAGCTGATGATTTCGGAAAAGCAAATAGTCTTCTTGAGAAATTGAATGTAAAAGCGAGGTTTTCGAACCAGAGGTTGAAAGATATATTTTACAGCAAAAGAATTGAGTTTCCTGTAGTTATAAGGATAGAAGATCCCGATCTGGCTTCGGGTGTGAAAAGGTTAGTTTTAAACGTACCTTCTGTCATAACAGGTGCGGATGGTGAAATATTTTCGAGCAAGGTGAGCGTTGTTGGAAGAAGTATGAGGAGCTTTCCGATCTTGGCAGAGCTGAGATACGGTCAGGGAAGGATAATAATGCTTTCAGATCCCAGCGTTTTGATAAATGACATGTTTGAAGAGAACAGAGTATTCATAGAAAACCTCATAAGATATATCAAATCAGATCGCTTTTACTTCGACGAAGTCCATCACTCGGATTTCAACCCTTACACCACAGCAACAGTCTACATTCACAGGGAATTAGACAGGGAAAAGGCATTTCAGATCTTCGTAATGATCTCAATCCTTGCGGTCTTCATCGAAAGCGGAATTGCCAAAAGAATTCTTAACACCATATCAAGACTTATACCGAGGAGGGAGGAAGAGTTGCTCAAGGGGTTACCGGAGTGGGTAGATATAAAAACTCTTGAAAGAATAATTAACGAAATTAAAACGGGTTCAAAGATCGGTGATAGGTATGGAAGGAAAGGAGTTCTTAGAGAAATTGAAAGAAGAGGTGAGTAGAGCTGTAGTTGGAAGAGAAAAGGTAGTAGAATTGTTAACAGTTACATTACTTTCCGGTGGTCACGTTTTACTTGTAGGCGTTCCGGGAGTTGCGAAAACGACGATAGCAAAGGCGTTTGCAGGTGCAATAGGTTTATCGTTTTCAAGGATACAGCTAACACCCGACCTTATGCCGGCAGATATAATAGGAAGTGTTTTTTACGATCAGAAGGTCTCGGAGTTCAAGGTTAAAAAGGGTCCTATCTTTGCAAACGTCGTTTTGGCAGATGAAATAAACAGGGCAACACCGAAGACTCAGTCTGCACTTCTGGAAGCCATGCAGGAGTATCAGGTGACTATAGAGGGCACGACGTTTAACCTACCGAGACCTTTCCTGGTAATAGCTACGATGAATCCTGTTGAATATGAGGGGGTTTACAACCTTCCGGAAGCGCAGCTCGATAGATTCATGATGAAGATCCAGATAGATTATCCTGACAGGGATGATGAGCTTCTACTGCTAAAAAGAAAGGAAAGGGGAGATTTTGATAATGTGAGAAAGATAACAGACCCGGAAATCGTTCTCATACTGATGGAAAAGGTTAAGGAAGTCAAGGCGAGTGACGAAATCCTGAATTACATATACGAGATATCCCTTAGAACAAGAACAGATGAAAGAGTTCTTCTGGGAGCAAGTCCGAGGGCTTCTGAGCACTTGCTCTTCGCATCGAAAGCCCTGGCGTTTTTGAGAGGTAGAGATTACGTTATTCCGGACGATGTAAAAGAACTTGTCGTACCGGTATTTAGTCACAGGATAAAGATAAAGGCGGAGTATGAGATGGATGGTCTCAAGGCAGATGATTTGATTAGGGAGATAGTTGAAGAGGTAGAGGTACCCAAATGAAGTTTTCAGCGGTGAAAGTATGAAAAGAGAGGATCTGCTCATACTGCTAATACTTCTCCTCTTCGCTCAGGGATATCTACTCCAAAACGTATTCCCTGCATTAATTGCATTTTCGATAACATTATACATCGCGTATATGCGTTCGGAATTTTCTCCCAATGTTCAAGCCAATAGAAAGATTGACAAGAAACTTGTAGAAGGTGTAAAAACCGTTTCAAAACTGAAATTGAGAAATCTGACGGATAAAAAGTTGAAGATAGAAGTAATAGAGGATCTACCTCCCGGTTTTAAATACGAGAAACCGCCTATTCTGATACTTGATAAAAATGAGGAAAGGGAAATAGTTTACAACATCATTCCGGCAAGGGGGATGTATAAGATCAGAGGGCCTAAGATAAGGGCAATGGATCTGAGGGAGATGTACTACTTGGATTTAATCGTTGATTCGGAGCTTGATATAGAGGTATATCCTTCATTGGATAGGATAAGGGAGGATGCAAGGACTGAGGAATCGTTGAGGCTTGCAAGGGCATATAAAAAGGCCTTGACAGGTCTTCAGACACTTGAACTCCATTCGCTCAGAAGATTTCAGCTTGGAGATGATACAAAGCTAATAGAATGGAAGGCAACAGCCAGACTTGGAGAGCTTATAGTCAAGGATCTCCTCAGGGAAATTGAGGGCAGCGTTTACATAATTCTAGATGCCGGAAGGGAGATGAGAAAGGGTGTCAAAAACTCCAAGATAGATTATGCCACAACGTTGACGCTTCAACTAGCATATGTATTGAGGAGTTACGGCGTTGGATTGATAATATACGACGATTTCGGTGTTGTACGCAGGATCGATGCATCTAAGTCACCCGATCAGATTGAGAAGATTGCCAGATCTCTCAAGATAAGCCCGATATACATCGACATACTTGGCGTCAAGATACCAAGGATAAGCGTTAAGTTATCCGATGACAGCAGGAGGTTTTTGAGGAAGATACTCCCCGTTATCAGGAGAAAAAGGGGATTTGCAACTGGACTTATAGAGGCTGTAAGCAGTCTTCCATCATCGGCTTTTCTGATATTCATATCGGATATAACAGCACATACTGGCGAGCTCATGAGGGTTCTGTCGGAATTAAAGAACAGATACAAAATACTTCTGCTGACACCTAATCCCATTCTTTTTTACGACGAATCAAAAATAGACAGGGAAAAGCTGATCTGGCTTTACAGGAGATATCTTGAGAGGGAGGATCTGATAAGAAGGTTCAACAGGATAGTGCCAACATTAGATCTGGGCCCTTCAGATCTGTTAGATGTCATAAGAGGTGCTCTCGAATGATATGCGCATTGATAGCCGTAATAGGCGGTCTTGCGCTCGGGCTGAAAACACCTCTGCTATCTCCCCTAATTTACATTCTAAGATACAAAAGGGAACTGTTTCTGGCATCCTTCTTCGTATACTGCATAATCCTTGGATATGAATTCGAAATAAGCGATCTATATAGTTTTGATCTGTCATCGATCTTCACGATTCTAATACCTACGATTTTGATACTGGATTCTGGATTGAGGTGTGAAAGCCTAAAAGAGGAATTGAAGGGGGCGATAAATTACGCCGTAATTCCCATGGCAGTCCTTGGTCTTTTTTTCAAAGAGTTATTCATAGCAGCTGTGATAATATTCACTATTTACCATTTTTCAAGGGAAAAACCAAAAAAAGGAATAATTATCGTATTCATAGGTATTTTAATACTTTTATTCGGGATTTTTGGATTGAAGAATTTCTTGAACCAGCTAGGTTCGGCTTCTACTCAGGTAACATTCATATCAGCTATAAGCATATTAATAATAATATTTTTATGGAAGAAGAATGTGAACAGAAGGGATTTTCTTTCCTAGATTCTCCTTCCCTTAACCCTATCTATGTCGAACTTTGCTCTTTCGGATATGTGCATTACGGCAAGTGTTCCGGCCATTACCGGATCGCTAACAACTAGATCCGAAACCTTCGGAACGGTTCCCAGCATATTTAGAGATATAACTGGTATACCGCTCCTTCTCAGCTTCTTTACCTCCTCTGCAACTTTTCCTCCCATCAATCCTCCTGCCAGAACTAGTATTTCTGCCCTGTGTAATCTCAAAACTGCTCTTACAGCTTCTGCAAGCTCATCCTCGCCTACAACTGGCATAGTGTCAACGCTTATCTTTTCACCCCTTAAATTATGTCTATCGGCCTCTGTTATTGCACCCAGAGCAACCTGAGATACAAGAGCTCCTCCTCCCAGTATTATTATTCTTTTCCCGTATATATGTTCAAACGGTCTCTCCTCCCTGATATCTATAATGGCATCGATCTTCTTTATATCCTCAAATATCTTCTCGAAATCTCCACCCTCTATCTCTATGTATATCAATGCATTTCCCCTGAACTCTCCATGCTTCAGTATAAAAGTCTGCGAGTACGTTATATTTCCGTTGTACTTGGCTATAACGGCAGTTATGTCCCTGAGCACACCTATTTCATTTCTCGCAATTATCTGAATTGCCTTTAACATCTCAACTTATCATATCGAATTGTTTTTAACACTTTTAATCACTTTAGGCAAACCTAAACTTTAAATATCTTGAGTATTCAAGGTAATTCATGAAGATTGCAATTTCTACGAGCACAGGCGGGCTTGATGACAAGGTATCTGATGTTTTTGGAAGAACAGGTAGCTTTACAATTGTTGAGGTAGTTGACGGTGAAATAAAAAATATAGAGATAGTTAAAAACGAGTTTGCCGTAAGGGGAGGAGGAGCAGGAATAGCAGTTTCTCAGTTTCTGGCAGATAAAGGAGTAGAAGTTGTCTTAACGGGAAGCATAGGGCCCAATGCTTTATCAGTTCTTAACTCCGCTGGAATAAAGGCCTATAGGGCTTCGGGAATGAAGGTGAGTGAGGCAATCAAGAGATTTTTAAACAACGAGCTAGAGCAAATAAAATCTCCAAGCAATCCGAAGTTTGGTAGATGGAGAAGGATGCCATGAGAATATCCATTGCATCTGGAAAGGGTGGAACTGGAAAGACAACCCTTGCAGTAAACCTCGCATATTTTAACAGAATAGATCTTTTCGATCTTGATGTAGAGGAGCCGAACGATCACTTATTCTTTAAAGGTGGTAGGATAAGCGAGGAAACTGTATACAGAAAGGTTCCGCGCATAGATGAAGAGAAGTGCGATTTCTGCGGAATATGCAGGGATGTATGTGAGTACCATGCCATAATCGTGTTAAAGGACAAGACTTACGTTTTCCAGGAGCTGTGCCACAGCTGCGGTGCTTGCAGATATTTCTGTCCGAAAAAGGCAATTGAGGAAGTCGATAGGTCTATCGGGAAGATAGTTAGAGTTGAGACCGATAACGTAAAGCTAACTTACGGATTGCTGAACGTCGGTGAGGCAACACCCGTACCGCTTATAAAGGAGGTGAAGAGGAGGATAGGTAGGAAGGCAATAATCGACTGTCCTCCTGGAAATTCGTGTCCTATGGTTGAAAGTGTCAGGGATTCTGATATATGCATACTGGTATGCGAACCGACACCTTTCAGTCTTCACGATCTAAAGCTAGCAATTGATGTCCTGAAAAAGCTCGATATAAAGTACGTGGTCGTTATAAATAAGTATGGATTGCCGTTTGACGTGGAAGGAAAAATAGATGCCGAAGTAATCGGAAAAATACCGTTCAGTAAAAGGATAGCGGAGAGGTATTCCAAAGGGGAGATGCTTTACGAGTACGAGGAGATTTTTAAAGAGATATACGAGAGGGCATTATCCGCCTGATCGGGTGGTTTTATGAAGCAGATAACGGTTATAAGCGGTAAAGGAGGTGCCGGAAAGACAACTGTTACAGCAATGTTCGCAACGCTGTCCAATGCTGTTGTGGCAGACTGCGATGTGGATGCTCCAAATCTCCACATACTTCTGAAACCGAGGATTATTGAGGTAATACCCTTTAAGGGCATGAAGAAGGCGAGGATAGTTGAAGAAAAGTGCAGTTACTGTGGCCTCTGCCAAGAGCTGTGCAGATTCGACGCGATACACGAATTTAAGGTAGATCTTATGAGATGCGAGGGTTGCGGGTTCTGCTATAGAGCCTGTCCGGAAGGTGCTATCGAAATGGTTCAAATAAAGAGGGGAGAGATATACATATCAAAAACGGAGTTCTGCGACTTCGTGTACGCGTTGCTGGATCCGGGAGAAGAAAACAGCGGACTGCTTGTGACAGAGGTGAAAAAGATTGCTAAAAGAATTGCAAATGAAAATGGTCTGGATCTCATAATTCTAGACGGGGCAGCAGGAATAGGCTGCCCCGTAATAGCTTCACTTGCCGAGGCAAGTTTGAGCTTAATAGTTACGGAACCAACGCTATCTGGATTTAACGATATGGTAAGGGTAATAAAGCTCTCTGAGCACTTTAAAATAAGACCAGTCGTCGTTATAAACAAGTTCGATTTAAATATGGAAGTTACGAAAAAAATCGAGGAGTTTTGTGAAGAGCACGACATTCAAATAATAGGTAAGATACCATTTGATGAGAGTATACCGAAGCAGATAGCTCAGTTAAAAATCCCGTTTGAAGGAAAAGCCGGAGAAGAGATTAAAAGGATATGGAGGGAACTGGAGGTGATCGTTTGATGGAAGAGGTAAAGGAAAAAATGAGATTTGATAGAGAAGACGTGAAAAAGAAGTTTATGGAAGGGTTGGATGCTATAGAGAAGAGATTGAAGAAGGTTAAGACAAAGCTGGCGATTATGAGCGGCAAGGGCGGTGTCGGAAAATCAACCGTAACTGCGCTGTTGGCAGTCCATTACGGTAAGAACGGCTACAAAACGGGAATAATGGACTGCGATTTCTGGGGTTCGAGTATACCGAAGATATTCGGCGTTTCAAAGAAGAGACCGAATCTCGTCGGGGATTACATAGAACCCGTTCACACGGATAAATGGGGAATAGCCATAATGTCAATACAGTTCTTCCTACCCTCAGAAGAATCTCCGATAATGTGGAGAGGTCCTCTGGTAAGCGGTGTTATAAGGGACATGCTGGGTAAGACAGAGTGGGGAGAGCTGGACTATCTGCTTTTTGATTTACCCCCGGGAACGGGTGATGTTCCCCTTACGATCTTGCAGGAGATAAGACCGAACGGGGTTATACTCGTGGCAACACCCCAAGAGCTAAGTACGAAGGTCGTAGAAAAGTCTCTTCACATGGCCAAGGAACTAGATACGGCAATAGTCGGATTGATAGAAAACATGAGCTATTACGAATGTCCTCAGTGCGGTCATAGAGAATACGTTTTCGGTAAGGGAAGGGTTTCTGAGATGGCGAGCAAGTACAGGATAAACTTCTACCTTGAATTACCGATAGATCCAGCGTTAACAAGGTTATGCGATTCGGGAAAAATCGAGATGTACGACTTCGACCCGTTTGAATTCTTCCCCCTCTAACCCTTTCTTATAATCCTATACGTATGTATTATCCTATGAACCGCAGTTATGTGCGATAGGATAGCAACTGTCAGAACTGCATAGTAGAGGAGATCTGAAAATATCAGGCCGAAGACTATGATCGCAATCCTCTCCCCTCTTTCCGCAATCCCAACGTCGCATCTCTCGATCTCCTTTTCAGCCCTTGCTCTCGTATAGCTTACCATCAGCGCTCCGCTTAGGGCTAAAAGGGAAAGTGTCCATCCGACGTAGAAACCCAACGCTATGAACACGGCGATATCGACATATCTATCAAGAACTGAATCGAGAAATCCACCAAATTTGGTAATCAGTCCCTTATTTCTGGCCAGCGCACCGTCCAGAACATCCATAATTCCGCTTAAAATTAGAAAAACTGCAGATATCATGAGATCTCCTCTAAATATTAGATAAGCCGATGCAACTCCGAATAGAAATCCTATAACAGTCAGATGGTTTGGTCTTATCCCCATTTTTGCTATGAAGTCCGTAATCGGACTTAACACGTCTGATATCCTGCTTTTAATATAGCTCAGCATACAAACACCTTTATACGACTCTTGCGCTACATAGATCTACATCCAACTTCATATACTTTCCCCTGAATTCCTTCAGTATATCCCCGTTCAGAGCGAAAACAACCCCTCCAAGCATGACCATAGAAGCCATACCCCCATTGCTCTCCACAGCCTCTATGGCATCCATTACTCTTTGATCGATTAAATTACACTCTACAGCAAATCTCTTTGACTGAATAAACATATTTTCAACGGTTGGTTTCCTTAAAAATTCCTTAAGACATGACCTACCTATTTTATACATATTTTTGATATTTTCTTTTAATACTTCTTTTGTATCAATCCTTTCCATTATCAGGAAGTCGAGCTTCAAACTCCACAAAAACCTGTCAACCCTGCACATTGAGGGGCAGCATGCGTTCATCCTTACGACAACACCTCCAAAGCACTGTGTAACTATGTCTCCCAATCCAGTTCTGTTTACGACCTCGGATACATGTGCAATATCGGCTACTCTAAAAAACGATAGGTTTAGATTCAAGAATTCATTTATGGCCAGAGCAGTTGCGAAAGCAGATGCACCGCTTATACCAAATCCGTATCCTATCGGCAAATCCGATCTTATTCTAATCAAACCTTTAAATCCGAGTTTTTCCGCAACGAATTTTACGGTTGGCAGCTCAAACTCCCTGTCGTTGAAAAGGATTCTCAATTCTTCGCACGCTAGAACATCAACGTACACTCCTCTATTCAGCGTTATGCCTACGCCAATCGATCCCGATTTCGGTGGATCCCTTATCACAGGTGCGAAAAAGCAGGTTATGCTTGAGGGTGAATAAGCCCTCATTTCAATCAACTTAACTCGTCATTAAAGCCGATCGAAAGATCCGTAGCACTGATCATTTAAAGGTAGTCCTCGACGTATATGTCGACTATCCTTTTAGCGACGTAATCCTTTAACCCCTCCACCCATTCAACCCTCCTGTCGGTCACGACAACAACTCTTGTATCCTCGGTGCCCATACCCCTCTCCTTGACATCGTTAGCGACAACTACTTCGAGTCTGTCCTCCTCCATCTTGTTCTTCGCAATTCTTATCAATTCCTCATCTTTTATTCCAGTTTCAGCCTTGAATCCTATTATGTGCCCATCATAGACCCTTCTAACTTCTTTAATGATTTTTGGCGCTGATTTTAACCTTAAAACGTATTCATCGCTTGTTTTTATCTTTTCATCCAGTTTTTCAACGACGAAATCCGATGGAGCCGATGCAGATACGAAGAGATCAGCATCGCCAACCTCATTTAAAACCTCTTTAAGCATGTCCATTACCGATACTACTCTTACTATCCTAAAATCTGGAAGATTCAGGTTCGGAGGTTTTGACGATATGAGAACAACCTCCGCCCCCCTTCTCCAGAACTCCAGCGCCAGTTCATTCCCCATCCTTCCCGAGCTCTTATTGCTTATGAATCTTATAGGATCTATGAATTCAAAGGTAGGACCCGATGTGACCACAACTTTTTTTCCCTTAAATTCGCGTGAGTATACAGATCTCTCAACGTGAAGACATATCTCCTCTATACTTGCAAGCTTCGCCTTTTCCTCCTCTATCCTCGGACTTATAATTCCTATACCCATTTCCTCTAATGTTCTCAGCTTATCCTCTATGGCTCTAAACATTGAGAGATGCATGGCGGGTGCGACTAGCACAGGTTTTTTAGATCCCAATGCCGTAAGGGCAAGAAGTGTTACGTTTGTGTCCGCTATCTTATTCGCTATCTTGGATATCGTGTTGGCGGTGGCGGGGGCTATTAATAGCAGATCCCCGCAACCCTTAAATCCCATCAATTCTACGTGCTCAGCTTTTTTGAAATCCGTAATGACTCTATCGGATGCGAACTCTAAGGCGTTTGGATGTATTATCTTTCTTGCATCCCTTGTCAAAACAGATACCGTATTGGCTCCTCTTCTCTTTAACTCCCTCACCATTTTTACAGATTCTACTGCGGAAACACTTCCGGTAATACCGATGACTATGTTCTTACCCTTCAGCCTCATATCAACGATTTATACACTTCCTCTAATTCAACCTTAGCAGGTTTTCCAAATTCTATAGGTTTTGAAGTTTCATCTGAGTACCTCGGAATTACGTGTACATGAGCGTGTTTTATTACCTGTCCTGCTACTTCTCCTATGTTTGTTATTATATTAAATCCATCAGGCCTGAAAACGTTAAGCTTTCTGCAAACCTCCTTTACAGTGTTCATTATGTCCCTTATAACATCTTGGGGCATTTCTATTAAAGTTTCGTAGTGATCCTTCGGTATTACTAGGGTATGCCCCTTACTTAAGGGGTTTATATCGAGAAATGCCATTGTTCTCTCGTCTTCATAAATTATGTACGCCTTTTCCTCTTTTTTCGCAATTTTACAGAATATGCACATATCTCTCATATGGTTTAAGCGATTTAAATATTTTCCATAATCTGGATCCGGCATTTTAAAGTCCTTATATATCCCCGATCGGATTTTGCAGTTCATATTAAACAACAACTTCTTAATAACCCGGTACGAATTATGGATATGCTCAAAATCAAAATATCAAATCTGGAGCTGAAAAATCCGTTAATGCTTGCCAGCGGAATTCTTGGAAGTTATTCGTCATCTCTAAATCTAATAGCAAAGGAAGCAGGTGCAGTTGTCACAAAATCGGTTGGATTGAAACCGAGAAAGGGTTACAAAAATCCATGCGTTATAAATCTGAGTTGCGGCATATTAAATGCTGTCGGACTCGCGTCACCTTCTGCTGAGGACTTCTCAAGCGAACTCTTGAAGTTTAAAAAGGTTTGCCCTCTAATAGTTAGTCTTTACGCTTCAAATCCGGACGAGTTCGTCAGGCTCATAGATTACTTTCCCATGGCCGATGGATTCGAGCTTAACCTGAGCTGTCCGCATGCTAAGGGTTACGGTCTTGAGATTGGAAGGGATGAAAACCTCGTTAAAAGAATAGTAAGGGCTGTAAAGAACGTAACGGATAAACCCGTTTTTGTTAAGCTTTCTTCTAATATGGACATAGTAAAAATCGGAAAGATATGTGAAAAAGCTAAGGCTGACGGAGTTGTTGCAATAAACACTGTTAAAGGTATTGCAATAGATATAATCAGCAAAAAACCGATTTTAAGTAATATAAGCGGTGGTCTGAGCGGTGAGGCAATAAAACCGATAGCGTTGAAGTGTGTTTGGGATCTGTTTGACGAGCTGAAAATACCGATAATAGGTTGCGGAGGTATAAGTAATTGGAGGGATGTCGTGGAATTCATACTGGCTGGTGCAAGTGCAGTACAAATCGGAAGTGCATTTTTCTACAGTTATAACTCCATAAAACATATAAAAGAGGGTTTAGAATCATATCTAAGGATAAATAGATGCACTGTAGATGATTTGATTGGATTGGCACATAGATCATAAGATTTGGCAAAGCCCAACCAAGCTTCGTCTTAAGCAGTAGTTCTGAGAGTTGGCAATTGGGCTAATCTAAATAGTGTTAAGAATTTTTATTTTATAATACTCTCTAGATTTTTATTTCAAAGTAATGCCAAACTTTTCCATCTACTGTAAAGGGCGAAGCTTGGTCGGACTTTGTCATCGGATAATAGGTAGCATCCAGTTCATCCGTCTTCTGCAAGAAGCTGAACTGGCTATATTTCCCCTTGCTTGTTTGATCATCCCTTCTCACCAGACTAGATAAATTGAAGCAAGATTATAAGTATAACACTTCACAAACCTAGTTACGCCAACCTAACAGATCTTAATATCCGATCTGCTATGTTGGCTTTCACACTCCCCATGGGGAGCACGGGGTACCAGGGATCCCCCATTAGCCTCAGCAAAGCTTCATCGCCTTGGTGAGCAAAGCTCACCAAGGGAGCTGTTAGCCCGCTTCCCCTCCTACGCCTCGCCCTCAGCCTCCCCTCGGCCTCATCTGAGCGGACTTCAGAGGGGACTATACGGCAAAATATGTTAGGATTTATAAAGATTTTTATGACTGTTTCTCACCTCCCCTAATACATCCCAGCATTGAAATGCGAGACTTCCTTAGCAACGCTCTGTAAATACTAAAAATCGTGCATTTATGCTAAAAAAGTAAAGAAAAATCTTTGAAAGAGAAAAATACTACTAAGTAACAATTTCAACTTGATGAAATCATTGAAAAACATATGAAGATACACGATTTATAAGGAGTTTGGCAAGGTAATCAAATAGCGCCCCAGATACAAAACTTATAAAAAGCACGAGTAATGCGAGCCAGAGAGGGGATGGACTAAAATTCCGAAAGCAACTAAAAGCGATCCAGTTAATAATTAAGCAACTAACACTGCCGATACCACCGTTCAAAAAGTCTGTTAAAATTCCCATAGCTAAGAATGAGAGAAACCCAAATATACCAAAGTAAACCGGATTTGTTACACCATACCAAGGTCCTCCTAATAATATAAATGAGACGGTTAAAATGGCTACCGTACTACCATAACCCTTTCCGTAAAGTTCCCTTGCCAATGCAATCCAAAAGATATACAAGATTCCAGATAGTAAACCCAAACCTAGGCATGGGATTGTTTTTATATTCAAAAAGTTTGATAGAGCTCCTGATGGTACGAAAAATGATAAAAGATAGCTTATTACAGATAAAAGAAAAATTCCTAATGCCCTGTATATTTCACCATGGACATTTTTTGCAGATCTCATTTTTCTTCATCTCTAATAAAAATTTTCTGTGCTTATCAAAGCTTAAATCAGGATAATGAAAACCCATTTCATGAAGGAAACAGCATGGACTTGCAACGAAATCCCAGCTTAAAAATATGCATGAAATCGCGACTGCACATGGTCTTGTTTGCTTGGGTGGTGTGTAAACCTTTATACCATAATCCCTCCCAACTTCTTTAGCGACTTTACATGCTAATTTAATCTTTTCCTCTGGGATAGGAGAGAGAGAGGGATTATGAGCATAGAATAATTTATGTAATACGACCCCATCTAAACAATTCTCACCTGCAAAAGCTACAATTCTTTTAATGTCTTCCAAGTTTTCATGAAGTATGGTTATATCGATAAAGGTTTTTATACTGTTGTTTCGTTTAATGAACTCTTTTATATTTTCGAACACCTTTTCTTTTCCCTTTGTAGTGAAAATCCCAAATGCTATTGAATCGAGATTACTATTAAGAATCTCATCAATTTTTTTATCAAGAATTGTTCCATTGGTTATCAAACTCGTCATAACACCCTTATCGCTTGCAATTTTTACCATTTCAAATAGCTTTGGATGTAAAAGAGGCTCACCCCACCCGTGAAATGCGATTTCTTTAAAATTTTCGAGAGGTATCTTTAAAAAATCGTCCAAAGAAATATATCCAACCTCTCTCTTGCTTGTAACCCTCATACAAATTGGGCAGTTTAAATTGCAATCATTTGTGACTTCAAGCTGTAAAGTTTTTGGTTTTAATTTAAAAATTTTTAACATAAAAAGATTAAATAGATTTCACAATTCTAAAAACTTTGTATCCGATTACCGATAGAATAGTTATTGCTGCCAAAACCTGATTTATCAGCAAGCTTGTTGCAAAACTTGCTGATGCTACGCTATTGGCAATTGTTGCAGAAACCGGCGCGCACATCTCACTCACCTCTTACAGGTTTTGAGACTAAACCTTTTATTATTAAACCTACTCCAGCCGCACCACTCACTATTGCTAAGATGACTGCTGGTAAAACACTAACCATGGACAGTACCGGTGTCATTGAAACTGAAACCGGTGCACACATGCTCTCACCCATTGAGAGATTGGTATTATTATATATAAGCTTTGCTATTTACTCTTCTTAACATTTAATTAAGGTACTCCATTATTGTATTTTTTATGAAGAGGCATTGATAAATTTGTTTAAATTGGATAATGAAAATGCTATAAAAGCATAGGAATTTTTATTGGCAGATATTGTAATCAAAGAGAACTGAATTTATGTTTGTTTTTCTTTTTATCCTTATCTGTTAAGACAGTATATTTACAGAATGCTAAGGGAGCTTCGAAGCAGAGAGGATTAAGAGATGTGAGGAGAGGTAGGAGGTTGGTTATATCATAAATTATATTGAAAATATTGAGGGGTTTTATCTTACATAGCCTGATGACAAAAACTGAAGGCATGACCCCGTCGTGAGAAGATACGAGCTTGTTCCCCTATGAAAAACTCTCGCCTCTTCACAGTAGATCCGAAAGTTAACAATTGAGTTAATCTAAATAGTTTAAGTATTTTTTATTTTGTTTTAAAATGCTTTTTAAATTCTTATTTTAAAGTTAAATTCCAAACTTTTCCATCTACTGTTTAATACAGGAGAATGTCAAACAATTAAGATGGGTGTAACGATACATATTACCGGTGAAGTGCTATGATGATGGCTATCGAATCTTTATTGATAATATGTATAAGTACGACTACCACAATTAGAATTCTTCATAAAAAAGAAAAATTTTTGAGCGGTTATTTTTTCTCTGCAGATCCTTGCCTTCTTAAACCCTTCCAAAGGTTTACTGTAAATATGCCTGCTACTGCTATAAGAGCTGATATCTGTCCGATAAGAATAGCGAACATTCCTGAACTTTTTACTGCTCCTACTGTAACTGCAACTGGAACACACATACCTTCCCACCATTCTCCAATAAGATACTTAAGAATATAAATGTTACTATATCTCCAAAATAGTAACATTTATTAACATTTATTATGAATAATCAATGATAAGGTAGCAATAAATAAGAAAAAATTTGGGGTGAATAATTTTGAGAAAGAGGACAATTGTAATTGGAATAGTAAGTGCAGTCATTATAGCTGTATTAGCAACGCAAATTCCAGGAACATATGCGACCGTAAGTGCAGAAAACTATAACAACCTTGGAGTTCAAGAGTACGAGAAAGGGAACTATGAGAAGGCAATCGAGTATTTCACTAAAGCGATTGAGCTTAAGCCCGATTATGCGGAAGCCTATTTCAACCGCGGTCTTGCTTACTTCAAAACAGGAAGCTACTATAACAGGGAGCCTTATGAAAAGGCCATTCAAGACTTTACTAAGGCTATTGAGCTTAAGCCTGACTTCGTGGACGCATATTATCATCGTGGCTTAGCCTACATTCAGTTTGTACATTATTATCGTAAGCCTTTCAGCCAAGACGTCATAGACAAATTCAATAAGGCGGTGAACGATTTTAACAAGGTGCTCGAGCTAGATCCTAATTACGCGTTAGCCTATGCAGGACTTGGAAATGCCTATTATCGCTATGGGGAGTGGGTGAAAGCCAACGATTTCTATGATAAGGCACTAGAAAATAAAGATTGGATTTTGGATAAAGCCGGTAAGGAGGGATTGGCAGGCGTATATTATAGTAAAGGAAGGAACTTGTACCAGCTCCAGAAATACTCCAGCGATGCCGTACGTAATTACGAGAAGGCAGTTGAATTATATCCAGACCTAAGAATTGCCGTAGGTCACCTTGTAGGTGCTTACATGAAAATGGGAGAATACGAGAAAGTTATTGAAACTGCTACCCACGCAATAGAACTTTCAGAGAAAGAGAAAAAGTATGGACATATGTATGCCTATTATTACAGGAGGGGAGAAAGCTACTGCATGCTTGGCGAGTACGAGAGGGCAATGGCAGACTATGAGCAGGCTTTAAAATTGGCCTTAGAATCAAAGAAACCATACAGAATATACAGAGTATACATTTCAATGGCAAAATGTTATGCAAGAATGGGGGATGAAGATAAAGCCAGAGAATACTATAAAAAAGCCGTAGAACTGTTGAGTATGAGTATAGAAGAGGCTAAGCAGGCGAGAAGACTTGTCAGGTACTATGTGCAGAGGGGGGAATGCTATCTAAACCTTGGTATATACGAGAAGGCACTAGAGGACTTTCAACATGCTCTGAAAGTGTTTCCACCTGGTGAGTATTACAAAACCTACGGTAAAACAGATTATTATGTCGAGGCCCTAAAATTCATAGGAATAACCTATGCAAAAATGGGAGACATAGCAAAGGCTAAGAAAACTCTAAATGAGGCACTGAAGCTTGCAGAGGAATACGAGCTTGTATTGACTGCTGATGAAATAAAGGCTGAACTCGAAGCGTTAGCAGATTAAAAACATTCTCTTTTTTTTTATTTCATTAAGGCTTTTAAATTGTTGTACCTCGATACTTTCTTAATAAAGTAGTAAAGAACAACCTTGCTATTGCAAGGGGCTTTATGGGGGCAGAAACCTTAGACTGTAGCTTTCTGTATCATAGTGTATCTTTTTATGCCTCTGAGAGCTATGAGGTATGCTGAAGCTGTGTGTTTATCCAAACTATACTTTCTCATAATTTCGTCATGCTCTTTGGAGTGAGTAGTTCCTTTTGGGTCTATGTACTCTATGTTAATTGTATATAGTGGTGCTTTCATTGCTATTTTCTCTACCACACTACTTCTGAAAATTTGAACTCTATAATTGTAGTTTCTGTTCTTTCTTTTTCCTTTCCTTATCCATAGTATCTTAAGGTATCCTAACACTTCTGGATTCTCGAGGAATAATGTATTTACTCCGTGATGGTAGGCATACTTAAGCATATTATGTATTGCCATCCCTATAACGCTCCATGCTCTCTGTCTAGGACACCTTTCCAAGAGGCTTCCTCGAACCAGAAAGTCTTTACATCTCTCAACCTACCATACTTATCTACTATTGCTACGTTAATCCTATCAACATTAACATCTACACCACCAAAATGTTTACCGTAATTACTCTTGAACTTCTTGAAATGTTCTAGGTAGAACTTGTATGGTATTGATAGGTGTATCTCACCATGAATCCATAACATGTTCTTTCTCTCTCCAAATCCTCTAAGAACTATCCTTGCTACGTAAGGTTGTCCTTTTTCAAAGATTTTGTCTAGTACTTGCTTGTAGTTTTTGGGTATTGTTGGTTTTAGTAAAACTCTTTTACTCTCTCCTTGGTAGCTTATCGTTGTAACTCTAAAGCTATAATCTCTTTGTAGTGTAACATTTCTACATGGATACTCCTTCTCGCTTTGTTGGAATAGTAACCAGTCCTTGAACTCTATATCACTAAATGGTACACCTAGTGCTTGTGCAGACTCATAGATAGATACCCTAACGTTATAGCTCCATCAACATAACGTCTATTAGGTAATATTTCTTGAAGTCTTTTTCTATACATTCTCTTCAGGGCTATGAGTGAGGTAATATGTGGATTCTCCTTTAAGATAAGGTTATGCAAGTGTAGAACAACTTGTCTAAACAAACGAGCAGTAGATAATAACATTCTAGCCTCAACATCACACAAGCCCTCACTTATTGTCCAGTCTCTTAAGGCTGTTACGAGATCGCTATACCATAGATAAGCTTAACTACACACCTCATCTTGCATATCCTCTCCCTTTCGCAAGAGGTCTTGCAAGCAACAGAAAGATAATAAAACTGAAGCATTTAGTTTAAAGATCGCTATTTTCTGTCTTTTCCCTGAAAATCCAGTTTAAAAGGCATTCCTGAAGTACTCTATTTTAGAACACTCACAGTTAAATTTGAAAGGAGACTTAGGTCGACATCTCGAAGACTTTTTTAATTTTGATTCCTTAAATAAGCATAAAATCCTGATCAATGATTTCTTCAGCAATTAAATGATTTCTGCTTTTGTGCCTAAAGATTTATGTTAAGACTTTCTTGATTTAATATACAGTCCACTCATTGCAGCAGATACTACCACCAAAACCCCTATAATAACATAAACCCATGATGGAATGACCTCAATAGTCTTTTCTGCTGGAGTTGGTCTTGGCATTAGCCCAATCTCAACCAGTGGATTTACCCCAGCAGATTCCAATTTTTCAATGAAAGTTTTATTGTTAACATCAAACCTTTTCATGATTGTCACAAATTCTTCAGGTTTTTCCATGTAATCAGCTAAGTACAGATCTCCTTTAAGTCTTATCCACCACCATCTCCATGTTTTAAAGTCTTTAATCCACTTTTTATACTCCTCAAGTGTAACTCCAGCGGGTTTTGTTTCTTCGTAGACTTTGTTCCAATTGAAGCCTATGAGTATTCCTTCACCTTTAGGTTTACCTTTCTCCCACCTAATAAAGATGTTTGCAGTACTGTAATCCCTCAATTCCTCAGGTAAATATTTTGAAATTTCTTTCTTCTGTTCTCCTGTAAGCCATTTTACAAACAGTCTTTTATGACCAACGTTTGTTTCAAAATACTGGATTATAGCATCATCCTTACACCAAGGAGGAATAGCAATTACAATGTACTCGTATCTTGGAGATTTTGTTGGAAAGTTTTTCTCTACGTATTTGGCTATTAGGTATCCACTAGTTAAACCTGGACAAATATGATCGTGCAACTCAACGGCTCTAGCAAAATCGCTTGGAAGCCCCTTATAAGCCCAAACATTACATATTGTTATTATACTGAATTCATTTCCTCCAAAAATCTTAGCCTTCATTTTTTCCTGCCATTCTTCAGGATTTTCTAAGAGTTTATTGGCGTCTATGTTTTCTTTAGAAATCTTCGCAAAGATTTCCTCATCTTCAAGATTCATAAATTCTTCTAAAGCAGTTCTATCTTCTTTTTCTCTTTCTATGTATTTTTTCAAAACATTCATGTCAACTTCAAGGTACAAACATTCCTTAGTATCTTTGTTAAAGAAAGCAAACCATAATGGGCTGTTGTAAGGTTTATGAATATTTAAAAGGTTGTTTTTCCCTCTTGAAAGACCAGAAGTCATCATTAATCCATCGAGAGCCTTCTCAGTTGTATATTCTCCAACCTTAGCTATGTATCCTGCATCTGTTAAGGCTAAAATTTTCGGAGAACCTCTTTCAAAACTCAATTCATCTATTGCTTTCTTAGCAGCCTTAAAACCGACCAAATGTAAAACTGAAAGTTCATCTTCACCAACAAAATCTACTAAGGGTTTTAGTTCGGGATATTTTTCAGAAATACTTTTTTCATTTACTTCTGCAACCACAGGACTTAAAATAATGAAATAAGAAATAAATATAATAAATAATCTTATTCTCATTTTTACACCTCTTAATGAGACAATATCCAAACGACCTTAGGCATCTCTATTTTTTCACCACTTTCGAGTTTCTCTGTTAACGTGTTAACATTGGAACCTATGAACTTCTTCCAACCCTGTAAGTTTGGATCACTATTTAACTCGCTCTTAAGCTTGTTTATATACTGCTTAGCCTTATCGAATTCACCTTTCTGGGAGTATATACTTGCAAGAGATAGATGTGCGAGGATATAGTAGTTCCTGTGAGCAACTTCTCTTTTCGTCTGTTTTGGATTTTCCACGATCCATTCGAAATCGGAAATAGCTTTATCAAGATATGTCGATTCATTTGTGTATTTGTAGAGTAAGTAGTAGGCTAATGCTCTTTCATACATAGCTGTTGGAATTGTCGTTGCATCCTCAGGATTTTCAATGGCATCATTACAATTAGATATATCTTTTTCAAGCATCTCCATAGCCTTATTCTTATCCCCACCTTGATAACTTATCATAGCCAAAATCCTGTAAGCCTCTCCAACATAGGCTGATTCAGGAAATCTCTCAATTATGCTTTTCGCATAACTCTTTGCTTCATCGTATTTACCGAGCAAGTAGGAGGAGATCATAGCTGGTGCTAAGCCCAGATCACTATCCCAACCATATTTTTCGGCACGTTCAATGAACTCCTTTGCAACTTTATAAGCCTCATCAATTTTTCCGAGTTCTAGCTCAACCCATGCTAGATGCTCGTAAGCAGTATCTATGCCGGGATCGGGATATATTTCTATGGCTTTCTTGTAATATTCCTCAGCCTTTTCCACTTCAGCCATAGCCAAATATGTCCTTGCAAGATTAGCGTAAAGTGCTGAGACACCTTCTTTTCCCAAAAGCCTTTCAACTTCATCCGTATGATTTAAGGCATAGAGGTAGTGTGGCAAGACGTATTTTTCTCTATTTACATATCCACAGTAATATAAGAAGTTTACATCGCCTAATGCCTGCTCTGCTACTGCTTTATATTCAGGAAATCTTTCTTCAAGCAATTTAAGATATTCTACAGCCTTCTCATATTTTTCCTGCATCTCTGGATAACCTGCCTGCGCGAACGTTTGCCCAGGAAGTTTGTAGTATCTATGGAATTGTTCTTCATTGCCGTAAGCTAATGCCAAATCGTAATAAGCTATCGCATAGTTTGGATCAAGCTCAATAGCTTTTTCGAAATACTCAATTGCCTTATCGTAATTTCCATTTTCCATTTCATTAAGTCCCATCTCTACGTAATCGTATACAACTTTCTTATTACTCCAGTTTACGTATGCATATATTCCAGATATTATACAAATAATTAAGAGAATAATTCCAATTATTGCATACTTTTTCATAAGAGTGTGTTAAATGGTATGACATTATAAATTTTTTGGTTTTTGAATAGGACATATCTTGTGAAATAGTAATAATTTTCATAGGCATTAATAGCATAGATGAGAACTATAAATATTTAAAATAACTCATATTGATTTAAAATAACTCTCTTGTATAACAGTTATTGACTATCAGGCACAAGAGATTGCTAATCCATAGTCGATGTAGCTCTCTCTATAAACCATCGATAGAAATGAGGTAGTTGAGGGAAAACTCCCGTGCAAGTTTCCAAAATACGTTTAGTATGACGCACTGGCAACCACTCTAGAGCGATCGAGAATAAGTGTTATATATCTTCTTAGAAATAAGGACTTTAAAGGATGAAGAGGCTAAAAAAGTTTGAGGAACTGTATGATCTAAAACCGGTGACCGATGAAGAATTGAAAGAGCTATTGGACGATAAACCAAGAGAAGAAAGAAAAAGAAAGAAGAGAAAGACTTTTAAAAAATCTTAAATTTTTAATGCCCCGGTGGGGTAGCGGATAGCCTTGGGGGCTGCGGACTCCCAGACCCGGGTTCAACTCCCGGCCGGGGCATGCCAATATCGATTCTAATCCTCGTTTTGATTTTATTAAAGCTAAATACTCTCTTAACTTTATCTCAAAAAAACGTCTTGCGGAGCAGTAACAATAGACATTGATAGATGATCTGCAACTGCAATATATTTATATCTTTCTCTTCGAATATATTTAGCCCCGTCTATTCAGGCAGCTAAGCTGCCTATCGGGGTAAAACACCTTCAGATGTGGGGCTTGGGGGGTTACCCCGAATGGGGACGAGCCCTTGAAGGTTTTATCCTTCAAGGGTGATGTGTCCCAAAGCGGACGTATGTCTATAAAAGACTTCGTCCGCTGAACCCCGATAGATTTATTCCCATTTCCTTAGCTTCCTTTACGAGATTTTTATCTACGTATAACGTTAAATTCTGTTTTATTTGACTTTCCTTTACATACGTAGAGATTACGTAGTTTATATCTATCTTATAAAAATGTTGCTTGCGAAACCTCGCTTTTAGGGCGGATAGCTCATCGGATTTGGATGGATTACAGAGGAAAAGCATGCAATTCCGTATTGCATCTATAAATGCCAAAAAGACTGAGCACGAAAAGATGCTGTTAATAAAGATTTAATCGAAGCATCAATCGAAATACTTAAATATTCGGCGCATAACCCTTAACAAATGCCGGCTGTGATTCCAGATATAAAATCCCAGAAATCATTTTTGTTCAGATTTAGTTATTGGTTTAGCCTCTGAATTAATTCTTCCGGTAACTGTTGTCTCTCTTTCTTCTATCATTCTCCGTGGGGGTGATTAAATGCTCGGAAAAAGGAGAAGGATCAAAAAGATAATAAGAAACGGGAGAACGATAATAGTTCCAATGGATCATGGTGTATCAAAGCCTGTTGAGGGTCTTGAAGATGTTGATGGTGTGCTGAGGAAAATTGACGGAATTGCCGATGCCGTCGTATTGCATAAGGGAATTGTGAGGAGATCTGAATACGTGTCCAAAATGGATATGGGTCTCATAATTCACCTGAGCGCCTCAACAAGTCTGGTCGAACCAAATGAAAAGGTAATAGTTACGTCAGTTGAAAAGGCGATAAAGCTAGGTGCGGATGCCGTAAGCGTTCACGTAAATATAGGTTCGAGAACGGAAAAGTATCAGCTAAGAGATCTCGGAATGATATCCGAGGTATGTGACGACTGGGGTATGCCTCTGCTTGCGATGATATATCCGAGAGGAAAAGGAATAGATGAAAGAGATCCGGAGCTAGTAAAGCATGCCGTGAGAATAGGATATGAGCTAGGAGCAGATATAGTCAAAACGAACTATACAGATTCAGAAACTTTCAAAAAAATAGTTGAATCTGCAGACATTCCGATTGTAATTGCAGGAGGAGCAAAAAAAGACGAATTCATGCTTTTAAGAGAGGTTAAGGATGCGATATCTGCGGGTGCATGCGGTGTGGCAATCGGCAGAAACGTATTTCAACATAAAAATCCAGAAAGGATTGCAAAGGCTTTAAAGATGATAGTTCACGATAACGCGAGTCTTGAAGACGTTAAGGAGGTTCTTTATGAAGGAGATATGGTTACTTGCAATTGGAGATGACTGGGAAATCGAAAAGGAAAAGATAAAGGATGCAATTGAAATAGGATACACGGGAGTCGTTGTAAAAAGGGAGTTCTTGGAAAGGGCGAAAAAACTGGGAAGAATAAAGGTATTTGGTCTGAAGGAAAATGAACTGGAATCGGAAGGTGAGAAAGGATATCTTTTAGATGTTAAATCCGCAGAAGATCAGGATAAGGCTGTGGAGCTATGCGAAAAACTTGATTACCTGTTCCTAAGGTTCTTCGACTGGAAGATAATACCCCTTGAAAATCTGATAGCCATGAAACAAAAGGCTAAGATTATAGCAGTAGTGGATTCCATAGAAGATGCAAAAACGGTTTTAACAACACTTGAAAAAGGTGCCGACGGTATTGCAGTGGTTGAAACTGAAAGAGAAAGGCTTAGGGAGTATTATGATATTGCAAGCGGTGAAAGGGGACATTTAAATCTTAAAAAGGCGAAAATAGTTGAAATAAAGTCTCTGGGTGTGGGGGACAGGGTCTGCATTGATACAATCACGCTTATGGAAGTTGGAGAGGGTATGCTTGTTGGTAACAGGGCAGGATTCATGTTTCTCGTCGCAAGCGAGAGTGAAGAAAGCGAATATGTATCTTCGAGACCTTTTAGAGTTAACGCAGGAAGCGTTAATGCGTACATAAAGGTCGGAAGTAGGACTAAGTATCTAGCGGAACTCAAAGCAGGAGATGAGGTCGAAATAGTTAGATTTGACGGCAGTACAAGAAGGAGTTATGTCGGAAGGGTTAAGATAGAAAAGAGACCTCTAATGCTCATAAGAGCTGTTTCGAACGATGAGGAAGGTACTGTGATACTGCAGAATGCTGAAACAATTAAGCTAATAAATCCAAAAGGAAAACACGTATCCGTTTCGGAATTGAAGGAGGGAGACGAAGTCCTTGTATGGATAGGAGAAAAGGCTAGACATTTTGGTATTAAGGTCGATGAGTTCATAATTGAGAGGTGATCTTTCAATCTACTATAAACTTCAGAACTCGGAAACGTAGCTATGGGGGAAGATATTTTCTCTCCCTGTTGAGCTCAACAAGACCTGGAATAGATAAAGGCAGGAGGAATATCTCTATTCTTAAATAATCTACAATATTCCAATCCTCTCCAACTATTAAGGCATCTAGGTAGCTTGCAATCAGAACCAGGGTATAGAGTATACCAAAAACAGCGAGCATAAGAGATCCGAAGTAAAAGAAAGGTTTAAGATCATATGTTAGACCTCTAAGGAATATAGCTGATATCACAATTAAAACAAAACCTCCGAATAAATCTCCAGGAATTATGGGGATTATCTGTTCACCTCTTATCCCCCCTATAACCTCTATCAATCCAAATACAAGTGTTGTCAGAAAAAGAGCAACTGAATAAGCCTTCATCTATATACCTCCGAGGTGAATTATCGTGTAAACAATCCAGGCGACGATATAGGCCAGAACTAGCTGATACGCTATTACAAATGCAGTCCACTTCCAGTTACCAAGTTCCTGTCTCAGTATCCCTATTGTCGCTAGACATGGTACGTATATTAACGTTATAATCATTAAAGCAATTGCTGATGATGGTGTAAAATGCTTTGGAATAACTTCGGCAACTCTTTCCTCACTAACACCGTATATTATTCCCAGAGTTCCAACAACTATTTCCTTTGCCATAAAACCGCCGATAAGGGCAACACCTGCAGTCCAGTCAAGTCCTAAGGGTTTTATCAACGGTTCGACGGCGTGACCTATTACAGATGCGTATGAGTTCTCTATCAGCTCACCGCCGTTTGTAGCACCCCAAGGATGCGTCGTTAAGAACCACATGAAGACAGCTCCTATGAACAGAATTGTTGCTGCTTTCTTTAGAAATACCTGCGTTCTTATCCATGCATTGCTCAGAACACTTCTGACGGTTGGTACCTGATATGGGGGCATTTCTAGGAGAAGAGGTGAGGGTTTTCCTCCGAATATGAATTTTCTGAAAATAGCAGCCATTAGTCCCGCAAGGAAAATCCCAAGCAGATACATCGAAGTTATAACAGCTCCTGCTATTTCCTTAAAGAAGACCCCGGCGAAAAGAAGGTAAACCGGAAGCCTCGCACTGCAGGACATGAGTGGATTTACCATTATCGTTATCTTTCTATCCGCCTCATCATCTATGGTTCTAGTTGCCATTATGGCAGGTACATTACATCCAAAACCAAGAAGCATTGGTATGAATGATTTTCCCTGCAATCCAACTTTGGTCATAGCCCTGTCCATTACAAATGCTGCTCTCGACAGATAACCCGTATCCTCGAGGATTGCAAGGGCTATAAAAACAAAGGCTATAGGCGGAAGAAATACCAAGACAAATCCCAGACCGCCGAATATCCCATCTCCTATCAGGGATGACATCTGGGAATTCTCTATATTTTTTCTGGCGAAATCTGAACAGAAAGAGAAAAATACATCTATTGCATCGCTAAATGGAGCCGAAACTGTAAACGCAAATTGAAAAACAGCCCACATCAATGCAAAGAATATGGGAATACCCAGATACTTATCGAGAACGACAGTATCTATCAGATCTGAAAACGTTCTGGGCTTTTCTATTCTCTCGACACATCTCCCTATTATCTCCCCTATCTTTTCATACCTTGCCATCGCCAGAAGGCTCACGAAATCCATCCCTTAACTACCTCCTCGCTTATCCCAGCCTTCCTTAAGATGTCCTCATCCAGTTCAAGAAGCTTTATCGCGACAAATCTCGATGGATATTCCGGAAGAATTGAATTCTCTATTACCTTTCTCTGAACTGAGCTTATTGCTCTTTCAACTCCATCATTGTACCTTATTAGAGGCTTCTTAGGATTCTTTGAAGCGTATACTATTGCCTGCTTTAATTCCTCTATACCTTCGTTCTTTATGGCAACCATTGGAACAACAGGAACACCGAGCTCCATAGAAAGCCTTCTGACATTTATCTTATATCCCTTTACCCTTGCCAGATCCATTTTGTTTAAGGCTACAACTATGTTCGCCTCCATTTCAATCAGTTGAAGTGTTAGGTAAAGATTCCTCTCTATGTTTGAAGCGTCAACTATATCCACGACGACATCTGGTTTCTCGTTAAGTATGTAATCCCTGGCAATCTTCTCATCTATGGAAGTAGCGGTTAAGCTGTAAATTCCAGGTAAATCGACTATTTGCATTTTTATTCCCTTATACTCACATATACCCTCCTTTTTCTCAACCGTAACGCCAGGCCAGTTTCCTACCTTCTGCTTAGCACCTGTTAGAGCGTTGAATATCACGCTCTTTCCAACATTTGGATTTCCTGCCAGTGCAACCCTTATCAATCTCTCACCTCTACTATTACGTTTTTTGCTTCGGATTTACGAATCGATAGGTTATAACCCCTGATCTCTATTTCCATGGGATCCTTGAGTGGAGCGTTTCTGACAACCCTTAATTCAACACCCTTTGTCAACCCCATCCCCAGGAGTCTCTTTTTTAGTGCAAGATCGCCCTCAACTTCCAAAACAACAGCCCTCGTCCCTGGTTCTAAATCGTGCAATCTCTTCATAGTATGCTTATTTAATTTAGCTGTATAAATAGTTGACTCTAATAAAATTAGGTTTTTGAAACCAAATCTAAAACGTTAAGATACGACTAAAATGGAGTTTGGAGATCCATTTTTCTGCGAAAAATTAAAATCTGAATGAGTAATAATATTTACAGATTGTGTGAAAATTTGAGATCGGCATAAGTACAATTTTAAGCTCATTCCGGTTTAAAGACTTATTTGTATATTACCGCTGAAACTCGTACAGCAGATCTGATCATACCTATTGTTAGGTGTTTGGACAACGTGTGAGTAATTCATACCTACACTATGTTCTTAATTCAATAACTCTCTTTTTATTGGGGAGTATATCATTAGACTTTCTCCTTTTTCATGGGAATCCCTGACTTCTCTCATCTTACCTTAAAACATACATTTACAATCAAATTTATGTCTTCAATTACATCGAAATTTAA
>Ga0190367_1000441_pt1 | contig 30593 bp, 32 predicted proteins | sample 4872181011_MG_FD_171838 | JGI IMG/M metagenome (GOLD analysis project Ga0190367, IMG submission 171838) | Hydrothermal vent microbial mat bacterial communities from Southern Trench, Guaymas Basin, Mexico - 4872-18-10-11_MG | ecosystem: Environmental > Aquatic > Marine > Hydrothermal vents >...
GAAACACTCCGCATCGAAAAGACGCAAAACGGTACGGAGCAATTGAACGGTAAGCTACAAATAAATTTTTAAATCTATTAAGAGAATTAGCTCAAGGTCGAAGCCATGTACAAACTTATTAAGGCTGAAGACGTGATACGCGTCCCTCCCGCTAAGTTTGGCGAGGACCTAGAGAAAATAGCTTTCGAGGGACTTAAATCGAGGTACGAAGGGTCTATAATACCAGGCGTTGGATTAATCGTAAGCATACTTAGCGTCGAAGTATCTGAGATAGGTAAAATACTCCCACGAGACCCCTCTATCCATCATCCTGTCAAGTTTGAAGCTCTAACGTTTCAACCATTAATGCAGGAGGTTGTGGAGGGAGAGGTAGTGGTAGTTGAAGACATAGGACTATTCATACGACTCGGTCCTATAGATGGTTTCATACATAAGTCTCAAGTATCCGATGACTTTTTCTCATACGATAGGAAGCAGGCCGTGATGTTGGGTACAAAAAGCAAGAGACTTATTTCTAAGGGAGACCTGGTTCGGGCAAGGATAGTGCAAGTAAGTATAGAGCCCAGTCAAGCTAGGGGATTAAGAGTAGCGTTAACAATGAGGCAGCCAGGCATGGGGAAGCTTGAGTGGTTAAAGGAAGAGGCTAAGAAGAAATAAGTTTAATAAGTAACCGTTATGTGAATAAAAGGGCCTTTTAGGGGGATTGGAGGGGTGTCGGCGATCTCTCAAGAACAGGTAAAGCAGGTGGATAGGGTAGAGATAGTCGAGGATAAATATAATAAGCCGCTCTCGCGTCGAGAGTTAAAGCTCCGCGTTATACATGTTTTGAAAGGTACGCCTTCAAGGCAGACGTTAAGAAAAATTGTATCAAATATGTTCAAAGTACCTTTAGATAGAGTCTTCATAAGAAAGATAGAGACGGAATACGGTCTATGTGAGAGTTCTGTTGAAGTCCACATATATGATAGTCTTGAACAGGCAAAACAGATAGAGCCGGAGTATATTATACTCAGGAATATGCCAGAGCTAAAATCTCAAAGTAAGAGTAGTGAATGAGGAGGGAGACTATGGCGCACGTGCACAAACTTTACGAGTATGACTATAAAACAGGAAAGATACGATTAAAGAATAGAAAATGTCCTAGATGTGGCTCAATAATGGCCCATCATTTAAAACCTATAGAAAGATGGGCGTGCGGTAGGTGCGGTTACACTGATTTTGTCGAAAGCAGAAGGTAGAAGGTAACCCTTATATATCCCACACTTAACCATAAATTCTGGAGGGCCCGTAGCTCAGCCAGGTAGAGCGCCCGGCTCATAACCGGGTGGACGTGGGTTCGAATCCCACCGGGCCCATGAGGGCTTTCTCCAATAGGAGACCTAGAATTGTACTCAAGTTAGCAATCCTCTACTCTTCAGAGCGTTAACGATCCTCCTGACTATTACTTCCGGTTCCCTGTTCACAAGAATATCTATGAATTCTAATCCTTTAGACCTATAGTATTCTATGATGGGTTCAGAGTATTCCTTGTATACCCTAAGCCTTCTTTTGATTACCTCAACTTTATCATCTTCTCTCATGATTAATGGGCCACCACATTTGTCGCACACACCTTCTCTTTGAGGAGTGAGAGGTGGTAAAAGGTATCGTATACCATCGATTATTCTATCAATATTTGCAACATTGTAGATTTCGCCGCAACGGGAGCATATCCGTCTTCCTAAGAGTTTCTCTATAAGTATTTCTTCGGGTATTAGTAAGTTAATTATTGCATCTATAGTCGTTATCTTCTCGAGAGCCTTTGCCTGGTATAAGTTCCTTGGAAAACCATCTAAAATGAAGCCTCGAGGGCTGGCTCTTAATATCTCTCTTTTAACTATTTCGATAACGATATCGTCAGGAACCAGAACCCCTTTTTCTAGGTACTTCTCTATTTTTACCCCGAGCTCTGTCCGCCGCTTAACTTCCTCTCTAAGAACATCACCTGTTGATATCTTTGTTATACCTAAGATCTTCTCAAGTTTGGCAGAGTAAGTACCTTTACCCGCTCCTGGCGGGCCGAATATTATTAACCTTACCATCATTTTATATAGTGTGTAAGACTTTATAGCTATTTCAACATCGGAATCTCAGAATCCATGTGGTGTAAAAACATGCTTTATGATAAAGTTGAGGTATTGCAAGTATTCGTTGAAGAACACAATGTTACCACTAAGAAGATTGCAGATTACATAGCTTTAGAGAAACCTGTAAAAATACTATTAAATGGCAAGAAGATTATTACTCTCTCAAGCTCTCCTTCCTTCATTGAAGAACTCGCCCTAGGGTATTTGCTGACCAATAGGTTAATATGCTCTGCGGAGGATGTTAAAGAGATTCATGTAAGAGGTCTAGAGGTTCACGTTAAAACTCGTGCGACAGATGTCAAGCCTACAAATACATCTAGGCTGGAATTTGGAAGAGACCAGTCTCTCAAAGTAGAACCCAGGGTTATAATTGAAGCTTTTAGGGAACTAAATGAACGAATGATAATATTTAAGAAAACGGGTTGCACGCACGCGGCAGCCTTAGCGGATCAGAAGGGAAGGATAATTTGTATGGCCGAGGATATAGGCAGGTATAATGCCATTGATAAAGTAATTGGTAAGGCTTTTATGATGGGTTTAAGGCTTAATGAGACGTTCATGATGGTTACAAGCAGGATAAGTAGTACTATTATTAAAAAATATGTAATGTTTCAATTTTACTGATAGCGTCGATCTCAGCGCCCACATTAAGCGCTATTAGTACCGCAAAGCGGCTCGGAATCACACTTATTGGATTTGTGAGGGACTGTAGGCTCAACGTGTATTCGAATCCTTATAGGTTGCTTCTCAGCTAAGTAGAGGTAGGATGGATTATAAGGCTTCTCCAAAATTCCCGGCACACTTCCCAGTAATGCATGAGTCCCGCTGAATATCGATATCAGGGCTATTTTTAAGGTAATATTTTTCCTACTACTTGGCATAGAGTCACATCCTTTTACGGCTGGACAGTTTTTCTTGAGCTTTCTCTACGGCTGTCATGAGGTCTATTTTATAGGGACCCAATTTACCTCTGAAGTTTACTGCCGTTATTTTCTTAACTCCCCTAACCTTGCAGGCGGCAAGCGTAGCTACTCCCATGGCTTCGACTACACGATCTAAGTTTAAGCCGTTAATTACTATTTCATAGACGCTCTGAACTCCTTCTGGAACACAAGTATCTGGCACTTTACTCCTCAGCGTGGGGCAGAAAAGGTGATTGGTTGTAGCTATGAGTTTCGGGTATTTTAGAGATCCGACTTTAGAACCGGATCTGACTATTCCTCCTGGAAACGGCATTATGACCTCTCTTACGTATCTTCTTACAGCCCTTACTGCAGTCTCTGCAGCAGTAAGGCCGGCTTCCTCATCCTCTGCTAATATTATTATATTACCACCAGCTACTCCCTTGAGAACCCCTATGCTATCTTCTATTAGGAATGTTCCCTCCATAACTGGAATGCACCACATTTTTCTTCCGTAAAGTTCTTGCTGGTGCTCAAATCCGTCTCCAAACTTCGCTAGAGATGACCCTGCCCTGATTTTTCTCCTCACCTTAGGGAGGCCGTCGAAAACGGCAGTAGTGGGACATGTTAAAATACACTGTCCCACCCTACTAAGTATCTGTAATTTTAATTCGGGAATTGTACGGTGATAAAACTGTATGAGCACTCCGGGTCGTTTATCAGGGGTCAAGCTATCTGACACGAATCCTTCTATACCTCCCTCGGCGGGACACATTATTATTGATGTAGCAAAGCCCGTAGCCTTTAAAGCGGCTATTCTGGCCCATCGCCTATTCTTAGCTGTAACGAGTAATCTAGTAGCATACATGGAAAATGCTTCAGCGAACGTTTCCTCTACTTCAACACCGTCCACGATCATCGTATTACCCCCTAGTTGAATACCTCCTTAAGCGCTCTTATAGTCTTTTTAGCGTCTCTCAACCCAAAAGGATTGACAAAGCTATCTTAATTACTGAAAATCATTTAACGGCGTTTGACAAGCGATGTTGAGTGCCTTAAAGAGAAATAATTTGTTTTAAAAATAGTTTTTAATTAATATGAGAAAAGTTAGAATTGGAGTACTAAAGATCGGATGTACTGGATGTACTCCTCTTCTCGAATATCTATTCGATGAAAGGGCTGAGAGAGTAGACATCGAGATCAGAGTCTTTGGTTGTGGCGCAAAAATGCTTGAGGATGAGGTTAAGGAAGTGTGTGAGCTAGTTATAAAGTCTAATCCTGACTTAGTAATTGTAGTAACTCCGAATGCCTCCCTTCCTGCCCCGCTTAAAGCCCTAAATACTATCTCTAGTACGGGAGCTCCCACGCTAGTAATATCAGATGCACCGGCGAAAAAAGCTGTAAACAAGTTTGAAGCTATGAATATAGGATACCTACTAGTTCTTGCAGATTCCATGATAGGCGCTAGGAGGGAGTTCTTGGATCCTGTAGAAATGGCAATATACAACTCTGACATAATTAAAGTACTGGCGATAACGGGCGCCTATAACATCATTTATGAGCAAGTGAGCAAGCTTGTGGACGCGCTGAAGAAAGGTGAAAAACCAGTATTACCTCAAATAATAGTGGATTCTGAGACAGCAGTGAATGCGGCCGAATTTAATAACCCTTATGCAAGAGCGAAAGCAATTGCGGCATACGAAATAGCTAAAACTGTCTCTAAGCTAACAACAGTAGCTTGCTTCAAAATTAAGGAGAGAGAACGGTATATTAGCTATGCCGCTGCGGCGCATGAAATGATGAGGTATGCTGCTCATTTAGCAGAAGAGGCCAGGGAAATAGAAAAGTACGGTGATCATGTAGTAAGAAAGCCGCACAGTAAAGAAGGCGAGGTTTTGAGAAAGCTTAAGTTGCTTGAGAAAACCAAGGGGGGACAGCTGAATGAGCCTCTTAAAACTTAAACTTGTAACTGGCAGGAGTTTAAAACAGGGGGAGTTCCTAGGGGATAAATTTAGCAAAGAATACATCGATAATGTGGCGGTGATCGAGTTAGACGAGAAGGATTTCAAAAGGCTTGGCATAAAGGAGGGAAGCAGAGTTAAGGTGAGATCACCTTTTGGTGAAGTGGTGGTTAAAGCCCTTAAATCACGATTTTTCACAGAAGGAGTAGCTTTCATGCCCATGGGACCTTGGGCAAGCGCTATCGTAGACCCTGATACGAGAGGCTCGGGAATGCCTACGTTAAAAGGACTTGAAGTAGAGATTTCTCCGACCAGTGAAGAAATAACGCCCTTACGAGAGCTCCTCGGAAAGGTTTCGGAGAGAGCTCCTCTTAAGGAAGAGTTTCCTTCTGAAGTTCCGCAAAATCCTGGTTCCGGAAGAACTGTGAAGGACGTAGTTTGTAACTTTTGTGGATGTTTATGTGACGATTTGGAGGTCATTATTGCTAATGGTAAAATTGTGGATGTTAAGAGGGCATGCGTGCTTGGGAGGTCGAAGATCATGGGCTATAGCAAAAATAGAATTTTGGCACCATACGTTAGGCGCGGTGGATCGTTAGTGAAGGTAGATCTTAAGGAGGCTGTGAAACGTGCTGCCGAAATTCTCGTCTCTGCAAAATATCCACTACTTTACGGCTGGAGCTCTACGTCAACAGAGGCGATAAGGCTGGGAATCGAGCTGGCTGAGCTTCTAGGAGGGGTCTTTGACAACACAAGTGTCATATGTCATGGACCTACGATCCAAGCCTTACAGGAAGTGGGAATTGTCACATCGACCTTGGGTCAAGTAAAGAACTACGCTGACCTAGTAATTTACTGGGGTTGCAATCCTCTAAATGCGCATCCAAGACACTTAACGAGATATAGTGCGCTAGCTCGAGGAATATACGTGAAGTCTCGGAAGGATAGGAGAATTGTTGTGGTAGATGTCAGGTATACGGATACTGCAAGGGTAGCAGACTTATTTATAAAAGTTAAACCCGGCCATGATTACGAGCTTATTAGTGCCTTAAGGATGGCTGTCAAGGAATACGACTTTGAGGCGAAAGAGGTTGCTGGTGTTCCTCAAGAAACAATTTATCAGCTCGCAGATATGATGACAAGTTGTAGATTCGGTGTTCTCTTCTATGGTCTTGGCGTTACGATGACCGCAGGTAAGAGTAGGAATATCGAAGAGCTAATTAAGCTTGTTCAAGACTTAAACGAGTGGACGAAGTTCGTTTTAATACCTATGCGCGGCCACTACAATGTCACTGGCGCTAATCAGGCATGCGCTTGGACCACAGGCTATGCTTTTGCAATAGATTTCCGAAGAGGCTATCCGAGGCACAATCCCGGGCTTACAAGTGCGACAGATCTACTGCTTAACGGGGATGTAGATGCAGTACTTGTAGTGGCCTCAGATCCGGTAGCACACTTTCCCAAAAAAGCTGTAGGACATCTGCTAGAAGTGCCTGTAATAACAATTGATCCCAAATGGAGCTTAACAGCCACAGTTTCAGATGTAGTAATACCTTCAGCTATAGTGGGAGTGGAGTGCGAGGGAACCGCCTATAGAATGGATGGTGTTCCATTGAGACTTAAGAGCCTCATAAAGCCTCCTAGGGGCGTGCTTTCAGATGAAGAAGTATTAAATTTAATAATTTCGAAGGTAAGAAGGCTTAAGAAATACTAGGTGATATTATGGAAATACTTATTAAAAATGGCTATGTTTATGATCCTTTAAATAAGGTCAATGGGGAAATAATGGATATAGCCATAAAAGATGGTAAAATTGTCGAATCCTCTGAAATAAACTTAGGAAAAGCTAAGATTATTGACGCTTCGCGAAAAGTCGTTATGCCAGGTGGAATAGACATACACTCTCACGTAGCGGGACCCAAAGTAAATACAGGAAGAATAATGATGGTAAGCGATCACTATAGAAGCTATATGCGATCACACCATCTGCTCCGAAGATCAGGCACTGGGAAATACACTCCAAGCACATTTCTCACAGGCTATCGCTACGCTAGGATGGGGTGGACTATGGTCGTAGAGCCCGCTTCTCCTCCCTTAAAAACTCGGCATACGCATGAGGAGCTAAATGACATCCCGATTTTGGATAAAGCATGCTTAATACTTGTTGATTCAAATAGAATATTGCTTAATTACCTGGACAGGAAGGACCATGATGGTTGCAAGATGTTCATAAAATGGCTTCTAATGGCTACTAAAAGTTATGGATTAAAGCTCGTGGATCCAGGGACAGCCGTATTATGGAGCTGGGGAAAGGGCTATGGGCTCGATGTAGACGATAAAATAGAACCATACAATATTACTCCGGGAGATATCATTAAAGAACTATGCAAGATACGTGCTGAGCTTAAACTGCCTCATCCTATTCACCTGCACTGTAATCGCCTCGGAATACCTGGCAACTATGAGACAACGTTGAAGACCATGAAGTATGCTCCTGCTGACGACAAAGTTACCTTACACCTTACGCATCTTCAGTTCAACGCTTATGCAGGTGATAGCTGGGCTAATATCGGTACGGGATCGGAGACATTAACCAAGTACGTTAATGCCAATAATAACTTGAGCATTGACATAGGTCAGATAGATTTTGGTACAGCCGTTACTATGACGGCTGATGCTCCCTTCGAGTTCGCGCTTTTCCATATGGCTCGCTGGAAGTGGACAGGCATAGACGTCGAGTCCGAGGCAGCGGCTGGGATAGTGCCATACAAGTATAAGAAAAAGAACCTAGTAAATGCGCTTCAGTGGTGTATAGGACTTGAATTAGCCCTACTAGTAAAGGATCCTTGGAGGGTTATGATAACCACTGATCATCCAAATGGCGCACCCTTTACAAGGTATCCTAAGATAATAGCTCTTCTCATGAGCAGGAGGTTTAGGGAGAAAATGTTCGCAAAGCTCAACAGGAGATCCGTTAAGAGGGCTGTCCTGCCTTCAATAGAGAGGGAGTACAGCTTATACGAAATAGCAGTGGTAACGAGAGCGGCTCCTGCCAGGCTTCTAGGGCTCGACAACATCAAGGGTCATTTAGGTGTAGGTGCAGACGCTGACGTAGCTATATACGATCTAAATCCCGAGGAAATAGACTTCTCGAAGGACTATCAGAGTGTTATTAAGGCTTTTAAGAGGGCGTTATACACGATAAAGAGCGGGAATGTAGTGGTCGAGAATGGCAAGGTAATAAATGACAGTTGTAGCAAAACTTTCTATGTGGACTTTAAGAGCCCGCCGGAAGAGCAGTTTCTGAACGAGCTGCGAGAAGAATTTAAACGATGGTATACCATCGAGCTAGCTAATTATGTTATTAATGAAAGTGAGTTAGGGCACGCTAAACCAATTTATGTTGGAGGATAGGTAGACCATGGGAGGGGCTAGCGTATTCCTGATCAAACCGCGTAGGAGTTTTAAGGTGCCAGTGGAGGCTGAATGCATTTCTCCGGACAAGTTTGCTGGTCTCAATTTAGAAGACTTAAAGAAACTCAAGGTATTTGAGGGCAATCGCACATATCGTCTCGAGGAGCTTTTCTATATTAAAGCGGTTTCCAAAAATTCCCCTTCAGCCTCTGTGAAAATAATCATGGAGGGGAACTTCAGCAAGGTTTGGAGGATAGGCGAGGAGATGAGCACTGGTGAAATTGTAATCAAGGGGAATGTAGGACCTTTCCTAGGATTTAGAATGCGAGGTGGAGTTATTATAGTACATGGTCATGCAGGGCCCTGGTTAGGTGCGGAGATGCGGGACGGAATAATAGAAGTACATGGCTGTGCAGGGGATCATGTGGGTGCAGTTTTAAGAGGGGAGAGGTCTCTAAAGGGCATGAGTGGAGGAATTATTAGAGTGCATGGTTACGCGGGTGCGGAAGTTGGAGCTTGCATGAATGGAGGTTTAATAGCAATTGATGGTTCATGCAAGGCTATGCCAGGAGTTAAAATGAGTGGGGGAAGCATTTTGATTCGAGGAGACTGTGAAGGAAAGGCAGGTGCTCGAATGACGGGAGGAAAAATTGTTGTGTGCGGACGTGTGGGTGAAGTTTTACCCACATTTTACATAGATGGTATCGCATCTTCCGTTAAAGTTAAAGGTGAAAAGATTAAGGGTCCATTTTATCTCTTCTTGGGAGATGTACTAGGCGATATAGAATGTAGGGGTAGACTATATGTATCAGTTAAAAATAATCCGGACTTTAAAGTGTTTGAAAGTTTACTTGAGACGATGAGCGATGACTGTTAGCGTGAATAAAGAGTCCGTAAAGATAGTAGATGAGATGATCAGTCAAGCTGATGTTTTAGGGATAAAGTGCTTTTTCTCTAAGGTAGGTTCAACTATAATAGATTGCGGCATAGAGGTTCCTGGTGGATATCAGGCCGGATTATACGTAGCCAAGGTGTGTTTAGGGGGATTAGGAGCTGTCGCTCTAAATTTAAGACGCTATGATGACTTCTATATACCCGTCATAGAGGAGTTCATAGATAACCCTATAATAGCTTGTATGGCGTCACAATATGCTGGCTGGAGTATTAAGTATGAGAATTTTACGGCACTTGGCTCTGGACCGGCCAGAGCGCTTGCATTAAAGCCTAAAAAGTTATTTCAAAAAATAGGATATAAAGACGATTTCGATGAAGCGGTTATAGTTCTTGAAACGTCCAAGTATCCTCCAGATGGAGCTTTAGTGGAAATATCGAATAAGTGCAGCATAAATCCCAAAAACCTATACGTCATAGTGGTTCCCACAAATAGTATTGCTGGCTCTATTCAAGTAAGTTCTCGAATAGTCGAAGTAGGTATGCATAGACTAGATACTCTTGGATTCGAGCTGAAAAGTATAGTATACGGTGCGGGGGTGTGCCCCATAGCTCCCGTACATCCCGATCCAACAATAATGATAGGGCGTACAAACGACGCCATAATATACGCGGGCGAAGTAGACCTTATGATAGTTTACGACAAGGATGAGGATCTCAAGAGCATTGTAAAAAATGCTTCGTCTGATGCTTCGTCGAGTTATGGAAAGACGTTCTATGAGATATTCAAGGAGGCGGGTTTCGACTTTTACAATGTAGATCCTAAAATATTTGCACCAGCATCCATTACACTACGCAATATATCTACTGGCAGATCGTATAGAAGTGGTACAGTGAATCGTAAACTACTGATCCGAAGCTTCGAGCTCGAGTAACCAGCTGGGGAGCAACGCTGTGCGTCAATAAATAATATCTAGTTAGAGCGCACTACAAAGTAAATGGAGGATTAGTCTCGTATTCAATAGGTTTTCAGAGCCTGATGCTGGACGGTGTATAAGATGAAAATAGGGATTTTAACTCGGAACCCTAATGCTTGGTGCTCTAGACAGCTTCAACAAGCAATTCTCAGAAGGGGATACGAGCCCCTTTGCATAAATTTTAGGATAATTGTAGCCAGAGTAGGTTTTTCCCCCCGAATAAAGGCTCGAGATATAGATCTCTTGAAGGACGTTCTGGCACTAATAGTCCGTCCTATAGGTAGATGTTCTCTTGAGCAGGCTATTTTCAGAATGGATATCTTGCACAGATTAACGAGACTCGGTGTAGTGGTTATAAATCATCCGTCGGCAATAGAGAAGTGCATTGACAAATTCTATGCATTATCCCTATTAGAAGAGAAGGGAATCCCTGTTCCTAGAACTGTCGTTACTGAAAGTGTTCGAGAAGCCATGGAGGCGTTCTATGAATTTAGAGGAGATGTCGTGGTGAAGCCGATTTTCAGTTCGAGAGGTTTCGGAATGACTAGGGTTTCAGATCCTGAAGTAGCTAGAAGGATATTTAACGCATTAACCTTCATCCACCGTATACTCTACGTTCAAGAATTCGTGCCTCATGGTAATAGGGATATAAGAGTATTTGTAATAGGAGGAGACGTTGTTTCTGCTATGTACAGGGAAGGTACAGAATGGAAGACTAATATTGCTCAAGGAGCTAGACCCAAGCCTTTAAAGCCTAATGAGGAGCTAAGAGAGCTTGCAATAAAAGCTACTGAGATAATAGGTTGCGAGGTCGCAGGCGTGGATATACTTGAAAGTTCTCGAGGGTATCTCATAACGGAGATTAATAGTCAGCCTGGATGGCGTGGGCTCCAATCGGTTACTAAGGTGAATATCGCGGATCGTATAATTAGCTATGTGATATCTAAAGTCAAACGGTAGATGTTTCCAAAGTTTAATTAAATTGTTGTATATATGTAAATTGATGTCTTCTTCGAATGTGTTAGAGGTCTCTGGGGGAATTTGCGCTTACTGCGGAGCATGTGTCAGCATATGCTCTACTTCAGCGATATACTTAGAGGATGACAAAATCGCTATTCGCGGTGAAAAATGTACCCGTTGTGGGCTTTGCGTTAAGGTATGTCCAGCAATAAATATAGAGATTTACGAGCCACCTGTTATTGAATCGTATACTGCTAGAAGCACGATTCAGAAAGTTCTTGAAGTTTGTCAAGACGGCGGCGTAGTGACGGCATTACTTATGGAGGCGCTAAAAAGGGGTTTGGTAGACATAGTCATAGTATGCGGTGAATCCGAAACAGAAAGGCTTAAACCCCGGCCCTTTCTCGCAAACTCTCCGGAGGACGTTCTAATAGCGGCAGGGTCCAAATACTCTCTTTCACCCATTCTTAATCTGTTAGAAGAGGCTATAAGTAGGTCTGATAAAGTGGCAATCGTAGGTTTACCGTGTCATCTCAGAGCATTAGAGCTTATGAGGAAAGCCCAGCTTGTAGAATATACTCGTGCAATTAGGTTGAAAATAGGCCTATTCTGCATGAACAACTATCCTTACGCTAACCTTATCAAAATTATAGCCGAGGTTGCTAAAGCACCCCTAAGCGAAGTTAACAAAGTTGAAATTAGGAAGGGGAAGTTCATTGTATGGCTCAGAACAGGCGTGGCGAGAAGTGCTGCCATTACTGAATTCAAGGAGTACGTTAATGTCGCCTGCAAGACCTGTCCCGATTTTACTGCATGGTTTTCTGATATTTCTGTGGGCAGTGCAGGTTCGGAGGAAGGCTGGTCTACAGTCCTTATTAGGTCAGAGACAGGCAGGAATCTGTTCAATATGGCTGTAAAAGAAGGTGTAATAACGGCAAAATCCCTATCTGAGAAGGCTTTAAATCAGGTTCGGAGGCTGGCTGGCGTCAAGTTAAAGAGAGCATTAGGAAGCATAAATCAAATAAAATTGTCATAGCTTCATGTTTCCTAGGTTGCACTAGCTTACCTTTCGGCGCGTCATTCAAGCGGCAGGACCCAAACCACTTCTTCTAGAAATAGCTAACGTAAAAGAGTAATGTTCGTGGGCTCACATACATGAGCCTGAGAGGGCCGCTGAAAAGGCGAAATATTTAGTTAGAGCCGTGGTCATGGGGCGAGGACGCTGGGGGAAATAGACGAGATTTCCGTACCGGCTTTACAATCAGTTCTTGTCATGGGAGAGGGAATAGCGGCGTAGTAAAAGCGTCGAGGGTACACTGATACATCACTACAGAGTGGATTCAAAAGGATACATTGAAGAGCTAATCTGATAATATCAGACTAATGTTAAGTAGCTACGATCCATGTCTATCCTGTGCAGCACATTAACAGTAGGGTAGTTAAGGTGTGATTTTTAACATGCTGGTTAGGTTGTCACGGACTTGGTTGATCTTCCGTGAAAGGCTTGACAAGGTACTTCCTTGAGGCTAAGTATCTCTTGTAGAATATCTCGTACTTACTTAACAGCTCTTTTGAAGGCTCTATTGCGGCTTCAAATCTTATGGTCCTACGTACCGCGTCTAAAAAGTCCGCGTATATGCCACTTCCTATACCGGCCAATAATGCGGCACCTAAGGCTACGGTATCCATTTTGGCTTCTGGAACCCTTATACTTAGTCCCGTTACAGATGCTTTTATTTTAAGCCAAAGTTTCGACTTAGCTCCGCCACCTATCGTCCTTATTTCACTAACTTTTATACCGAACTTTCGTATGCTCTCCACGTTCCAACGTAGCTCATAGGCTAGTCCCTCGAAAAGAGCTCTAACAACATCTCCTCGATTATGAGCTAGAGTCAACCCGGCCATTATGCCTAAGATATTGCGGTTCCAGTCAGGAGTGCCACTTCCTTCTAAGTACGGGAAAAACATCAGCCCCTTTGCGCCTGGCTCGGACTTTTCGGCCTCCTCATTAAGTATGTCATATGGGCCTTTTCCGGTTCGGGCCTCTATTTCCAATAGATCCTTAGCGAAATTATCTCTAATCCAGCGTAGTGCCGCTCCGCCTGTGGGAGTGAAGCCGAACATGTAATACTTTTCGGGATCAACGTATACATGGACAGCATACCCTTGAAGTCTCATATCGTCTTTTAAAACAAGCCTATCCTGTACTATTCCATAACACTCGACAGTGCCAGTAGCATCCATTAACGGTCCTTCCTCTGTTATCCCAGCACCGAATGCTCCACAAGCTTGGTCGTGTCCACCAGTGACGAGTAGTGTTCCCTTAGCTAGTCCTGTTTCTCGAGCCCCTTTCTCGTTAACCTCCCCTACGACGAGAGCGGAAGGTCCAACTTCCGGGAGAATATCTTCCTCAAGCTTAGCTGTGTTCAAAATATCCTCTGACCATCTCTTTTTCACTATATCAAACATCATTGTCCTTGTTGCAAGAGTGTAGTCGATTACTGGTCTCCCGCAGAGCTTAAAGAAGAAGAAATCCTCCCAGCACATGAACTTCCACGTTTTATTGTAAATATCTGGCTCATGATCTCGAATCCACATGATCTTGTGCAAGGTGTATATGGGAATGTCAGGGGAGAGAGGCTGCCCCGTAATTTGGAACATTTCCTTTTCAGGCATTTTTTCACCCCACTCTTCTACATACTTCCGGGCTCTCGCATCAAATGTTGTCATGCTCCAATATAGTGGCTCTCCACTCTTACTTACTGGCATAAAAGCTTCTCCAAGAGCGCTTACGCCGACGGCCTTAACATTTCTAGAGTCTACTCCTGTAAGAGCATCTTTTATTGCGCCTTTAATTCCATCCCAGACTTCTTTGGGGTCGAGCTCGGAATATATTGGCTTACGGTGATACAGTTTATATTCCCTATATCCTCGACTGATAATACGGCCTTCCTCATCGATTACTATGGCTTTAGTTCCCGTAGTCCCGATATCAAGTCCCATTAGGAACTGCAATATTACCCCCCTCTATTCGGGGAGGACCTGTTTAAAGACTTCTTGAATAACCTTAGGGGCATCTTCTTCTTTAAGTAAGAGGTCTAAAGTATCTATACCAAGCCTATCGACTAGTCTCAGTATTTTCTTTAACACGAAAATGCTTGATGAGCATGCTTTTACGGGGTCTTCACGGTATGGGAATATGTCGAGGACTAACCAGCCATCATATTCTATCTTTTTAAGCCAGTAGGTGGCCTCAATAAACTCAAGTAACCGTATAGATCCCACAACCATATCGTCGTCCCAATCACCATAGTTATCATTGAAGTGTAAGTGGAAGAGGTCGTTGCCCGCCAGAGCTATTACTTCTCCTATGTTTTCCTTAGCGTAAAATGCGTGTCCCACGTCTAGCGTCATGCCTACTTTCTCTAAACCAAGCTCGCGTATGAGAAGGAGAGTTCTCCAGGCGGTACTTAAGAAGAGGCGCATACGCGGTTCCTTAAGCTTATACTCTAAGCTCAATTTAACTCCTTCAGCTTTCTCAGCAGCTTCTCTGATGGAGTCTTTAAATAGGTTCCAGGCCTTCTGATAGTCTACCTGAAGAGGATAATCGTATCCATCTTGACCAGGCCATATATTAACGATACAGGTTCCCAATTCTTTGGCTATTTCAGCGGCTTTTACTATCCTCTCTATAGCCGCCTTCCTTACCCTATCATCCCGTGCAGATAGAGCTCCATTGCTCCACTGTTTTTCACAGCAAACATCAACGCCTACCGCAACAACCTTTAAGTCCTTAGCTTTCAATAATTTCTTAAAATAGTCGATGTTATATTCATTGACGTCTGCCGGGTAGATGACTTCAATACCTTTCAGTCCATCTACGCGAGCTGCCATGTCCATTTTATCCTCAAGCTCTTTGGGAGACTTGTATCCTGTAGGCAAGAACCTATCCGATAGGTTTCCGAAGATCCATAATCCTGCTCCAAATCTCTCCTCGATCAAGGTCTTGCACCGAAATTAAATAGCATTAAATAATATATATAACAGTGCTGAAGCGAGACCTCAAACCATTTTCCATAATTCTCATTTTTAGTCGTAGCTACTTTAGACAAGCAGCCGTATACCTACATTAGTTCCCGATCCCGCGGTCCTCCGGTTTAAAATTTCACATAGTAAAATAAAACAATAAAATTACAAAGCAAAGAATGATAGAGTTCTATGATCTCCCATCAACTAAGTATAATAGTACTCTGTCAACTTCCGTATTCAGTCCAGGCTCCTTGCTGTATACGGGATCTACGGCTTCTACAGTCATAATCCATCTCTCCTTAATGGGGTCAAATGCTATGCTTACATAGGTATGTATAGGATAATCGGGATGTTCGTACTTTGACCCCGGAGTCCATTCAGCTAAGAATATTTCCTCCAGGTTTAAGTTTCGGTAATCTATTACATAGGCTACGAAGTGTCTCGTTAAGGCAGCTCCCCTAATGACTTCAAGAGTTTGAGTCCCGATGAATATGGGTCCTGCACAGCCAGCAAATATCGATCCATTAAGTAAAAAGTAACTAGGTTGCTCTTTTCCATCAATTTTTGGTATCCCAAGCTTTACCCATCTCTTTCCATCGGAGCTTATGGCGAGTGCCGTACGAACTACTTTTTCTCCACGTTTTCTTGCCTTATATAGACAGAAGTATCTCCCATCAATAATGTCTATGGTGCAGTCTCTCGCCTCGCCGCTATCGTAGTCTTTTTCGCCTCTAAGTACGAAGCCTTCTCCCTGCCAAGGACCACTAGGGTCTTCAGCGGATAGGAGATAGGTCTCCCATTTGGATTCGTATATCCTATTCGCATCACCAGCCACATTTCTTTCTGCTATATCTACGGACAAGTAGAGGTAGTACCTTCCAGTAAGGGGATCGCGAACGAGCTGCTGATTCTCAATGCTTTGAACAGTAATGCCTATGATTTCGCTAAGTTCTTCTTTACTAATCCATGTCGCTAGGCTGAAATCTTCTCCGTTACTTGATCTATAAATTTCAACAGCATATCCCCTTCTTTCCATACCTTCTCTCGGTCTGCTGGTTAGCCAATATTCGCCATCTTCAGGGTCGATCCAGAGCTTACCGGCGCCGCACCAAGATCCTGGGTTGAAATTTGGGGGATTGAGTAGAACTTTCCTAAATTTTCTCTGAGAAAATATTAGCTGAGGCGGGTATAGACCTTCCCACATAATGATGTCTCTCTCCACACCACTAACGCCTTGAAGACTTTATAGGTTTCGCTTGAAGCTTAAGGAGTGATCAATGTAATGATTTTCGTTACTTGAGCCTAAGCCGCTCAGAACTAAAGTCCAATAGACGACTTTCTTCTTGACTGGCTAGGCTAGGTTTTTCGAAGATAGCCGTAGTCTTAACCATATTCCATCAAATCCTTCGGGGAGAACATCTATATTAGCTTTGAACACACAATTAGAAGTGAGTTGACGGAACAAATTTGTATACTATGGGATTAAAATTTCATCGTTAAAGGTAGGCGTATGGTAGAAAGACCGATAGAGGGCTTCTTTGTTGAGAGCATTGAAGGGTTAATATTTGATGTTAAAGGATTAGTTCATCCTCCAGATAGGGTTATAGCCTATATCCGTTATGTTCCCGATCCTGAGGGCGATAGGGAAAGAAGGGGGAGTAGTATACGGTATGCTAAGGTATACTCCCTGCGTGATAGAGAACTCTTCTTAAGAACGAACTTTCCTGAGTACCTATACTTTGATAAGTTTTTAAATAGGTGGTTTCAAGCTGTCCCCTACAGCAGACTCCACAAAGTGTACGATCCTATTGCGGCGCTTAATGGGCTATTAAAGAAGAGATCGAAGGATCGAGTAGAAGCATTAGCCTGTGAACTTGCAAGTTTCCTAGAATCCCTAACAGGTATAGGTTATGAGTGCATAGGAGTAAGCGGATCCCTTCTTGTGGGGCTTCATACTGATAAATCGGATATAGATTTAGTCGTATATGGTGAAAAAGCTGGACGGGCGCTCTATCGCTCCCTAAAGACTATTATGGAGGGCGAAGAGGATGCTCTCAGACGTTACACGTACCGTGAGCTTCTCAGGCTTTATGAGCTTAGAGTAAAAGATACTTTCATGCCATTAAACTCATTCCTACTTTCGGAGAGGAGGAAGGTGTTACAAGGTGTTTTTAGGGGCAGGGATTTCTATATAAGACTGATTAAGGAACCAGAGGAGTACGAGGAGAGATATGGACAGTGCATTTACCGTCTTCTTGGAAGAGTTAGAATAAGGGCCATGGTGTCAAACGATAGGGACTCTATATTCACTCCATGCAGGTACCTAATAAGTCAGGTTAGAGTACTTAAGGGGGAGTCTCCTGAGCCTATAAGGGAGATAATATCGTTCAGAGGAAGATTTTGTGAGCAAGCTTTTAGCGGAGAAAATATACTCGCTGAGGGATCGTTGGAACTCGTGGAGAGTGAAAGCGACTCGTACTGTCGGCTAGTGATAGGAGAGCATGTGGGTGACTTCCTATGCGTTCTTTAGGAAATGATGAAAAGTTTTCTAGGAGGGTGAAGGATAGGGATTATGTGGAGACCTTAGAGGGATTAATGTTCTGTGTTGTCGGGTATTTACATCCTCCGAACATGTATACCGCCTATCTGAAGTACATTCCTTCAAATGAAGGTCCTTGGGAGAGGCGAGGAGTAAAGTATAGCAGGGTCTTAAGGAGATATCATGTGTTGCACGTTAAGGAGACATTCAAACTTTTGAGAGAGATATATCCTCACTACATACACTACTGTCCTGTCAGGAATATCACCATGTCTATGGTGCCTAAGAAATATGTGAAGCGCTATTACTTCCCTGAAATTCGATTAAAACAGCTGCTAGACGAGGGAGGAAGAGATCCCCTGGAAAGGGATGCAGTAGCTCTCTGTGAGTATCTCTCAGAAGCCTCGGGAGTACCTCTTGCGAAGTGGGGAGTTACAGGCTCTATACTCCTAGGGATTCATAACCCCAATTTCTCTGATATAGATCTAACAGTCTATGGTCTAAGAGAGGCCAAGGCTGTCAGGGAGTTTCTGATGAGTTCAATAAGTGACAAAAGTACGCCTATTAGGCGGCTCAAAAATGTGGAGTTGAAGGAGTGGTGTGAGAGGCAGGCAAAGGAGTTCAGATTGGTATCAAAAGACTTCTGGAGCATTGCTCTGCGTAGATGGAACTATGGATACTTCCGGGGAAAACGCTACTTCTCAATACATCCTATAAGAGAGGATAGTGAAATAAAGGAGAGATATGGCGAAAAGAAGTTCATAAACATGGGTGCAATTGAGGGTACGGCCACGATTGCTGATAGCTCTGAATCCTTGTTTCTGCCAGCGGTCTATAGGGTTGAGGATGTGGTTATAACGAAGGGTAAACAGGTTAATGATGTAAAAGAGTTAGTCTCATATGAGGGAGTGTTCTGTGACATGGCTGAGGAGGGAGAAAAGGTCAGATTTCGGGGAAAGCTAGAAAAGGTTGTTAATAGTAGCGGTACTGAGTACTATAGGGTGCTTGTAGGGTCTACTGAAGTAGGCTACGGATATATTCTCAGAACTCGTAACCCTTCAATAAAACTACCATAATATTAGATGCCGTAAGATCAGCTGTTGTTCCGGGATTAAGTAAATTGCCCTTTTTCTCGGTTTCGAATACATCAGCTCCAGCAGTCTTTTACCTTCTGACGTGGTTAATCCGCCAGCCCCACTTTCCCTAGACCTATAAGCACTTTTAATAGCTATTGGAGGGCTTATTAGCGTCTAGCTAGTAACGCTTTCCTTAAAGGCTTTCGAGTCTCCCTTCTTTCTACCCAATATCCGAGACCGCAGATTTCGAACGCTTTCACTAGTGGTAATCCTAGAATGGAGGCCACTATTGCTTGAAGAAGCCTTATAGCTGGATATATGAGAGGGCTTACAGTGAAGAGCATTCTAGTGGTCTCAGTGCTTAGCCCGAAAAGGCCATGATACACTGGTGGAAGAGCGAAAATCAAACAGCCCAAAGCCGAGTCCATTTGGTTACCTATAAAAGCTATAATGAACAAGCTTAGGGTGAGCTTTGGCATGCTCATGCCCGTGGACAGTACCTTGCCTCCTCTAATGTACCACCAAAGCAGTAGTATTAACATTAAGGCTATTATCTTATCGAACGTTGCGGCTAACGCTACGTACCAGTGGGTAACTATAGGGTTTGATACGGGCGTGAGCCAGAAGCCTAGTATGGTCAAGGCAAAAATGGTGAAAGCGTAGGACCACTTGCGCTGAGCGAGAAAACCTGATGTTAGGGCATTTGCTGCTGGATTAAATATAAATATTAGGCTAAAAGGCGTTATACTGCCATAAAGGGTTGCTATTAAGGCTCCTAAAAAAGCTGCAAAGGCTCCTAGATAGGGACCTAAAAGAACACCGTAAATCGAGGCTATAGAAGCCTCTAGTTGTATTTTTATGGCAGGAAAACCTACTACCGGTATACCCGGTAAAAGTGATAGGATGAAGTACAGTGCTGCGAATATTGCTATAATTGCAATAATCATTGGGGATTTTAATTTAGACGATGGCAACAACACGTAAGTAACTACATTCGAAGTGATAATAAAGTTATCTATTTGTGAAGTCCTACGTATACTCTGGGAAAATTTCACCGAACAGTTATTTTTCTAATGACCACTATAGGCCTATGTGGGATGCTTTCAAGCATTTTCCATGTTACCTTATCCAGCTCTGTTCCAAATCGTCTAGCCATCTCCCACACATCGCGTCCTGCTCCGTGACCTCTGTACTTTTCAGCTATGCAGGCTATTCGAAGAGCTTCGCCGATGTCAAGCTTTCCTCCGACTATTGCTAGAGGGGTAGGACTAGCCTTTAACCTCAAAAAATTGCAGAGAACATAAGTCATGAACCCTCCTTTAGACGCTATTTCCTTAACGAATGTAGATCTCGGACATATGTGAAAACTTTTCCACGAGTAACACCTATCAGAGTCTAGTACCATGACTATTACTCTTTTCCCAAGAGACTTTTCTATAGCTTTTCTGATCTTCTCAGCTTTCTCTACAGGATTCTTAAGCGGAAGACTAACGTAGGCATAAGGGAGGTTGGTTGCATCTATACCTCCCTCAGATCCAAAAGATAAGGCCTGTAATGGGCTTACAGTCCTAATGACAAGCTGTTTATGCCGTGCACCTAGCTCTAAGGGGTAATTGCGCAAATTATATAACGTTCTCCTACTCATCCTGCACATTACTCCCAAGAAGTACCCCCATATAATCCTCATCCATATTCTGGCAAGGAATCTCGCCAGGAGTCCAGGTCTTATTTTACTTTCATCCACTATGTTGCCTTCAGCGACTGCTATGGCCTTCTCGGAGACAATTACTATATCATCATCTTTTAAGTTCACTTTCCTTAAGGATCGAATTATTAATCCAATGTAGTTACATCCTGGTCTCCAATAAGGGGTCTTTAAGGCTCTGACAAGATACCTAGATCGCTTCTTGGATGGGGCATGTTCCATGCGTTTACTGTACTCCTCCTCAATATTTTCTGATTCTATGTATTTTAACTACTTGTACATGTCGACTCGCTCATACTGATTGCTCGATTTTCAACTTTAAGTTATTACGGGCATTTAGGAGATTAGACCCAGCTAAAACGAATAATCTGGGCCTTAAAGTTTCTTAGGTTTCGCTAGAAATACACCTATATACCGCTTCAGCTTTAAGAATATACGAGATAATTTGTATGCGAGTTTAAGGTTGTCTTGAAGAATGAGTTTAAGGTCCTGAGAAATGGGGAGTAGAGGTCTTTGTAGACGAAGTTCAAGAGCTGATCATAGCCAGTAGAATATCTATTCCAAGGTGACATGGTTTAGATTACTGGAGCAACTTGAAGTATTTCAAGCTACGTTATTTAGTGAAAGGTTCGGAACGAGAGAGTCTTTAGGAGTATATTCTTCTAGGCTACCTCGCAGAACGTACTTCACTTCTCCTGGATTGAGCAAGGGATATGGGTATTCCTCCTGATGATCTATTGCTATTCTAGGACAGGCTACTATAACAAATGCTTGAGCCCAAGGGATGTTTAGTAGCAAACTGGGGCTAATTTCATCTGCAACCACTAACTCTGCTACTTTTCCCCGCCCCCGTAATAGGTCTCGTATTTTCTGTGCAAGGGCCAATCGGAATTGACCAATCTTCGTCGAAATAACCACTGCGTAGTTTTTCTTATCGAGAGCTTCCATGAGTTTGAATAATCTTTTCTTCAGAATCTGGGAAGCTTCTTCTGCAACTTCTATAAGTCTATTTGAATAGGGATCAGCAATAATTACAGGCTTATTTGTGGTTACAAATAGTCCAAGCCCATGAAATATCCCTCCTCCCACCACGAGGTATGCGTCAACTTTTCGATCTAGATTCGAAACTATCGTATCGAACCTACATCCTATAATTTGACCTGGCATCCACGGGAAAATTTGAGTAGTGTGCACCTTCGCACCTGCTTCACTTAGTGCTTCCCTCAGTTCTTGGAAGTAATTCAAGTGTTGTGCCGTTGTGAACAACCCTATTCTTTTACATCCCTTGGCCATCAATAATTTTAGTCCTCTGGTCGCAAGTGGTATGGGATTTCGTTTGTAAAAGGCAGGTGAACAGACGATTTTTATATCGCTCAGTGTGTAAAGTGCGACTTGGCCATGGTGTCCCACATGAAGTATTGTGTCACACATTGTTTTCTTAGCCTCTCCTAAAGCTAAGTCGCAGACACCCCACGAGTGGCTTAACGATAGAAATACCTCTATCTCGAGGTCCTCCAGCGTTGTCCTTAGGATGGGATAGTACTTCTTTAAGCCATTAGGAAGCTGCACTAGAACTTTCCTTGCCTGTATTTCCTTGAGCTTGGACACTACTTCTGCGAGTCTAAAGTCGTAAGGGCACTCCTCTTTACACATGGCGGTTAATTATGTCTTAAAATAACTAAAATAGATGTTTCCTCTCAATATTTCAAAGTGAGAACAAAGGCGCTTGAGGGATGCTATGAATCTCAAAGAATTAACGATAAGTATCCTTAGGAAGTATAACTTAAGGCCCTCGAAAAGACTAAGTCAGAGCTTTCTCATAGACGAGAGGCTTGCAAGAAGAATTGTGGAAATAACTGCTCCAGGCAAGGGAGAGTGTATTCTTGAAATAGGTGCAGGATTAGGCGCATTAACGCGTTTCTTAGAGATCTCCGAAGCCTTTGTAGTGGCTTTGGAGATAGACAGGAAACTGGTAAGGATTCTAAAGGATATCTTCTTAAATTCACCGAATATTGATGTAGTTAATGCAGATTTTTTAAAATCTAGCTGGCGTTTCTTCCATAAAATAGTTTCAAATGTTCCTTATCACTTATCTTCCTATATAATTCTTAAAATACTTAGAGAATTAAGATTTAACTATGCAGTTCTTACTCTTCAGAGGGAATTCGCTCAAAGACTTAACGCATCCCCCGGTACGAAGTCCTACGGTAGAATTAGTGTAATGACGTGGGTTTTTGCAAGCATTAAGGTCCTAGACTTCGTGCCTCGAAAAGCATTCTACCCAGAGCCCAAAGTTGATTCGCTTATAGTCTTATTAAAACCTAGGCAAACGCCCCTACTTAGCGAGCATGAAGTCAAGAAGTTCGAAATTTTCTTAGGAAAACTGTTCTCGCAGAGGAGGAAGGTAATTTCCAAGGTAATTTCTAGAACTATGGAAATTGATAGAAGCATCGTGGAAAGTATACTGACTGAAAATGCTATTTCGCCTCAGGAAAGAGTCTACAAAATTCCCCCGCAAAGATTTCTAAACTTATTCAAAGCGCTTATGCGGAGGGGTTTCATTTAGGTTATACTTAAGTCTAAGGGGGATTCTCTTAATCCACCCACAGTTTAGACAGGTAATACTTATGTGTGAAAATCTATTCGGGCGTAATCTAACCCTTGAAGATACTCCGGGAATGAGTGGAGAATGACACTTCTTGCAATACATATGCTTGCATTCGCGAGGGACTTTTACACGTAAACGCTTTGCTATCCCCAATGCCAATCTAATGTACTCTCTAGCTAAATCCGGGTCTTTTAAGTACTCGCGTTGAGCGTAGCTAAAGAGCATCTTTATTCGCTGAATTGCTATGTCCCGTTCAAGTGCTCGCATTTGGAACACTATTTAAATAGGGAACTAGAAATTTAAATAGGATTGGCCAGTACTAGGGAACTTGGGTTGGGGAAGCGTTGGAGAAAGCGCATTTGATTTTGGCGGAAAGTGCTCTTGAACTTATACCGCCAGAGATCTGGCATCACCCTGCTATACATAACTATGCTCGAAAGAGAGGTAAGAGGCCTAGTGAGTTAGTTCTGGACATTTCCATGCACTATCCGGCCATGAAGAAGCTACCTGATTTTCTGAAAAGGGGTAGACCTGATATTGTACACTACTGTTTGCTCCTTGCATTAGACTCTCCCCTTAATAAGGAAAATTTGCTTTGTACAATTGTTCATACGTATCAGGATAAAACCATCTATATCGATCCTTCAACCCGTATACCTAGGAACTACAATAGATTTATAGGGCTTATAGAGCAACTTCTAGTTCTTGGGAAAGTTCCTCCCAAGTCCGAGAAACCTCTTCTTTGGGTGAAAAGCAAGTCTTTGGAAGAGCTTATTCGGGAGATATCTCCTTCAAAGGTGTTTCTTCTTGATGAAGGAGGCGTAAAATACAATGCATTGACTCTAGGTAAAAGAATGGCAAGGGAGGCAAGGCCAGCTATAATAGTTGGAGGTTTTCAGAAAGGGGAGCTTCGAAGCGAGACAAAAAGCCTGGCAGACGAGATCGTATGCGTATATTCCCAGCCTCTAACATCCTGGTCTGTCTTAGCAATAGTGCTAACGGCTCTAGGGATAGCCATACGAATAGTGTAGTGAGGGCAGAACGATGTTCGTTAAAGAATTGGATTTAAAGCGCAGCAAAGTTGTTGTAGTGCCTGAGAGTACTGATGATCTTTACAGGCTTTCCTTAATTCTTGAGAGAGACGATCTAGTGTACGCCTGGACTTTGCGAACCCTGAGGATCAGCGACGGGTTAACTGAGAGGAGGGGTGAGAGAGTAAAGGCCTATATCGGTATTAGGCTGGAAAAGGTGGAATTTCAAGAATTTTCGGAAAAACTTAGAGTTCATGGAGTAGTTATCGAAGCTCCTGATTTTCTTCATGCTCAGGGCAGCCACCATACACACATAATTGAACCCGGTAAAGAGGTTCTCATAGTGAAGAAGTCTAGGTTCAAGAGGTATCAGTTGAAACTGCTTGAAGAGAGAGGTAGGAACTGGGCACTTATTCTATCAGTAGGAGAAGACGAAACTGCTATATCTGTGCTGAGAGACCAGGGAGTAGAAGTGTTGCTAACAATTCACAGGTCTAAAGGAGACATTAAGACCAGCATTAGAGAAAGGTATTACGACTATCTTAGCGAAGTTGCACGGAAGTCGCTAGAAATTTTGTCAAGAAGGGAGCTTGGCGTAGAGACGTTAATAGTGGCATCGACACCGTTGTTGCTAAAATGGTTTAGGGAGGAGCTAAATCGTACGGTCTTGCCTCAAGTACGCGGTAAAGGCTACACTATTTACGAAGTAGAGGTAAGCGAAGGGGGGATTGCTGGAGTCTACGAATTGCTGAGAAGTGGAAAGGTACAGAAATTGTTTAGGAACCTGCGAATAGTATTTTTTGAATCTTTGATGAATGAGGTCTTTCAAAGATTTTCCTCTTCACCCGAAAAAGTGTCTGTGGGATTAGAGGAGATAGAACTCGCAGCATCAATAGGAGCCATCGATAAACTCATCGTAGTTGATAACTTCCTACGCGAGCATTTAAGCGAGGAGCTAATTATTAGAATTTTTGAAGCTGTGGATAGGAGTCGTGGGGAGATCATCATAGTCCCACTGAAAAGTGAAGCTGGCTTAAAGCTTAGAGCTCTTGGAGGCATAGTGGCATTATTGCGCTATCCTCTAAAGTACTCCTAGGTACTAGCTCATCACTCCAGTCTTCTTGGCTTAATCCTCCCAGCCGATATAAGGTCTTCAAAAACTTCCTCAATGGATTTGAAAGGCGGTACTGAGACTTTTAAAAATACTCCTGTGCGGCCAACTTCTCTTCTCTTCATGAGCATCTTTTCTCGCTCGAACACTATATCTATTGAAACCTTAAGTATCTGGGCGACCTCCGCTTCTCTACCTATAATAGAGTACTCCCTATGTCCAGTTTTCGTAGGTATTATTATCATAAGCCGCTTATCTACGCCGGGTACTCTAAGGTCACTTTTTAAAGATTCGAAGTCGAGTTCGCCCCCAAACCTATAGAACTCTCTTTCAAGGTAGCTTAGGTGCGTTAGGGGTAAACTCACTACTTCTCTTTCAGAAATGTAAATGTAGGCCTTTACGGCATGGGCAGGGGTTGCTTGAACTATTTCCCTATAAATCACGTTAAACCCCGAGTCCGCGAGCGCCTGTTCTACTAAGAATGGGGGAATAGTGTACGGTATAACTACATCTATGTCACTCTGAGGATTTACGTCTCCCCGAGCTATGCTTCCATGGACTATTGGGTTAAGAGAATATTTCTTTAATGCACACATTATATGGAGAGCACGTTGACGAAGAGCGCGTAATAGCCTCCAGTGTTCTTCGCTATACATCACTTCCCTTTCTTCGGACGGAAGTTGTACTTTCCTTCGAGTCATCGGGATTCTCCAGCGACTTTTCGAATCCTCTCCAAACACTCAAGCAGCCTTATCATTACCACAAGGTATTCTGAAAGCTTAGTGGTATCGGCTTCTTTTCTGATGAAGTCTGTGTACTCCTCTATTTTCTCATAAAGTACATCTTTAGTATACTCTAGAAGCAGATTCCTTTTTAATTCAGCTTCCTCTCGTTCATCCTTTACAATGAAAACACGACGCTTACATCTGGGACATATGACTTCTCCGCTTTTTAGCTTAAGCAAGGGAGTCTTGCAGGCAGGACAGTTTTCACTAAGCATCGTTGCCCCTGCTTTAAGTAGCTGAGCCATGTACTTTACGAGAAGATCTTCCTCCCTCCTTGCCATGAGGCCTCAAAATACACGTGCATCTAAGGTATTTAAGTCCTCTCTTAAGCAACAAGTATTTTAAGGCACGAACTGTATGAGTGAATGGGATATGTATTAAAGAGGTGAATTCTCAAGGCTGAGGATTCTCGCAAACCAATATCGGGAGGAGGTCGTAGGATTGGGCACGGATATCCTATTACAAAGAAAAGTGAAGCTTAAGGATAAGGTATTTGTGACGGGGTTTCACGGCGTGGGGTACGTCGGTTTCTTAGCGATTCAGCACCTAGTAAAGGCTCTAAACGCGGAGAAAATAGGCTTCATATTAACTGATAGCCTTCCTCCACTCGTGAGGATGGATGATAACTCGCTCGTGGCTCCCTACGAGCTTTATTCAAGTGGCCGTTTCATTTTCCTTCTAACTAACGTTCCACTAGCCCAAGATGCTATGAGGCCCTTCTGTGAAAACGTTGCTGAATGGGTTTCCGAAAACGGTCTGCGCGAAGCGATTCTCATAGGAGGACTTGATGTTAATACTAAGAAGGAGGGAGATGAAAGCCTCCTTCGAATAGCTGCTACGCGGAGGTACATTGCTGCAAACGTGCCTAAGGATCCGATGCTTGAAAGCGAGCTCTATATAGTGGGCCCCCTCGCCTACCTGCTCTTATTCTTCGAAATTTTAGATTTTCCCGCGATAGCCGTTCTGCCCTACGCGCACACGAATCTACCTGATCCTCGCGCTGCAAGTGTGGCTGTAAGATACTTTGCTGAACGTTATGGCCTAGACGTGAACATTAGTGAGCTGATGAAAAAGGCTGAGGAGTTTGAGAAGCAGCTCAAACAGATAGAGCATCTCGAGGAGAAGATCGAAAAGATCAGAGGGGCTGGGGGTCCCGGAACGTACTATATATAGCGAACTAAGCTTTATTTTGGAAGGTTAATGTATTTAGCTATAATGCTTAAAATAGCATAAAATGTTTCATCTTTATGAAGCTCGTCGACATTTATATACAACAGCTCTATGGGAATTCCCATAGAGCTTGAAAGCCTTTTCAGCTTCCCTGTAAAGTATCCCTTAAGAAACTCTTCATTTACACAAGCGACAATAGCCTTGATGAAAGCTTGGTTCTTTAATAAGAATTCTCTTATGCATTTAGTGATGAAGTCTACGTTCTCCTTTGCTGTCTTTTGCGCCACTTCGTATTGTGAAAGGGGGTATATGTCGTCAATCGTAATGGGTATTAACCCGAAGTACCTAGTGTAAACTAATATTTCGACTGATTTGGTTAAACTCCTAAACTCTTGTAGAAGTCTTTTGAGGAACTTTGATATGGGACCAAACCTATGAAAGGGCTTTTCCTCGGTTTCGGGTAGCAGCAAGACAACTCTTTTATTAGTCAAGCGGTAGGAATCTCTAAGCCTTTTCACGTGCCTATAGACCTCTAATCTTCCTAACGAGTACGTGTCAGTGAAGAATATGCCCGTTACTTTACTGAAGGTTATGGGAGAGTGCTCTTCGAGGAAATCTACATGCTCTGAAATTGTTATTAGCGCGCTCTTTAGACTAGGGTGAGAACCGGCTCTCATCTCAACGAGGTTCCATAACTCTCCTTCTGTAATGGCCTGTTTAATGGTGTTCATTTCGGCGAGTATCACGTACAAGTTATGCTTTGCTAGAAGCTTCTCTCTTTCCCTAGCTGAGAGTTCTTTTAACTCCTCGACATCGTGCTTTGAACACACAGGGCACCTACACGGTAGATAACTTAGATCCTCGAAGCGGTATGTTCCCTGAGGGGTGAGGTATCTTCCGTCCTTCGCGTAGAGGGCATAAGAGGCGGAGTCGAAAAGGTCAACGCCCAGTGCAACCATGAGTGAGAAAATCATTGGATGTCCTGCTCCGAAGAGGTGTAGAGGCTTCGAGAGGGGGAGATGTCTCTTAGCAGTTAGGACTAGGCGTGCAAGCTCGCTAAATTTATAATGCTCCATTATTTGCGTAGGTCCACCCACTCCATAGAGGTCAAAGGGTAGCTTAGCGAGGGCTTTTGCGGAGTATTCTACTAAGTCGTAATTCCTCCCTCCCTGAACGGGGGCTAGGAGGAGCATTTTAGCCTCTCTTCTAAGAGCTAAGCTTCTCCTCGCCCTCCTTAAGGTTTCCTCTACTTCAAGAACTACTTGTTCCCTAGGCATGTAGTACCTTGTAGGGATGTCCAGGATAACTCCGATATCGGCGCCCAATTCCTCCTCATATCTCACAATGTCCTCGGGTTTCACGTCCACGTAGCCATATTCCATTAACTGATATGCTCCTGAATCGGTCATTATCGGCGTATTCACGCCCAGTATCTTGTGTACGCCTATCTGAGCTCCTACTTCGCGGTAATTTCTGTAAATGATAAACGCATTAGTCATTAGCAGTGGAAAACCCATTTCAGCGATCTCAGCTGGGCTCAGAACGTTTTTAATAGGGTTTATGACAGGAGCAAAGGCGGGAGTTTCAACTACACCGTGAGCGGTCTTAAGCCTGCCTATGCGACCTAGTACATCCTTATGCTTAACTTCAAAAAACGCTTCTTCTATTAACATTTTAATACTAAGCTCATGCAATGCCCTTTTCCTTCAAGAATTCATCGAACAGTCTTTTTATCCTCTCAGCCATGGGTCCTGTACCTTCAACACCATACTCGCTAACTCTAATTTTGTCCATTACGATTATTACACGTGCATCATCAATATATTTTACCATTTTAGGGAAGTATTTCTCAAGTATTTCTGCAAATTCCCTTAAATCTAACAATGGTTGTTTGGTGTATATTTTACTTATAAAGTGTCCATAAATGATAAGTTTAGGGAATTCCTCTCCCTGAGTATCTTTTGCGTTTGCTAAGCAGATATCCTTGCTCGTGGTATCAAATCCTATTAAAGTGCCTGTATATGTCTCTCCTTTTACAGTAACTACCGTGACCTCCTTATCCAGTAGCGATTGAACCTCAACATTAAATCGCCTGGTAGCAGCAGTGAGACTCAAACCTCTACAACCTCTTTCAACTGGTTATGAGTAAATATAGCGATAAGATTTAAATTTTCCGTGTAGGTAGTTTTGAAGAGTATTAGCGTTGTGAGAGTTGATGCACTGTGATATTTAAGGAGCCTTTTAGAGTTGAGCGCGTAGAGGAATCGCCGTTACCTAGGGTGCTCGTATTCCACTTACGTAACGAGGAGGGAGATATAGAGGTTCAATTAGACTTGGTGGATAAGCTCTTTGAAGACCTAGGCGAGGAATGGGAGCGTGGAGATACCCTCATTCTCCGCCTTGAAACCGAAGAGTCCACTCAGCATGATGAAAAGGAAATATATGCTGTAGGGAAAATGTACCACGCCGAAGAAGAGGCGGGAGTTAAGAAGTACTTTTTCTCGATAGGAGGTTTACAGCTGATCTTTAAGGCCACTCGGAAAATACCCGAACTTGAGGAACTCTGGAGGGGAGCGAATAAAAAGGTCTATATCTCCGTGATGCGTAAAAGAACCTAGTGATTGCATGCTGTCTCACAGTCAAATTATAAAACTTAACAAGTGGGCTAAAAACGTAAACGGAAGGATAGTTTTTCGCTTTAAGAAATACCCCTATGCATTGGTCCTCGACGGAGTTATACACGCGGAGGATTTTGAAGGCAAGGCAGTGTCGTGGTCTCAGGCCTTCGGACCCCAAGTACCAAGCGACGTTTTACTCTCCTATAAGCTGAAGGAAATAGAAGTTAGAATGCCAGGAAAGGAGCTAGTATTCAAGACTTTCAAGGAGTTTAAGGAATTCTTTGCGAAAGTGCTAGAAGCTTAGGCTGGTCGCAGTAGAAGGGCTCATGGGCCCGGTGGGATTCGAACCCACGACCTCTCGGTTATCAGCCGAGCGCTCCACCAGGCTGAGCTACGGGCCCCCTGTTTTGAATATTAAATCTGGAGGATTATATAAGGCTTGCTTTAGGGCCGAGTCTCTAATACTCAGCTTGCTAAAGCCCTAGCATTGCGCTTTCAGGTATTATGCACGGGAGGGAACGAGACGATTTTTGAATAAACATTCGAAGAGTAAACCATATAAGGAGGGTTAGACACATAGGTAATTGGACCCGCAACCTCCGGCGGCCCAGCTCGAAAGAGGGCTGTACGCCTATAGATGAGGAGCTGGCCTCCGGTTGCGGGAACAGCTCTATTTCAAGCTCATAGTGC
>Ga0190367_1000442_pt1 | contig 30533 bp, 34 predicted proteins | sample 4872181011_MG_FD_171838 | JGI IMG/M metagenome (GOLD analysis project Ga0190367, IMG submission 171838) | Hydrothermal vent microbial mat bacterial communities from Southern Trench, Guaymas Basin, Mexico - 4872-18-10-11_MG | ecosystem: Environmental > Aquatic > Marine > Hydrothermal vents >...
GCAATACGTAATATATTATCGCACCTATTATGAGTACAGCTATTAGTATTAAGGGTAGGAGTAATACCACAATCAGCACTATTAGCACTATGGGTAATAGGATTGCACCAGCTATACCATATAGGAATGCATACTTGTAGTCCCTTCTAACGTAAAGTCCTATTATGAATCCAAGGATAAAGCCTGAAAGCATTATAGGCTCTAATGGAATCCTAATGTGAGCCAGCTGACTACACCCATTAAGATGAAGTATTATTAGGTTCCCCTTTGTACTATATTACCCTTCTTCTTTAAGTTTTTATGTATAGCTTTTATATTTAGTATTGTTAGAAAATGTTCTTCTTGAAGCTATAATGTACTTTGGGGCGCTGTAGAGATTGAAGTGTAAGCTAATATTACGTGGGCTATTAGGACTTGGAGTAGGTGTATTAGTTTACTTCTTTGCATTAACGATGCATAATCTTATATACTTTACATAATCTCTTTCATAATTTTAGGTTTATCACGTTATCTCATTAGTGTTAAGAACATCTATATGTATGATACTGGCTTCGTTGAATGGTATTATAGTTTTGAAGACAGATTCAAGGTGATAATGAAGGCCATTATAATCATATTTGCCTCTTTAACTCTAATAGTCCACTGGGATTTACTAGCGCTCTTCATAACCTTATCCGTACTATTATCCATCACGCTATCACACTGGTTATCTGAAAGCGTAATTCTACCATCAGTCCTTATCGCTATGGGTATAGTCTTCAATATAGGAATATACTTAACACAGCCTCAAACCACAAACATAAATCCTGTGTACTTTAAAATAGTATCACATATACTTGCTACAGTATTTGTTCTGCCTCCAGCACTCTACATCATGAGGAAATATTATGAGTTAAAGGATAAGCCATTTCTACCAGTAACACAAATAGTCTCCATAGGCCTACTAATGCTCGGCATAGGGGTGCTACTACTCTTTCCTATCATCCCGTATCCTTCAAACTACATTGTATGCTTAGGCTGGGGCTCAATAATCACTATAACTTTATGCTATACTCTTATCAAATATGCTATTGGACAGTACTGGAGTACAGCAATATACCATGGAGACTATGTTGATGAGGCTAAGGATGTGGTTACAGAGCTACTTGACAGCATAAACGCTAAGTACATTATCAATTCTAGGAGATTCCCTACAGTACGCTACGTATTCAAAATACTAACACCATTCAAGGGTAAGATTATTATAAGAAGATGGGTTCATAGAGCCATAATTAGAGGGAACAAGTTTGGGGCATCAATACCTGTAGGTGAACCTGGACTAATAATTGAGGTCTCTCCAGAGCCTAAGAATGCACCATCACAATTAAGGAGAATAGTTACTGAGTTACTTAAATACTTTAACCTATCAACAGTTGATTGGGAACAGGAGACTACATCATCCTAAGTTACTGGTTTAATCAGTCAACTCTCTAGTTTGGTAGGTAAATTTTTATCTAGTAGGTTAGGAACATATACTTAATGGTCTCATCATCTGGGAGGGCTATTAGTCTATGTCTACTAGTAGTCAAGAACTGTATGATGTTGAGGATTTTTGGAAGTTCAAGCTCCAAGTAGGCTTAATTAAGGAGGCTTCTAGAGTTCCTAGAACGAGAAGGCTTCTTAGACTTAAAGTTGACTTTGGTGGTGAGGAGAGAACAGTTATTGCTGGTATAGGTGACCAGTACTCTCCCGAAGACCTTCAAGGTAAGAGAATGATATTTGTTACAAACCTTAAGCCTAAGAAGATTGCTGGTATTGAGAGTCAAGCTATGCTCATTGTAGCAGAGGATGAAAGTGGTAAAGTATACTTAATCACGGTTAGCGATGATGTCCCATTAGGAGCTAAAGTATGGTAAAGAGTAAGGTGACATAGTCAACTTTTCTTCTACATCTTTTTTGTTTTACCTCTCCCCTGGGTGGCCCAACTGCTTAATAATATCATTTATTAATACTGTTAACCCATTTTCTCGAGTTAAATGTGAGAAGTATATTTCACATTCATCTAGGTATTCTTTAAGTTGTTCTCTATTCTTAACTTCTACTACTACGTCCTCATCTTTATCAAAGTAGAAAATTTTACCATTCTTAACATATACTCCTTCAACCTCTTCTTCTACACCTTTATCTGTAAGCCTATATAGACAGGTTATTATGATTCTTCTTTCAAGCCCCAATTCTTTCACTATGTCAATGAGCTTTAAGATGAACTCCATTCTTTTTCTAATAATGTCTTGTAGCTCTAAATCTAGCCTTTTAGCCTCATCCTTTAGCCTCTTTAACTCCTCTGCCAAATCATTCAATATCGTTCACCACGTTACACTTTTACATTATACCATATTGGTAATTAAATTTTGACTTTAGGCTCTATATTCCATGACTCTCTTGAGGTATTCTAGAAGCTTTTTAGCCTCTTTAGTACTTAATGATATTTTCACCCTTTTATTGTCTGAGACAAACTCTATGCTAACACCTTCCGCCACGTATAATCCTGTAATAACGCTAGCTTTCTCCACGTAGACTCTCGGGCTTTCTTGCCTACGGAATACATGCTGTTTACCTATAAGCTTGATAACTATTCTCTCAGGGTCTATGTCTATACTTTTCACCGAAGTAACTAATACTATGAATATAAAGAATAGGAAAATACCATATACAATAAGTAGTATTCCAAAATTAATTACTACTCTTGACCCTCCTTTACCATAAGTAAAGACAAGTCCCTTCCATGATGCACATTCCTCACCATAAGTTGAAATAGCACTAAAGTACATTACAACTAGTATGATTGTAAGTATTACCGGTATAGCTAATAGTATTAGAATCGGAAGTTTAACTCCTCCACCCTCATAATGGTATTTACTTACACCTTCAGAGGATAAACCCCATGAACGTGTAGGCGGGGTATTATGCCTCACACACTACACACTCTTAATAAATTGTATAATTAACATTACTTATTATCATTACATCTAGTAGTGTCATAAAGATTTTTCTACTCTCGAGTAGCCCTTATCCCAACTAGAGTGCACACGGAAGGAGTAGTGGTAAAGCAATGTATGTGTATAGCGGGTATCATGATAGATTCTTTGAGATACCTGGTAGTGCTAGAGAAGCCACTAAGTCATGGGAGACTTTAGTCTCTATAGTTAACCACTTTATACCACTAGATGAGATCGTAGACTTATACTTTGGTGCTGAAGTGGAAATTGAAGGAGTATATGCCATCGAGGTTTGGATTGTACTAGAGAATGGGACTACAACAAATCTTATTCTAGCTGACTCACCCATACCATTAAACCTTGAGCAATGGCAGATACTCGTAAACAAGCTAAGTGAGGGCTATAAGCCTTACCAGCTAGCTTAAGAGAATTAGAGAAGGCTTAGATTCTTCCTTTAGTTTTTCTTAGAAGTTCTAGTGCTGTTGTGGAAGCTAGAATAACCATCCCGACGACATTTGCTATGGTATTGTGCGGTATTAGTATTGCTATGGCTGAGACAAAGTATAATGTACGTTCCACGATGTTTATGTGTGTTCTTAAGTAGCCCTCTAATGCTACAGCTAATGCCATTACGCCTACCACTCCTTTAGCGAACGCTATTAATATTTGAAGTGGTGTACCAGCTAGTAGTAGTGACTGGTCGAAGATGTAGATAAAGGGTACTATGAAGCCTGCTAATCCAAGCCTCCAGGCTATAAACCCTGTCTCCATAGGGTCTGAGCCTGCCAATCCACTTGCAGCGTATGCTGCTATTGCTACCGGGGGAGTTATCATTGATAATACTGCAAAGTATAGTACGAATAGATGTGTTGCCATAAGGTCTACTCCTAAACTTACAAGTGCTGGGCCGGCTAAGGTCACAGTTATAATGTATGCTGCTGATGTCGGAACACCCATACCTAGGATAATACAGACGATCATAGTTAGAACGGCTCCTAAGAGGACGTTACCATAGGAGAGTAGGGGTATTAGTCTTGCCACTCTAACACCAAGTCCTGTTAAGGTTACAACACCAATTATTATACCTGCTGTAGCACATGCTAATGCTACGGGAGCGGCATAGATTGCACCCTTGATTAACCCTCTAATAATTTCCTTGTATGGTATCCTCTTCTCCCTAATGGCGATATTTATTATGCTCACGATTAATAGTGATATGATGGTGTAGGATGCTACAGTCATAGGCGATGCTTGAACTACAAACAAGTAGTATATCAGTACAGTTATTGGTATGAATAGATGGATATTACCTAATATCACTTTACTCAACTTAACCTCACATGCCTTAATAGGCTTGATACCCATCTTCAATGCTTCAAGATGAATCATTGTCCCAAGTGATAGATAGTATAGTATTGCTGGTAGTGCTGCTGCGGCTGCCACCTTCCAATATGGTATCTCGAGAAACTCCGCCATAATGAAGGCTGCCGCACCCATAACGGGAGGCATAAACTGGCCTCCTGTTGAAGCAGTAGCTTCAACAGCTGCTGCATATGCTGGTCTATAGCCTATCTTCTTCATTAACGGTATGGTGAAGGTCCCCGTTGTCACTACATTACTAACTGCTGATCCAGACACAGTACCCATCAGGGCACTTGCTATCACAGCTACCTTGGCTGGTCCTCCACGACTCCTACCTGCAACAGCATATGCTAAGTCTATGAAGAATCTTGCTGCACCCAATTCTTCCAAGAGTGCCCCAAAGATTATGAAGAGTATGACGAAGGTTGCTGAGACACCTAAAGGTATAGAGAATATTCCTTCAAGAGTCCAAACCTGATACTCTATAAGCCTCTTTACATCATATCCTCTATGATATAGGAAGGGAAGGTAAGGGCCAAGGAATACGTAAACTAGGAATACTATTGCAACAATAACTATAGGTAACCCTATGGCTCTACGTGTTGCCTCTAAAATGAGAATTATCAGTATAAGGCCTAAAGCTATCTCTAAGGGTGATGCGCCAGTAATACCCCTCTCGAGTATACGTTGTGGAGTTAAATGTATGAAGAAGAGAAGGCCCACGACTATAAGACATAGTAGTATGGGGTACTCTATTTTAGTAAATTTTCTAGTACTCTTAGAGTAAGGATATAATGTAAAGACTATAATTAAGGCGGCAAATAAGTGTATGAATCTTTGAAGTTGAGGATATAGTGTTCCATGAATTCCAGTGTATAAATGGAAAAGAGCGAGTAATAAGGCCACAATGGTGATGAATATTGAGAGTTGTTTGGGCATCTCTCTTTTTCCAGAAACTATATCTAATATATCCTTACCTGCCATAAAAATCACCCTTAAGCATGTAATATAGTAGGGTAAGGTATGGTATTCTCTCAACTCTTAACTTAATAGCCTCACCCGACTTGCCAAACCATTGTAGGTGAAAGATTCTTCTCTCACCATTGCTTGTTATAGTTAATTCTTGGGGGGCAAGATAGGCTATTTGATAAAATAACTCATTATACTGTGGGCCATTATTAATAAGCAACACTATTCTAGTACTATTAACCATTATCGTGCCATTATACCTCCACTCCCTATAATCATATGAATCTGAAGAGTAAACTACTTTTATTGGCTTGAATAGACCGTGGATTATACTGAATACTTCAATAACCTCGTCTTTATCATATGAGTGGAGAAATTTAATTGAAAGTATAGTTGGCACTGAGGATAAATAGTATAATACATATTTCTTATGTGTATATGTATTCTCTAGAGTAAGCACGGTAATCCGGTATGATAAGCCTATCAGGAGTATGATTATGAGAGTTAGGGAGAGAAAAAAGAGTGTATGCTTTCTTTTTATTGTCAATTATTCTAGCCTCACTTAATTGTTACCTTTACTTCTTCATTTCTGGTGGTATTAGTTCATCTGGTATTGTGAATCCCTTCTCCCTATAAAACTTCACAGCACCTGGATGGAGTGGTATGACTACACCCCATAGGGCTTTGTCTAGTGTAACCCACTTTTTGATAGCGGCATGTACGTTTTCCCATTCACTCCTATGCTCCCATATGACCTTGAGTAACTTGTAGACATCATCCTCTGACATTTTATCTGTTGTTAACATTATTACACGAGATGTAGGTATATAGACATCATGATCTATTCCTTCATATGTTCCAGCTGGTACCTTCGTTTTAGTATAGTATGGGTATGTCTTATAGAATCCTGGATCCTCAATGGATAACATGTCAACCTTTCCTTTCATTTTCGTAGTTAACTCTATTAGTGGTGCTGATCTTAATGGGTGTGTTACTATGAATCCATCAATCTTACCGTCTATGAGTGCTTGTACAAGCTCAGGACATCCACCATAGAATACTTCCGCCATATCATCGTAGGATAACCCATAGTATGTTAGGACTCTCCTTGCAGCTCTTTCACCACCACTTCCAGGTCTATCAACTCCTAACCTTTTACCCTTAAAGTCTGCTATTCTCTTTATACCACTATCCTTGCGCACGAATATCTGTACGTAGGCTACAACTGTTCCAAAGAGTGATCTTAGTTCGGGACATGCCTTACCCTTATATTCTTCTAGACCGTGATATGCTAGGTAGGCTATTTCGGCTTGTGAAATGGCCCACTCAACCTTACCTTCATGTAGGAGCCTTATGTTCTCAACTGATGCTGCACTTGCTTCTGCCGATGCCATAAATTCTGGTAGATGCTTGTTTATGACTTCTGCCATCGCTACGCCCATGGGGTAGAGTGCTCCAGCGGTGCCAGCAGTTGCTATGGTTAACTTCTTCTTAGTTGGCGGTCTTAGGAGGATTATTCCTGCTATTGCACCTACAATTATTATCACAGCTATTATTATGAAGATTAATTTTAGGGATTTAGTTTTAGACATGAGGGGATTACACCTCTTGAACTCTTAACATGTTTGCACCAAGGGACTTGAATACTTCATAGAATGTGGGAAAGGATTTCTTATAGTATTCTGCATCACTTATAACCGTTGTTCCCTCAGCTATCATTCCAGCCAGAGCGGTAGCCATGACTATCCTGTGATCCATATGTCCATCAATCCATGCTCCACGTAGTTTACTATGGTAGATTATCATTTCATTATCCTTTAACTCTATTTTAGCACCCATTTTCTGAAGCTCCTTCTTTATAACAGCTGGTCTATCAGTCTCCTTTAGTCTTGATGCTGCAATATTCTTTAGCACCGTCTTACCCTTAGCGTAGCATCCTAGAACAGCCAGGTGTGGTATAGCATCTGGCAGATTCTTACAATCAACCTCTATACCTTCGAGTTCACCCGTACTCCTAACAGTTATCCCGTCTAAGCCATAGTTTCTAACGGTTACATCGGCACCCATCTGTCTAAGAATATCTATTATCGCTTTATCCCCTTGGACATCCCTTGTATCAACGCCATAAACTGTTATCTCAGCATCCTCTACGAGCGCCCCTGCTGCTAAGACGTAGCTTGCAGACTCCCAATCTCCTGGAACAACGAATCTGTAGGGTTTGTATGTTTGACCTCCACTTATGTAGAATCTCTCAAAGTTTTCATGTTCAACCTTTACCCCTGCCATACTTAGCCATTGGAGTGTCATTTTTATGTAGGGGCGCTCGTGGAGGTCCTGTACATAGATTTCGGTATCTCCCTCAGCTAGAGGTGTAGCTATTAGTAGTGGTGTAAGCCATTGGGAGTTTACTCCTGGTAGTGAGGTTCTACCTCCCTTGATGACCCCCCTTATTACTACAGGAGGTTTGCCATCACCTCTAACCGAGAAGGCCGCTTTAGCACCTAGATCCTTGAGTGCATTTAATAGTGGTTGACCATATCTTCCGGGCTTGTATCTTATTTGTTCATCTCCTGTAACAACCACATAGACGTCTAATAAAGCTGATACAGCATATGTTATGAAGAGACCTGTACCAGAGTTTCCAACATCGAGGACATCGTAGGGTATTTGGAGGTTTCCTCCAGTACCCTCAAAAATCCATTTATCACCCTTAATAGTCACTTTGGCTCCTAAGTGTCTTATCACTCTGGACATGGAGTAGGCGTCAGCACAGGGATTACGTATTATAGCTTCTGATGTGCCATCAGCTAGTAATCCTATGAAGTTTGCTCTAACACTATGAGATTTAGAGGCAGGTATCCAAGCTTCACCATAAAGCTTATTAGTTTTTCTCACAATTAGCCACATATACCTTCGATTATTATTATTGCTTAAGATCTCTAACATCTTTTCGGCGAATATTTTAGACTACCCCCTTTTAAAACTTAATTAAAGATATTAACGTATGTGCGTATAAATTATAGTGTGTACTACTCCTCAAATAGGCCAGGTTGAATTTTCATGGTGGTCACATTCAAGTCTCTTGGTCTAGTCTATCCTGGTTGGCGTTGTAAGCTTACAAAGAGATATCCTAGGGCAGAAGTTAATGTATGGGCAGTTTATAGTTTAAAGAGGAATCTAACCTTTAGTATTCAAGAGGTTAAAGGTGTAAGTAAGGAGACTTTGGCTAGATTCCTCAAGTCACAAAGAAAGGTATTAGAGTATCACATTATACCCTATAGTCCACCGGCATTAAAACATATAGTTGCTGTATGGGATTCACAAAAATACATTACTATGAAACTTCTTAGCCTAAGGTGCTTCCCCATAAAACCCGTTACTATAAAAAATGGGGTTGCAAGGTGGATTATCGTCTGTGAGAATGTTGAAAACCTCTTCTCAGTAATAGATGCCATAACTAAACATAAAGGTTATAGACTAGTATATATCGAAACCTTGAAGAACCTTGAAGAGGCACCAACACTAACCAAGAGGCAATATCTAATACTCAAAGAAGCTGTAAAGAGAGGATACTATGAATATCCTAGGAAGGTTAGTTTAAGTGAACTTGCTAATACGTTTAAGGCGTCACCTTCAACAATAACTAAAATTCTTAGGAGTGCTGAAAAGAAAATACTTAAATCAATAATCGAGTAGTATGAGAACATTACTTTACAAGGTAGAGTCTAATAAGTTTGGGGTCTACATAGACTAATATACTCTATGGGTATTTGTATGCGAATCTTCGATCCTTTGTTTATGGATCTCATTAAGTGTATGATGTATCCTCTACTAACCTCAGCTTTAATGACTTGGTGATCATTAGTCTTCAATATTAACTTAATATTACATTTAGTTATCTGTATATCTTGTACTGTTACTTCCATACTATTCATGTAGTCCACGTTAGCATTCTCACTACTCAGTATCACTATATCATCAGGTCTGAAAAGCACTAACACTCTATCCCCTACATCTACCTTAGTAGAACTTCTAGTTTGGACTTTTAAGTTAGCTCCACCACAATATACTATTGTATGATAGGTATTTTTCTCTACAATCCACCCCTCCAAAACATTAAATCCTAGAAACTTTGCAACCTCCCTAGATTTAATATTAAAGATTATATCATCTGGTTTACTACTACATACTATATGGCCTCCAAGCATAATTAAAACCCTATCTGCAAGAGCCCATGTATCATTAAGGTCATGTGTCACTATTAATGTGATTATATTGAGTCTCTTTAGAATACCCTTAAGCTCCCATCTAATATACTCTTTAAATTCTGGATCTATTGAGCTAAGGGGTTCATCAAGTAATAGTATTCTAGGCTCGGAGGCTAAAGCTCTAGCTAGAGCAACTTTCTGCTTCTCACCACCGCTCAGCTGATGAGGGTACTTATGCTCTAAACCATTTAGCCCTAGGAGGTCTAATAACTCCCTAACCCTTCGCTTCATACTCGTCTTAGGTAATCTTTTAGCTTTGAGCCCAAAGGCTATATTCTCGTAAACTGTGAGGTGAGGAAATAGGGCATAATCTTGTGGTACATAGCCTATACCCCTATGTTCCGGTGGGACATTAATCATAGTTGAACCATTCCTATGAAATACTATTCTACCATCTATCATTATGGTTCCATAGTCTGGTTTATTAATCCCAGCTATAATATTAAGCATAGTAGTCTTGCCAGCACCATTAGGGCCTAAGAGTATAGCTACCTCGCCTTTACCAATTGTAAATGATACATCATCTAATACTATTCTGTGTCCATAAGACTTCTTGATAGACTTCAATTCTAACATAAGGTTACTATCCCTCCTAGATTATTCTAACTTTGCCTCCTCTTACGACATGTAGTGATAGTAATGTTGTAAAGGCTACAACAAGAAGTATTATAATGAGAGCTACAGTTAATGGTATATCACCCGAGCTTAACGAAAGGTATATTGCTATTGGTAATGTTTCTGTTTTGAACCTTGTTGCACCAGCTAAAGTAACTGAGGCACCAAACCCTCCTAAAGCTCTAGTAAATCCAAGAATAAATGAGGATACTAGCCCTGTTTTACACATTGGCAACAATACTTTAACCAACGTCATGAATCTGGTATAGCCTAGAGTTCTCGCAACAGCCTCATATCTTTCATCAACCATGTCGAACGATGACTTAAGCACCTTAATTACCATCGGGAATATTACTGTAAACTGAGCAACTATGAGACCTGGTACCTCGAAAACCACATTTAATATGGAATTGACAATTTTGCCTAATACAGTGTTTGTGAAGAATAGTAGCAGTGTTGCACCTAATGCTATAGGCGGCATTGCGAATGGTAACATGAGTATTGTCTCTACAATACGTTTACCCTTGAATTCAAGTCTTGAAAGAGTATAAGCAACCGGTATCCCTAGTAGAATGGCAGCAGTAGTTGACGTTAATGCTGTTATAAGGCTAAGTTTTACTGCAAAAGACACTTCATAGGATGCTAGGGCTAATGGGGTTCTCTAAAATCGCTCCATAGGATTATGGATGCCAGGATGGCGAGTATAGTTAAGGCTACCGCTATTGGGATTAGAATGTACACTATGTTATTGAGGTGTAAGCTTAGGTATTTGAGCGTACGGAGCATATTCTCTAGCCTCCTCGCTGGCAAAGTAATGGTACTTTCTAAACACCTTCTTAGCGAAGAGGGATGATACTGCAAACTCTATAAACTTCCTTGCAGCATCAGGATTCTTTGAGTACTTGAGTATACCTATGGGTATGTATGATATCTTTGGTATCTGATTCGGCTTAAGCCACACTATATCGGTTTTGTCTGGATACCAGTAATGGAATACATGCCAGCCAATAATGGCGTCTACAGCACCTGTAGCTGGAAGCATAGCGGTCTTGGAGCAACTCTCAGCATAGACGACAATATTCCCCTTAACCTTATCGTATAAGCCATTGAACTTTAACAAGTCAACAGCATACTCGCCAACACAGACTGTCTTGGGATCGCCAGTACTAACTCTTACACCAGGCTTCGCTAAGTCTCTAAGACAAGTTATTGCTGGAACCATATATGCTACTATACGGATATTCTCAGGATCAATGAGCCCTTCTTGAGAGCCTTTACCATGTAGTCAGGTGAGCCAGGAGCATAAATATCCCCCATCTTCGAAATCTCTATTTGAGAGAGAAGTGTACCTGAACCACCAAAGACCGCTTCCACCTTGATCCCAGTCTTCTTCTCAAATTCACTAATAATTTCCTTCCATGGCTCCTCTGCAGCAGCACCAAAAAACACTCTTAACGTAGTCTCCTTACGCTGAAATCCAAAGTATACTAATCCCAAGGTTGTTATAATCAAGAGGAGAACAACAGTAACCGCTATTTTCGTTACCGACTTCATTAAATCCCCAACATAGTTGTTTACTATACTAAGTTAGATTTAAACTTTAATGTAAACAAAAATATTTACTTATGAGGCTAACTCTAGAAAGAAGCGACAGTGAAGCCGCGAAGTATTAGGTTTAACAGGTTTAACCAGGTAACTCAACTTCTTGATACAAATTAGTAGGAGGGATAAAATGCCCTGTTTTTAGTTTTATTTTTAACATTTACTGGATGCCTTTCTCCATATCATTGATTAGTTTTATAGCTTCTAATGATATTCTTATTTCATCTCTTATAGCTTTCAACGCTTCCTCATTGTGCTCCCTTTTACCTTTGACACCAATGTATGCTTTTGACGTTCTTTCAGCTCTATTCCCATCTACTACTAGTATTGACCCCGCATAGAGCGATTTTAAGGATGCAAGGGTGAATATTATTGATGACTCCATGTCTAAAGCTACAGCTCCATAATTCGCCCATGGTAATATCTCGTCTAGTTCAGAATAGAACTTGTCATCAGTTAATACTAGTCCTGCAATGTAACTATAACCTAGCTTCTCCGCTACTTGTATGAGGGCATTATATACTATTGGATGTGCCACTGCAGGATACTCTAATGGAACATACCTTCTCGTTGTACCCTCCTGTCTTATAGCAGCATATGGTATGATTATTTCCCCTCTCCTTATCCCCTTAACTAGAGCCCCCGTTGTCCCCACTCTAATGAAGTATTTTACACCTGCCCTTGCAAGCTCTTCTACAGCTATAGCTGTTGAGGGGCCACCGATACCCGTTGAACAGGCAACTACCTCAACTCCCTTGTACTCGCCTTTAACAACCTTATACTCCCTATTGAATGAAAGCACTTTAGGGTTCTCAAGATACTCTGCTATAATGTCAACTCTTCGTGGGTCACCAGGTAGAAGAGCATAACTTCCCACGTCACCTTTCTTGATTAGAAGGTGAGGTGCAATCCATTCACTCAAGAAGCTAACACCCTATGTGAATAGTTTATCTGAGAAGATAGTTAAGTGTATATTGGGTAGTTATCTTGGGGGAAAGGAAACTTAGAAACTACATCATCAAAATGCTGGAGAAACTGGTCAGTATTGAGACGGTAAATCCGCCAGGACTAAACTATGATGTTATGGCAGAGTTGTTGAAGGAGGTTCTCGAAGAGTTAGGGTTAACTGTAAAACTCATCGAGATCCCAGAACACTACTTGAACCAGCATTACCCTTATAGACCTAGACATAGAGGTCTAAAGAGGATCATAGTCTACACTAGAATAGGCTATGGTAAGCTCATACTCCAGTTTAATGGGCACTATGATGTTGTACCTTCCGGCCCAGGCTGGTCAATGGATCCCTTTAAACTAGTCGTCAAGGATGGTAAGGCCTACGGTAGAGGCACATCAGACATGAAAGGTGGTATAGTAGCAGTACTAGCTACACTACGCAGCCTAGTAGATGACGAAATTATTGGAAAGCTTAACGGCTCCATAGAGGCCGTGTTCGTACCTGATGAAGAGTCCGCTGGTATAGGCACTAAGTACTTTATTGAAAGGGTTATGAAGGATAAACCAGAATACGTCATAATACCTGAACCCACATCACCCCGAAACATAGTTATCGGTCATAAGGGGCTTGCTAGAGGGATAATTAGAGTCTATGGTAAACAATCCCATGCCTCAACACCCTGGCTAGGCTCTAACGCCTTCCTAAAGGCAGCAAAACTAGCATTAAAGATTAACAGGGAATTTAAGAGAAGCCTTGCCTCTAAGAAGTCAAAGTATCCCATGGAGTATAAGAGAGCAGCCTACAATACTCTAACTCTAGGTGGTTATGCGCTTTCACCTGTAAGCAAAGAGTCAGTTGTTCCCGGAGTTTTCGAGTTTAGTTTTGATATTAGAAGTATACCAGAAGAAAACATACACCATGTAGTCAACGAGTTCAAAAATATTGTTAAAAGTAACCTACATGACGTTGACATATCCCTATTAACGCTTCTAAATGGAGTGGTACTTGAAAATTCAAAATTAGTACCTATTCTAAAGAAGGGTGTAGAGGAGACTTTAGGAGTTGAGCCTAAGGAGGTAGTATCTTCTGGTAGACTTGATGTTACATATTATATTTTGAAAGGAGTTGAAGCCTTAGCTTACGGTCCTGGAGATCCAAGACAACCACATAGAGTTGACGAGTTCATTAGGATAAGGGACATCATGAGTATAGTGAGGATTTACAGATGTTTAATAGACAATCTACTTTTATAACGTCATTGACACATGTTATTATATTGTAGTAGCCTTGGAGGGTTTAAGTTTTGACGACAATAGCTATTACTAATGGTATAGTGTTTAACCCCTTCCTACTTAAGTTTGAGGAGGCAGACATAATAGTTAAAGATGGTTTAGTTCTTCATGTTGGAGACTTAAGCGAGTTTAAGGTTGAAAGAGAATTTAATGTTAAAGGGTTATATGTGCTACCAGGCTTCATAGATATACATTTTCATATTGAAAGCTCGTTTCTCCTACCCCAAGAACTAGCTTACGAGCTATTAAGGCATGGAACATTAACTATAGTAGCTGACCCTCACGAGGTTGCTAATGTCCTTGGTTTAGAGGGCGTTTTAAAGCTTATTGAGCTCTCAAAGAACATACCTTTAACTGTGTATTTCCAAGTACCCTCATGCGTTCCAGCATCAGAATTCGAAGACACTCCTCATAAACTAGGCTTGAAGGAGTGGACTAGACTCCTAGAATTAAATGAGGTTATTGCTGTAGGAGAGGTTATGAGCTATCATAAGCTACTTAGCGGTGATAGAGAGCTACTAGAGTTAATGAGGATTGCTAAAGAAAAAGGCAAGATTATTGAAGGACATTGCCCCCGATTGAAAGGTGTAGAGCTTAGTCTATACGCTTACCTAGGACCAACATCTGACCATACCCAAATGACTCCAGAGTTAATATTTGAAAGAGTGAAGAGAGGAATTTTTGTTGAAATTCAGGAGAAATCATTAACAAAGGATGTAATAGAGGTACTTAACACTCTACCCATAGGCACTTATGCTTTTGTAACAGATGACGTTGATCCCGCGAAACTAGTTTACGAAGGACACTTAGACCATATTATTAGGAAAGCTGTAAGCCTAGGATTAAGCGTTGAAAAAGCATTATATGCAACAACCCTATCACCAGCTAATAGAATGCACCTACATGATAGAGGAGCTCTTGTACCTGGAAGGATTGCAGACATAGTTGTAGTCAAGGATCTCTATAGTTTTGAAGTTGAAATGGTATTCAAGAACGGTAACCTAGTGTATTCAAAGAGAGATGGCTTTACCGTAAAGGCTGAAAGAGAATACTCCAAAAATATTCCTAGTGAATTCTTTAAGAGTGTTAAGTTATCGAAGATAGATAGAAGAAAGCTAACAATTAGACCACCGATAAGTGATGGCTGGGTTAAAGCTAATGTTATAGAAGTCTTACCAAACACCACCTTCACCAAGAGAGTTATCCATAGTATTAGAGTGGTTGACGATAACCTATTATGGAGTGAGGCAAAGTTGACTCTCATAGCCGTATTTAATAGATACGGGTATCATAGGCACGCACTAGGCTTTGCAAAAGGCTCCATACTGAAGAGAGGTGCTGTAGCTACAACCTACGCTCATGACAGCCATAACCTATTAGTGGTGGGAGCTAACGTTGATGATATGGTTTTAGCAGTAAACCATCTAGTAGAATGTCAAGGTGGGATTGTTGTAGTAGATAAAGGTAGAATTGTTGCATTCCAAAGCCTGCCATTTGCAGGGATAATGAGTGTGGAGGAGGCCTCCAACACGGCTAGGAATATAGCATTAATTAGAGAGGCTCTTGTAAAACTAGGCTATAATCATTTTGATCCATTAAAATCCTTAACAACACTTACATTGACCGTAAGCCCTGAACTAAAGATTACTCCTAGAGGCCTCTTTGACGTTAAAGAAGGGAGAATCATCAGCTTGTTTGTGGAAGAATAGTAACAATTCAGCTATTTATCCATAGGAAAATTTTATATCGTCGATCGCCGGAGTATTAGTCTTCGGAGGTGTTGCTTTGCAAACCAAGCTAGTTACTATAATCGCCGTAATTGTCATAATAGTCATTATAGGAGCTGTAGCATTCATACTATACCCAAAACCTACACCAACAACACCTACAACCTCACCTACACCCACACCAACAGGTGCCCCAAGAACACTAGTAATATCTCACTGGGGCTTCGCTTGGAGTAAGATAAAGAAGATAGTTATCGAGCCTTTCGAGAAAAAGTATAATGTCAAAGTTGAGCTCGTATCCGGAAGAACAGCCGAAAGATACGCTAAACTAGTTGAAGGGGCAGAGCCCATACCAGATGTTATATTCTTACCTGACTACTACATGTACCGTGCTGCCAAGAAGGGATTACTTGAGGAACTTGATCTCTCAAAAATACCAAACTATAATAAACTATACAAGTTCATCAGGGATGCTCTTTCACAATCAGAAGTTAGCAAGTACGGTGTACCACACACAATACAGGATGTACTATTATTCTACAGAAGTGACTTACATAAACCAGTAACTAGCGTTAAAGACCTATGGAGACCAGAATTCAAAGGCTACATAGCATTACCTGGCATAACAACAACCACAGGCCCATTATTTCTAGTACTAGTTAGTATCGCCTATGGAGGCTCAGTTGACAATGTAGAACCAGGGCTTAAGGCATTAGAGCAGCTTAAGGATGGTATAGTAACATTCTACCTTAGATCAGCTGACCTCATGAGCCTCTTTGAGAGAGGAGAGATACATATAGCTCCAGGATTAAGATACCAGATTGGTGCATTACAGGGTGTTAATAAGACTTTAGGCGGAGTTATAAGGTACGTTATCCCCAAAGAGGGCTCAATATTCACATTAAACCTGATGGCTATACCCAAGAATGCCAAGAATAAAGACCTTGCATACAAGTTAATCGACTTCTGGCTAAGCACTGAGGTCCAGAGGAAGCTAGGTGAAGCAGGTGTTGATGCCCCAATAAATGCTGAGGCTAAGCTACCTCCAGAACACTACTATAATATCGAGGGTGTAACTAAGAACCCAATATACGTAAAGCCAGAAATACTAGCAAGTAAACTTGAGAAGTGGATTGACGAGTGGAAGGCTAGAATACAAGCTTAAAAAAGGGATCTAGTGGGCCAATGACTTCATATAAACCCATAAAACTTTTTCTCTTTAGAAAGCTAAGGGAGATTCTACCCCTATTCCTGATTATCCCCTCAATAATATTCCTTACAGTATTTATTGTTGGCTCTCTCGTCTCACTATTCTTCTATGTAGGCGATATTTCAAGAGCTTTTGTCAAAATTGTCTCTAGAGTAGATTTCCAAGTAGCATACTTACGTACACTCAGGATAGCGCTTATAGTTGCCTTGATAACCACCGTGTTAGCCTATCCTGTAGCATTCTATGTTTTGCACATGAATTATAGAGCTAGACAGATAATGAAAGCTCTAATATGGCTCCCCGTAATGATAAACCCCATTGTCAGAGGCTACGGCTGGATGATAATACTTGGAAGACACGGGTTAGTCAACAGTTTACTCCTAACACTAGGCATAATCAAGGAGCCTATAAAACTCTTATACACAGAGGTTGCTATGATTTTTGGTTTAACAGAGCTATTCTTCCCCTTCATGTTCATATCACTCCTAAGTGCCATGGAGAACATTTCAGACGAAACAATAATGGCAGCATACAGTCTTGGAGCCAACACATTTAAAGTATTCAAAGACGTCGTAATGCCTCTATCAATTAAGGGCTATGTTTTCGGGGTCACAATAGTTGTTACAGGATGCTCAACAGCATATACTACACCAACACTGCTTGGTGGGCCACAAAATGCTACTTTAAGCATGTTGCTAGCGGACTATGTCGCAATATTCCTTGACTGGAGAAGCGCCTGTGTAATAGCATTGATAATCCTGGCTACAGTCCTCATAGTATCAGAGGTTGCATCAATAATTGTTAAAAAGAGGTGATGGTCATGATGACGACTCTTGGTAAAATATTAATGAGGGCAGCATTAATAGTTGTATTACTATGGCTACTCTTCCCTATAGTAATGCCCCTTAGTATTGCTTTCTCCGAGAGTGAGGCTATAGCCTTCCCGCCTAAAGGGTTCACTCTAAAATGGTTTTATAATGTTTTCGAGTATGAAAGCTTTGTTGAAGGCTTCAAACTAAGCACAACTATAGCACTACTAGCATCACTGATTGCTACATTACTTAATGTCCCCGTGAGCTACATTCTCACAAGATTCAATGTACCATACAGGAAGGTTATTGAGAGAGTGTTCGACCTACCTATACTTGTACCACAAATAGTCCTAAGCTTTGCACTCCTAATATTCATAGTAAAACTAATGCACATAACATCATTCGTGGCACTACTCATAGGTCACATAATAATAGTCTACCCGTACGCTATGAGAACAGTCTATGCGGGTCTCTCAAACTTCAACCCTGAGATAGAAGATGCAGCAGTAAGCCTTGGAGCAAGCCGTTTAAGAGCATTCTTCCAAATAGTAGTACCAAACATTAAGGAGTCTGTGCTAGGAGCATTCATATCAAGCTTTATGATATCATTTAATGCTGTAGCTATCTCTCTATTCCTGGGAGTAGGTAACGTTTTCACGCTACCCGTGGCAATGTTAAACTTCCTAGTTATGAAATGGGATCCAACAATATCAGCACTATCATTCATGCTCGTAATATTCACTCTAACACTAAGCTATCTATCCGAGAAGTTTATAGGATTAGCAGGTGGTAGGTGAAGGAGAGGGAATGGTTTACCTACAGTTAGAGAATATATGGGCAAGGTATAGTAGGAGAGGGCCCTACGTACTCAAAGGAATAAACATTAATGTAAAGAGGGGTGAAATACTAGCACTATTAGGTCCTAGTGGTTGCGGAAAATCCACCACACTTAAAGTAATAGCAGGTTTCGTAACCCCAACTAAAGGTAGAGTACTCATTGACGGCAAGGACGTTACCCCTATACCTCCTAATAGAAGGAATATAGGCATCGTCTTCCAAAGTTATGCTCTATTTCCACATATGACAGTATTCCAGAATGTAGCATACGGGCTAACATTAAGAAGAATGCCCTTCAGTGAGATTAGAAGGAAAGTTAAAGAGGTACTAGAATTAGTCGGCTTATCAGGCCTTGAGAACAAGTATCCAAGAGAGCTCTCTGGAGGACAGCAACAGAGAGTGGCCTTGGCCAGAGCATTAGCTATTGAACCTAAGATAATGTTACTCGATGAGCCAATGAGCAACATAGATCCAATACTAAGATCTAGGTTAAGAAGCGACCTCAAGGGTATACTGAAGAAGCTAAACATTACAACAGTATATGTAACTCATGATAGAGATGACGCTTTCGAAATAGCTGATAGAATAGCAATAATGAAAGATGGAGTAATAGAGCAAGTAGATACACCAGAAAGATTATTCAATAAACCTAAGACTAGATTCGTTGCTGAGTTCGTTGGGGTTGAGAACACATTTAAATTAGAGTTCAAGAATGTGGAGGAAACAGATGACCATCTAGTAGTTAATCCTGCTAGTGAAGTCTACATAGTACTACCAAAACATAAACTATCAAAAGACATACTATACTTCGGTATAAGACCAGAGAAACTAATTATAAGTATAAAGAAGCCTGAGAAACCACCATACATTAAGGGTAGGGTCGTAGTTAAAGCGTTTAAAGGTGTTATCTCAAGGTTTGTTGTCGAGACAGCCATAGGTAATATGGTGGTTCATACCCCTAGTGGGATAAGGAATATTAATGTAGGTGATGTAGTATACTTATCCTATAATATTGACGATATACTCTTATTCAGTAGGTGAACTGGGACGACACTGTATGGGCTCCATGGAATAATAGTTACAATGGAGGATGATAAAGTAATACGTGATGGTGTAGTAATAATTGATTCAAATAGTGGCCTCATAGTTGATGTGGGAGAATACAACTTAGTAAAGGAATATAAGCCTGAAGTAGTACTTGGAAACAAATACTCAATAGTAATGCCGGGACTAATTAACACTCATACACATTCACCGATGTCGATTCTTAGAGGCGTCGTGAAGGGTCTTTCAGGTTTTAGATGGCTAGAAAGAGTCTGGTTGATTGAAGGAAAGCTTAAACCTAGAGACATATATGTTGGTACATTATTATCAATTGCATGTATGATTAGATCTGGTACAACAACATTTGCAGATCACTATTTCTATGCTGAGGAAATAGCTAAAGCGGTTGAAGAGACTAGTGTAAGAGCTGTAATAGCTAAAACCGTTATAGAATCCTCTGCGAGTGCACCAAAACATGACCTAGAAGACTCCGTGAACTTCGCATTAAACTTTAATGGTAGAGCCAATGGCAGAATAACCACTATGATAGGAATACACTCATTATACTCATGTAGCCTTGAAACAGTCAAGAACGCAATCGATGAGTCAATCGAACATAACATACCTATACATATACATTTAGCTGAGTCCATGGATGAACTAAGGTACATAAGAGAGAAATATAAAACTACTCCAGTAGAATTAGCTAACCAAATAGGACTATTAAAGTCGAAGCCACTAGTGGCTCATGCAACCTACGTTCAAGATAACGAAATTCTATTATTCGCTGAATACGATGTTAAAGTCGCTTATGCACCATTCACTAAGATGAGGGGAGGACAGGAAATAGCACCCGTAGTTGACATGATTAAATGTGGTGTCTCAGTCTCATTAGCGACTGATGGACCCTTAAGTAGTGGTGATCTAGACCTCTTTAAGGAAATGAAGATTATGCTGGCGGCACAAAACCATAGATATAGGATTCCTAATGCCCTAACACCTAAAGACGTAGTTAAAGCGGCCACGATAAATGCGGCTAGAAACCTAGGATTAAATGAACTTGTAGGCTCAATTAGGAAAGGTAAAAGAGCTGATGTAATATTAGTGGAGCCTAGTATACCTAAAGTCTACCCCATACTAGACGTCTACTACACTATAGTCTACAGTTTATGTGGCAGCGATGTATCCACAGTATTCGTCAATGGCAAACCATTGATGATTAATCGTAAACTTCTAACCATAGATGAAGAGAGAGTCATACACGAAGCTTACTCAGTAATAAATCGTCTTGACTTAATGTAGTCAACTAGTATCACTCTTCAGCCTTTATCACGAACTGGCAGTATGGATCTCCCTTAGCTAAGCATTTATCTTCAATAACGATTACCTTTTTATTCACTATCTCCTCAATAAGACCTGCTAGAATTCCTCTAAATAACTGGCTATTAGATTCACTCATTTTTCCCTTAAGGGGTTCACACTCATACAGGTTATAGGCTCTTATGACTATGTGTAAGGGCTCTATATTAAATTGCGTTATTTCGAATGTACCGTATCCGCATGATTGGAAGAGTTGGAGACAGACATTTAGTAGGTTTAAGTCTCCTAAACCTGTCATTTTTCTTATACCTTTAACCATGTCCTTTATACTACCATAGCCTCCATAATACATTAACACTTTAGCGGATTCACCAAACTTCTCGTAGAGGTAGTGTAGTATTCTACTTAAGCCAGTTACATGGATGATTATACATCTTGTTCCAAGAACTGAGAGTATAGGCATAAACTTGTTTATTAGTAATCCAGGAATCTGTGGCTTAACTACCTCGACTTCACGTACTACATCTAACTCCCTAAGCTTTTCAACAACATCATCTACAGTTGATGTTGACCTACTAAAATCTACAAAGGCTATCATTGTTGCCTCTGTTTCACTTAGAGGAGCACTAATTATGGATGATAAGATGTTAATATTAAAATCGGCTAGTAGCTTCGCTACTTTCGCTAACGTGCCAGGAACATTCCATAGGGAGATTCTTAAGAGGAAGGCATGTGCACCTATACCCTTCATAGCTACAGGTAAGGTTATCTCCTTAACCATGCACCAGCCCTCATAGTATGCCCAGTTAAGGCTAGTACAGTTTGTGTGTAGGTATATTGTGTTTTTGGGTTTAATAATTATTTTTGCCATTTTTATATTTAGGATGTATTTAAATTATTAATGACAGCTACTCGGTTATAGTAAAGTATTTTAGTAGTACATTAACTAAACCTCAAAAGTGAGAAGTATATCAAAAACCCGGTTTAACCGAAAGGTCTTCTAGAGTAAACGGTGAACCCTATAATGATAATAGTGAAGATTAAGGAGGCGGGGTTTAGAGAGGGCAAACCAGTTATAAGTGGTATAGACTTCACGTTGGCACCAGGCGAGCTTTTACTTATTGTTGGTGCTTCTGGTTCTGGTAAAACAACTCTCATACTAAGTCTAACTGGCGTCTTAAGCAATCTATTGAACGGTTACACTAATGGCGAAATAAGGCTCTTTAACGTAGACCCACTTACCCCTGAGGGGTTTAGTAAGATTCCTAGAATTGTTGGAGTAGTCCTTCAAGACCCTGATAAGCAGATTGCCATGCCAACACCTGTAGATGAAGTCGCCTTTACACTTGAAAACTTAGGCTACAGTGATGATGACATAAGAGAACTCACCCTCAACTCTCTTAAACACCTAGGACTCGTCCATAAAGCTTACTCTTCGACCGAAAATCTTTCTGGAGGAGAGAAGAAAAGACTGTGTATAGCAGCATCAATTGTTCATACACCTAAACTACTAATATTTGATGAGCCAACAGCTAACCTTGACCCTTGGGGTGTAAGTGAAACCATAAGTTACATTAGAGAATTCAAGGAGAAAGGACATACAATAATGGTTATAGAGCATAAGGCCAGGTACTTTCTGGACTTGGCCGATAAACTATTGGTAATTGAGAATGGTAAGCAAGTACTCTTTACAGGTAAAGAGCAGATTAGGAGAAACCGTGATAGAATAGTTAACCTCCTTGAAGGCTATGGTGTTGACTCTACTACACCTAAACTTAGAGAAACCAGAAATACAGGTATAAGTAAAGGTAGAGTTACAGTACATGTTGAAGACTTATGGTTTAAGTACCCATTAAGTGAAGAGTTTGTACTGAAAAATGTGAATCTAAAGTTAAATGGGGGAGAAGTAGCAGTTATCGTTGGGCCCAATGGGAGTGGCAAGACAACCTTACTGAAGATTATTGCAGGCTTCTACAAGCCAAACAAGGGGCTCATTAAGGTAACGGGCACCGAGCCCTATAGGATTAAAGGCAGGGATAGGGCTAAAGCAGTATTCTATGTACCCCAAGAACCCGACTACCTATTCGTTTACGACAGCGTCTATAAGGAGCTGAAGGCTAGCGGGGTAAGAGAGGACGAGCTTAAAAGCCTACTAGACAGTATCAGCTGGCTCAAGAGAGTGCTCGATGAATCACCCTACAAGCTCAGCCATGGACAGAGAAGGTGGCTTACATACACTATAGCGAAACTCTATGACCCAAAGGTCATACTATTTGATGAGCCCTCTGCAGGCTTAGACAATAAGCTTCTAAAAGGCTATGTAGAGTGGGTTCGAAACGTAAGCAAAGAAGGCAAGACGGTAATCATTGCAACCCATGACGTTAGACTAGTATGTGATGTCGCCAGTAAAACCTTCATAATGAAAAACGGCACGATAGAAGAGGTACCTCTCCCTAAAGCTGTCGAGTTCCTTGAAGAACCAGTCTGGGGGAGTCAACATCAATGATTAAGCCTAGGCCGTCAACCCTATTCATTTACGGGTTAACAATCACCATACTCGCATTTATAGCTAGAAGTCTAGAGCAACTACTAGTAATAAACGTGGTTAATGCACCGTTAGGGTTATTCTTGGGTTTCAAGAGGAGACTAAGAATATTCATAATACTATTCTTTATCGGGCTCATAGGGTTATTCATTAACGCTCTCGTATTCACTAATACAGGTAACCCCGTCATAACACTATCCTTCATCATCATTAGGGAGGGGGCATTATTAGGCTTCGCTAAAGTAACACTAAGACTACTAGCTATCCTAGGTGCAACACTAATATTCATAACACAAGTTAACGTTAGAGAGTTCATTAAGTCATTGGAGGGGGAGCTTAGATTACCAAAAGACATAGCCTTCGCTACAGCTATAGGGCTCAGAATGCTGAGTATTGTTGAAAGAGACTCCCGTGAAATCCAGTTAACCCGGATTCAAAGAGGCTTCAGAAAGTACCCGATAACACCAGGTGATATAGGTAGTTACCTTAGGCCACTACTCAGTCTCGGTATTGAACGTGCGACATGGATAGGTATAGCAGCTGAACTTAGAGGTTACGCGTTAAGGAAGCCTAGGAGGGTGAAAATCAAACTTAGCAAGATAGACGTAATAGTGTATTCACTATTAGCCTTACAGATATTGTTATTGTTCATTCTTTTCCTACCTTGAACTCAATTAACGCGGTTATCAAGCTGATTATAAACCAGTAATTAATAGGGTTAAATATGCTACTATGTTAACTGCTTAATCATGGTGAAATTATGGCTATGGGTAGGAGATATACAGCACTAGACCTAGCATGTCTGGGTGTTGTGGCTGCTGTTGCAGGTGTAATATTCGCGTTAACATGGAATGTGTACTATTTTGGTAAGGCTATTGGGGGACCTATTGTAGCTAGAATAGTCTCCTACGGGTTATGGTTTATTGGTGCACCATTAGCTGCATCACTAATAAGAAAGCCTCTATCAGCCTTTCTAGGTGAAACACTGGGAGCACTTGTAGAGACGATTATCCCAACTTATGGAGGATTCACCAACATCATTTATGGTGTCGCTCAGGGTGCTGCATCAGAAATAGCTTACGCCCTATTTAGGTATAGAAAGTTTGGTGTAGCACAAGCCGCACTCGCAGGTGCTCTAGCAGGCTTCCCATGTGTCGCATTAGACGCCATCCTTTTCGGTGACATTTACCCACCAAACGTTATGGCAGTCATAACCATAGCCGCAGTTATTAGCGGGGCAATCTATGGTGTTATAGCAGCTACCGTGGTAAAAGCCATCAGAAGATAAATGTTTGAGCAACCATTATGTAATGAGGGATACGTGGATGACCACACTTACTGAGAGGTTAAGGCAGGCAGCCGACCATGTATGGAGAAGGATTTTCGAACACCCCTTCGTAATAGAATTATACTCGGGAACGCTACCCTTTGAGAAATTCAAGTACTACGTAATCCAGGACTACAACTACCTAGTCACAATGTATAAGTGTTTCAGCCTCATAGCCTCCAAGGCAGAGTATAAGCTTGCCCGTAAAATGCTTGAACTAGCATACATAGAGACAACAACAGAAATGGCTAACTACGAGAAACTCCTCAACAAACTAGGCTTAAAGCTCGAGGACGTAATTAAAATTGACCCTGCACCTACAAACATTGCTTACATGAACTTCCTACTAACAATATGTGCCCTAGGCTCACCATGGGAAGGACTCATATCCCTACTACCCTGCTTCTGGAGTTACGCTGAAATAGCAATGAAACATAAGGATAAGCTGGAGAGCAACCCAAATGAGATCTACGTGGAGTGGGCTAAAGTATACACTACCAAAGAATACCTAGACTTAGTCAAGGAGCTAAGAGAGTTCATCGATAAAGCAGATATCAAAGAAGACTACGAGAAGCTCAAGAAAATATTCATAACAGCAAGCAGATACGAGTACATGTTCTGGGATATGGCCTACAAAATGGAAAAATGGCCAATCTGAAGGAGCTGTGTTCTAAAGAAAAGAGATAATGTTCTATAAGTCATTAGGTGATTTAAACATGAAGTTTATATTTTTAGGTACAGGAGATGCTGATGGGATTCCTGCCCTTGGGTGCAAGTGTGAAGTTTGTAAAAGAAGTATACACTCTAAAATAGAACAAAGAACGCGAGCAAGCTTGCTAATTGATTTTGGATATTACGCCATTTTATTAGATGCCGCACCTGAATTAAGATTACAACTTAATAGGTTAAGATTAAGTGAGAAATTTATCAATGCTGTACTGATAACACACTGGCATTTTGAACATTGGATAGGACTTGTAGAGCTACATTCTTGGGATCGCAAAAGAATGCAAAGGGTGGAGCCCAAATTTACTATACTAATGAATAAATACACCCATGAGCAGTATAGTAAAATACTCAACCCGCTCACCGATTCAACTAATGTATGGCTTAAAACGAGATATCATATCCAAATAGTAAAAGACTATTCTAAAATTAAATTAACCGATGACATAGAGATTATACCTATACCTCTTGACCATACAATACCCACAACAGGCTATTTAATCTACACACCTAATGTACACATAGCTTACCTTGTAGATACAGGTGCAAAATTATCTGATAAAACAATTGAGTACGTAAAAGAATGCAAAGACTACGTAATTCTTGATGTCACATGGTACAATAAAGAGGGTAAAGGACATATGGCGGTTCCTGAAGCAATAAACTTCATTAATGATATTAAACCTCGTAAAGCATACGCAACACATATAGGCCATAAGAATCTTCCACATAACGAGTTAGATTACCTGCTTCGTAGTAAAACAAATAACGTAATGGCTGCAGCATATGATGGGTTAGTAGTTTGTGCCTAGATCTTCAATTTACCCTATATTGATCTTGCTAAGAATTTCAACATGGTCGAACATTTTTATAATATTGTTTGCTGGGAAATCTACTAGACACCAGTTATATGCTCTTGGGAAGGGAGGTTGGGATATATAGTTAATAGGTTGTATTCTCAAGTCTCTGATTTTTAACAAATTGACTGGCTTATCATCAATGTAGTATACCTTCACTTTAGAGGTATTACACGATTCCTCCATGTTAAGGATATATGCTATTGCCTCGTAAAGTGACTTCATTTTTGCTCTCTCACCGTATATTATGATGCTGTCAAAGTAATGGTCCAGTCTTGTACTCTTTATTCTCTTAATTTTTCTTTCTACAGTATCATCCATTCCTGAGGCAATGTACAATTTTACATTACTCTTTCTAAGTTTTTCAACACATACTCAATATTATCCATTTTCTTAGTATATTTCATTCTTAAATTTCAATACTCTTCAATAATGAAGTCAATATTATAATCTTTATTAGTATGATCAGTAAAGTTCAATATGAATTCAAATATGGGTTTTTTATCCCACACTCCTAGATAATCAGTTATATCCTCTAGGGAGAGCATTATGTCGATAAATATGTTCTCATTCCTTACTTTAATTAACCTGGCTATGTGACTATAAATTTTTAGTAAACACCAAAAGCTATCTACAAGTACGCCATCAAAGTCGTATATAACTACATTGTAACCTTATTTCTATATTCCTGTACCACACTTACAATTTTTCTTCATATTTACCAATGACCTCATATAGTATTCTAGGGTGAACTTCTACTCTAGGCATGTGACCTAATGCATAGAGGGTTAATAGTGCTAGAGCGGTTTTTGGCATCATGATACCAGCTTCCATCTATTTTCTGCGTTCTGGACACTTAAGAATTTCTGCTAAAAGTGTTTGTATTATGTTATCCTCTAAGTGAAATCTGTGGGACTTTATTAATCCTATGAGACCTACAGTGACCTGTTGAAAAGTTGTTTCACTAACTCCACTCTTTATCATGCTTATTAACTCCTTCTTAATGAGGCTAACATACTTATCTATAGTCTACGAAAAGGGATCATAGCCGGCCATTATAAAAGCTTCGACCACTTGACCTAAAATATAACAATCCTTAATATCCTTATTCCTAAGGATTTCTGATAACTTTTCAGCAAGCTTTCTAGCTCTCTGCAAATCACCATATTTTGCTAAAGCTATAATTGCTTGTGCTATATGATGTGGTTTAAGAGATTTATAATGTTCCATTACATGATTATAGAGCCATTCCGCTGCCTTCATGACCCGTTTGTCTTTAATGCTTAGTTCAGATAACGCCCTGACAACAACCGCTGTGTCCCATACATTATTTTCACAGTTATACCCTCTACATCTACTCTTTAACCAGTTTATAGCCTTAGACAAATCCCCTTCAAAGGTTTCTCCCGTTTCAAGCTTTATACTCCATGTTTTATCTCTTACACCAAATGATGCTAAGGCGATTATTGCTAAGCTTGTATCAGCGATAGATTTGTATCCCCAATACCCTCCAGGATGCTGAACATTCTTTAGCTAGTCAATAGCTCGTTTTATGACAAGTTCATGCCCTTCGACTTTAATGTGAGTTATGTACCTACTTATTTCAATTCTCAGATTATTCATTATATCCTTGATTAATGTCCTCATTAGTTAATGACAAAAAGTATCACACTCCAATATACTATTAATTAAGTAAAGGAAATCTAATATTTTAAGTTATGTTTAGTACTTAGTAATACAGTATCTTAGACTTATTAGTGAGTACAGTAAGTTTAAGTTTCACCGAATAGTTAGTAAGATGAAGTCTAATAGTTTTTCATAAGTTTAGTTAGGAGAGTAGTTTAATCATTAATCACCAATAAATGTGTTTACAATCCTCTTAAGAAATGTTTCATCAGCCTTAACCTACAGTTGCTTAGAGGAGTGAACATATTTCATCTACATTGATGAAGATTGGAGAATGGAATCAATGCTGGAAAATTTCATCATATCCTCACTCTTTTAACGGCATACACTATCCAGTAGCTTCCTTTAACGTGAAGTACTTTAAATTTTATATTCCAAAACTTATACTCACATGTTAAGAGGTCAGAGTAGTAATGCAACATCAAATGGGGACATCTTCAGCCTTAATGGTATCCTACTTGCTCTCTTCACCTGCATACTCATTCTACTGTTTCCTACTACTCTGTAATAGAATTGAAACTCCACTCTACATAAGCCTACCCTTATCCATCCTATCCCTTAGCATACTACCCATACTATACATTATCACTGAGTATAGGAGGGGGCGGACAGACATCTTCGTAACAGACAAGGATAAGAGGCCGAAATTCTTCATCCCAGCACTAATAAGCTACGCCATGGGCGCCCTAGCTTTCACCCTACTAGGTGACGGTGTGCTAGCAGCCTTCCACCTATGCTACCTTACAGTAACAGCAACAATATTCCTAGTATCACTAAAGTGGAAGATAAGCATCCACACAGCAGGCATTGCAGGCCCAACAACCTTCCTCGTATACTACCTTGGGCCAGTCTACACCATACTCTACCTACTCATACCATTAGCCGCCTGGTCCAGGTATAAGCTTAGAGCACACACAATACCTCAACTAGTCATGGGCGCCCTAGTAGCCCTCATAGTCACACATATAACTTGCAGTATATTAGAACCCATAATACACTTATAGAATGATTATTTAAAATAGTGGAGGGTAAGCTCAAAACATATTATTCACACTCTAATCTTCGATTATGGCTATAGCTCTTACGGGACCTGCTAACCCCTTCTCTATCTTTAATGGTAACCCTATAAACCTGAACCGTTCCCTCCTCTATCAAATCTCTCTAAGTGCGATAATGACAGTTCGAGGTGTATTCTTGTCTGCTAGAAGTCTAGGCTTTAACAATAACTTTCTCCCTCAAGACCTTAGCAGTATACTTGATAACCGCTAATATGTCTTCTCTTGAGAGATGCGGATACTCTCTTAAGATATCATCTATACTCCATCCATTAGATAATAACTCTAGGATAAAATATATGGGAATTCTTGTTCCTTTTATTATGGGTTTACCTCCTATAATCTTGGGGTCCATTACTATTCTATCCTCAACTCCGGTCAACCGTTCCCCAAACACTATTACAACAAAGATCTTTATAGACTATTCCGATCAAGACAAGTATATCGTAAGACAAATAATACCACTACTGATATCGGTTATAACTGCCACCCTGGATCATATGAATACCAATAATGTGAACTTGTGAATATTACTGTGTTCTCACACGCCTCCTCCAAGTCTGGAATGGAGGTTTTAGTGTGGAATGATTTATTAGGGAGTAGTATCCTCTACTTTGATAGCGTGAAACGTGAGCTTAGAGCGTAAAGGGTGGCTGACCAGAAATGGGTAAGCGTATACTAGTGCAAAGACAGGGTAGGGGATCACCAACCTTCCGTAGCCCAAGCCATCTAAGGAAAGGACCAGCAAGATACCCAACTAACATCCCAGCAGACCAAACACACATAGGTAAAGTGGTAGCATTAATCCACGACCCTGGCAGATGGACCCCACTAGCCAAAATAGTACTAGAGAACGGAGTAGAATTCCAAATACCAGCCTGTGAAGGAATGTACGTAGGACAAACAATACAAATAGGACCAGGCGCCGAGCCAAAACCAGGAAACATACTACCAGTAGGAAAAATCCCCGAAGGAACCCCAGTATACAACATAGAAGTAAGACCATATGACGGAGGAAAACTAGCAAGACAAGCAGGATCATACGCAACAATACTAGGAAGATCAGGAGGAAAAACAATAATACAACTACCATCAGGAAAAACAACACTAATACCAAACCAAGCAAGAGCAACAATAGGAGTACCAGCAGGAGCAGGAAGAACAGAAAAACCACTACTAAAAGCAGGAACAGCATACCACAAATGGAAACGAAAAGCAAGAAAATGGCCAACAGTAAGAGGAGTAGCAATGAACGCTTGCTCCCACCCTCATGGAGGGGGCTCGCACCAAAGTGTATCATTCCCAACAACAGTCAGTAGAAACGCCCCTCCGGGAGCAAAAACGGG
>Ga0190367_1000444_pt1 | contig 30511 bp, 30 predicted proteins | sample 4872181011_MG_FD_171838 | JGI IMG/M metagenome (GOLD analysis project Ga0190367, IMG submission 171838) | Hydrothermal vent microbial mat bacterial communities from Southern Trench, Guaymas Basin, Mexico - 4872-18-10-11_MG | ecosystem: Environmental > Aquatic > Marine > Hydrothermal vents >...
CTATAAACGGTTTACCATCATAAAAGTAAACAGTGTAGCCATTACATATACCTATTTCCAAAGTTTTCTTCAAACTTAGATTTAGAAATGGGTATTTTTCGTTTATTTCCTTTATCAGTAATTTACGTTCCTTCTTTGAAAGAGCATGCCTAATACAGCCCAAGCTACCCCCATTAGATATTTGAGGGATTACATTTTTAAACCTAAGTAACTTTATATATACCGTACATTGGAACAGTATAAGGGTAAGATTCTTTGCTAGGAGGTGCATTTTCGACTTTGGCAGAATCGGCGAAGAAACTGTTGAGCGAGTCTCTTGGCAATATAGTTCTCGTAAAGCTTAAAGGCGGTAGGGAAATACGTGGAATTTTGAAAAGCTATGACCAACACTTAAACTTAGTTTTAGAAAATGCAGAAGAAGTTAAAAGCAATGGTAAAATTAGAAAATTAGGGACAATAATAATCAGAGGAGACAACGTAGTACTCATATCCCCCGTACCCATACCTATGTAAAATAATTTTAAGGAATAATAGAGGGGCTCATTATGGTAAAGGGGACAACATCTTTTGGAAAACATGGTAGGAGCAAAACACATATTAGATGCAGAAGATGTGGAAGACATTCTTTCAATGTTGCCAAAGGATACTGCGCTGCATGCGGTTTCGGCAGATCAAAAAGAATAAGAAGATACTCATGGCAAAACAAGAAAGTAAATAAGATAAGAGTAGTTTAGCTCAAGCTAAGCATATTTTAAACGTAATTTAAGTTCTAAAATGATGTATTTTTGAATAGCAATTATATAGTATTATGTAGAGTAAGTGTTGGTGGACCGGCCGGGATTTGAACCCGGGACCTCCCGGATGCCAACCGGGCGCTCTACCAGGCTGAGCTACCGGCCCCCTAGCCAAGAGGTAGAATAGGTTTTTACCATTTAAATTTTTACTGTTAGAATAAGTGTTTTTCATATAAGACTGTTCTAGTTCAGAGATATGGTTTTACCGTGCAGTAACGTTACTTCACAACGTATTTTTAAGATAATACTTAACTCTAGATTAAACAAGGTGTGTAATGATATGAATATAGGAAAATCTATAATAGGAGTTTTTATAGCCCTCGTAATGTTAGCATCTATGGGAATTGCTTTTGCTATGTGGAGTGAAACGTTAAAAGTAAATGTGACAGTAAACACAGGAGAAGTAGATGTCGAGTGGAGTGACTATTGGAGTAATGATACTATTGAAAAACCTGAAGTGCCTCTTGATGTTACAACAGTAACTGTTGAGCCTGAAGAATGGGATACAGAAAATGATCTCATAAAGCTTAATGTTACTATAGATAACGCTTATCCATGCTATAAAGTAGGTATTTATGGTAACGTTTCTAACATAGGGACAATACCTGTGAAATTCTTAAATGCATCTATAAAATTTGATACAACAGTTATTCCAATAACATGCTGTACATGGTATGATCTAGACTTGGACAATGATGGAAAAGCCGACATTAATGTTCATTTAGGATTAGCTTATGATCCTGATAATGATGGAACACAAATAGATCCTGGAAGCTTCGATACATATGAACTCTGTATACATGTAAAACAGAACGCAACAGAAAACTCAACATACTTCTTCGAACTACAGATGACCTTTGCACAGTGGAACGAAGTTCCATAGTAAAATACGCTGAGGCAAAAATATAATGAATCTTAAGAAACTAATAATACTTCCTATTTTTCTAGTGCTAATATCATCTATCAGTATTGCTTTTGCTATGTGGAGTGAAACGTTAAAAGTAAATGTGACAGTAAACACAGGAGAAGTAGATGCTGAAATTGTTAGAATATACACTGGTGATGAAGTACCACCGCCCGGAATCAAAGATTATAATGGTACACCTGATACATGGCCTACGTGTGAAAATTTCAGCTATACAGGTGAAGGCTGGGTAGCCGTAATTAGCGGTGACCTATATTGGGTGCAGTTAGATAAAGACTACGCATGGGCTACAGCATGGACTGTAGATAGTGATGGAGATGGAGATAATGATACTGCATATGTTAAAATACACAATGGATATCCAGGATACATGGTTTGGTTTAGCTTAGAAGTAGATAACGTAGGTACGATACCAATATTTATAGACTACTATGTTGTTAATGGAACAATACTTACAAAAGACGAAATTGAAACCAACGACCTCGTATTTCTTGATGCTGATGGAGACTGCAAACCCGAAGTACTAATACAGCTTTACAATCTTCTCGGCGTCCAAATGGATCCTGGAGACGGGTTAGAAAGCAGCTGGAGAATCGTAGTATTACAGCCTGCCAGTGAAAACTCTGAATATGTTATTTCAGTAAAACTTGTAGCAGTACAGTGGAATGAATCGATATATTACGAGGAGTGAAAAAACATAATCTCCTTTTTTATTTACTTCATTAAAAGGTGTTTAAGGTGAGAGCTAAGTTAACACATTACGTATATGTCCTTTTAGTTATGATTTTACCTTTTATAGTATTAAGTAATACTGCCTATGCCCTATGGTCTGAAACATTAAACGTAAATACGAGAATGTCGATGGGAGAATTTGATACTAGAATCTGCTATTACAAAGTACTTACCTGCTGTCATCACTGTAATGTAACAGCTCAGCTTAGCGAAGATGGAAATGCTTTATCTATAAGCCTTGAAAATCTTCATCCAGGCTGGGTTGGATGGGTAGGTATAGTAGTTTGCAATAGAGGAACACTTCCTGCAAGAATTCTTAGAACTAATGTTATAATTACTGAAGGAAGCAGTGAAATTAGGGAACATTTTCACTATAAGCTATTCTATTACGGAATTCATGGAAGACATAATTTACAAAACATGGTTTGCTGCGGAAGCCTACCTTTACCTCATAACTCTAGTTTACCAGTATCCTTTAGTCCTGGAGAAAAAGTTCTTATTCTAATTAGGTTAATGATAAATAAAGGTTATCATGGTACTGGCGAATTAAATGTAGTTTTTTCAATAAAAACATCACTATAACATTGCTGAACAGTGCAGAGGAGGGAAACTATTAATGTTCCCCAAGACAGCTAAAACAGTTCTACCATTACTACTAATGCTAAGCTTCATACTAGCTAATGTTATAAAACTAGGAGGTACAGCTGCCTATCTTGTACCTCCCGTAGTATGGATAGCTATGTTCATTATCTCGTATCCGAACATTAGAGCTAGTATTTTTTCAAGTAAAAAATTGGTGCCATTAGTAATTATTATAGCAACTATTTCTATCTTTATAAGAAACTTCTTAGGTTTAGCTGTAGGATTCGGGCTTTCACCATATGTTATGAGCATATATGGTTTACTATTTAACATGTACTTTTTCCTTACTAAAACCCTTGGTTTTGAATATGCTCGAACATTTATTGTACAAAAAACATCTAAAACAGTGCAAAGCTTTACGAGCTTACTGGGAATTTCAATTTTATTTACACTTTTAAATGTTAACATGGCTCGTATTTCCTACATAACTGGCGGGCTTGAACTTATAAAGTATTTAAGCTCAGAACTCCTGCCGGTGTTTGCTTTAAACCTTTTCTTAACATACCTGGTATTTTGGGGTGGAGCTGCTTGCTCAATAATATTTATTATTATAAGTAAAGGATACTACTACTTAGCTCCAATAATTCCCAATCTCCCATGGACTATTGAAAGTATCGTTAGCGTGTTAATACCTCTTATAGGTTTCATAGTTATCAGTAATAGCGGGATTTTCGCAGTATATGTTACAGGAAAGAAGGAGAGAATAGGCTTAAAAAACGTTGTTCAAATCTTTTCTCCTCTAATCATACTGTTCATCACCACAGGTATTCTAGGTCTAAGACCATTAACTATTGTTAGTGGTAGTATGCAGCCCACGTTAAATGTTGGGGACATAGTTTTTATTGCTAAAACTCCTATAAGTGAATTATCTGAAGGAGATATTATAGCATATTTAGGGGAACAAGGTGTTATTGTTCATAGAATTCATGAAATTATAAAACATGAAAGTAAAAACTTTATATTAACTAAGGGAGACGCAAATAAGGAACCAGATGCAGTTCCGGTAGATGAAAAATCTATTATTGGTAAGGTAGTTTTAACAGTGCCTAAAATAGGTATGTTACAACTGTATATAAGGGATCTATTCTTAAGAATATCAAACAAAGTACAGGAAATACTATCCTACATTAGTGTAATGCTAACTTATATACTTGTAATTAAATACTAGCATTAGCAGAGGTATATGTTTGTGCAATTAAAGCTAAAGAAACTTAGAAAACATATATCCATGAAAAATATTGGTCGTAAAAAACTACTTTTAACCGCACTATTACTCATACTGATAGTTTCAGCTATGGGAACTATAATTTTAAGCAAAATACCTGTAGAAGTTAAGAGAGAAAAAACAATATACACTCTAAGACACAATTTCCAATACAAGTATCTAGTAGGGTTACGTCCAAACACACTATATAATAAAACAGTTATTGGACCCAATGAAGTAGCGTATCTCCCTATGTCTAAATCAGTTAACGTAACCTTAACCTATAAGATAGCATCATCTATCAAGGAAGTAAAAGTTTCAGGGAACATAAAGGGTGTAATTGTAGTTGAAGAGGAAAAAGGTTGGGTTAAAGAAATAGAACCAATTATACCTAAAAACTTTAATTCAACGAGTTTTAGTATAATGTTCTTTATAGACATAGAAAAAGTAAGTAGCTTAGTAAATAAGATAGGCAAGGAGACAGGTTCTAGATCATTTCTTTACACTTTAAAAATTAAACCGGAAGTAAACATTTTGACAGAACTTCCTTATGGAAAATTTGAAGAAACATACTATCCAGAATTCAGAATTAAAATAGACCATCAAAATAATGTTTTAAAGTTTGAAGGAGAAAAGTACACATTTGTAAAAGATGAAAAATCGGAAACAACTAGACCTAATTTTATTAAAGCAATTTATTGGTATATACCTGTTGCAGTTGTAAAGGTACTGTCGTACACTGCTCTGGTTGTTTCCTCACTAGGGTTAATGTCCTTAACAGTAACGGCGTTTAAGTCCAAGAAAACTTCTGAAATAGAACGTATACTTTTAAAGTATGATGATGTTTTAGTAAATGCTGTTAAACCTCTAAAGCAATTAGATGAAGCTATAGAATTAAACAACTTTGAAGATTTGGTGAGAATAGCAGCTAACATGAGTAAACCAGTGTTTCATACAGTAAAACAACGTAGTGAAGTAGTAGAACATATATTTTGGGTAACTGATGGAAGTCTAACGCTAAAATACATTACATTAGAAAATAAAGCAACCAAATATAGTATTCAAAGATGTTTAACGGAAAACGTAGTATGCTAATGAGTTAATATCAGACTTGGTAATAGTTATATTATGGATTAAAGGAAATCTAATAAGTTAAATTTAGAATAAAACAAAAGGGGCCCGTGGCCTAGCCTGGATAGGGCACCGGCCTTCGGAGCCGGAGGTCCCGGGTTCAAATCCCGGCGGGCCCACCATAGAATAGCAAATAGTCTCATTTTGGTGTTATCTGTCTTAATAGAAAGCATTGATATGATTTATTTTTCTTTATCGGCTATAATTACTATAAGATCCGACCATTTAAATACATTGTACTTTGCATTATTTAGAAAGTTTAGCATCATGTCTATGTATTGATAATCTATGCCAAGAGATTCCCATTCTTGAATAGTACTTCTAATAATTGTTTCAAGAACTTTAAAGGGTACTGGATATTGCCATGGAACCCTCTTAGCGCTACGTATTTTTAGCCCGGCTAGCTTTAATACCTTAACCCAGTATTCTAAAGGCTGATATTCTTCAAATCTCCCTATTGATCGCATTGCTTCTCTCCATATCTTCGCAAACTTTTCATAGAGCTTACAGCCATATGGTGAAGGTTCAACCACTATGAGGCATTGGGTAACTTCCTTTAATGCAGAGAGCATTACTACATGCTTTTGAGGGTTGACTTCATGAAGAACAAAGTAAAGTAAAGCTACACCTATGGGGCTTGACCTTAGTGGAAGTAGTGAAGCATCAGCGTTAATCAGAGCTAATCTAGCATCATTACCGTGCTGATGCCTAAACTTTTTCAAGTTCCCCTGATCAGTATCTATCCCAACTATTAGGTTGGCATCCGCTAATTTCCGCAGATTCTTTGTTGAAACACCTACACCTACATCAAGAATTATTTTTATATTACTAGGAATTAACGATAGTATCTCTTTTTGAACTCTCTCAAAATCTTTAAAGTAGTCTCCTGAAACATGCTGGGTCTTCTGCAAAGATACCACCATATCTATGGAAAGTAACTGAAAAGCAACCACCATAAATACTCTTATATGTATATCCCTTGAATCATTTTTACCCCTAAGCATATTTACATATTTAATAATTGCCTAATATTATGACACATGAGAAGCTGAGTAAACTTTTAAGTCTTAGCATCAAATCTCTACAAGAGACTAGGAGCTAAGCTAGGGATGGATATGAATAATTATGTTGAAGATGTTTATGAGTATATTCTTTGTAAACTAAGTAATCATATATGCGATTCGTGGAATCGTATAAATCTAAAAGTAAGTGCTAGCGAAATTTATAAGTCATTAGAGGAACCTCCTTTAGAAAAATTCGGTGATATAGCATTACCTACGTTTAAGTTTTCGAAAAAACTTAGTGTTAACTATAACGTCTTAGCAGAATCTATAACAACACAAATGTCTAAGAGAAAAACGGAGTTTATAAGTAAAGTAAATGTTGTCGGAGGTTACATTAACTTCTTCATTAATGAAGAATTCGCTGCTAAACATCTTTTCAATACTGTTTCCAACATGGGTTATGATTATGGTTTCATAAAAACAGACAAACCATTACATATTGTTGTCGAACATACTAGTGCAAATCCCGTACATCCTTTACATATAGGTCATGGTAGGAATGCTGTTTTAGGTGATGTTATCTCTAGAATACTGGCTAAAAGAGGTCATAGCGTTATTAGAAGGTTTTACGTGAATGACATGGGTAGGCAGGTAGCAATATTAGCCTATGGCTGCTTACATTTAAACAATCCATTACCTAAAGGAAAACCTGACCACTTTTACGGTGTAATATACTCTATAACTAATGCAATAATAGAGATAGATAGGTTAAAGAGAGAAATAAAGGAACTTAAAGAGAAAAGAAGATTTGAAGACTTAGAGAGAACTAATAATGAGCTTCTTGACTGGCTGAATGTTTTAGCTGAACTTAAAGGTAAAGAACCTAAACTTGTTTTGGAACTTATTGAGAAACTTAAGGGTAAAGAACATGAAAGTGAAATTCAGAAGATTATGAAAGCATATGAGAAACGATCTAGTGAGAAAATTGTTAAAATCATAAGAACGATATGTAACAGCATAGTTGAGGGGTTCAAAGAAACTTTAGACAAAATGGGAGTAGAGTTTGACTTCTGGGATTGGGAAAGTGATATTGTTTGGAGTAGCATTATAAGCAAGATACTTGAAGAAGCTAGGAAAAGCCCATATTTTATGATACATAAAGGTACTTCAGCTTTAGATTTTTCATCGCTACAGAAAATAAGTGATGTTAGAGAAAAGCTTAAGCTACCTAAAACTTTTGAAATACCTCCTTTAATACTTCAAAGAAGCGATGGAACAACACTTTACACTATGAGAGACATTGCCTATAGTATTATCAAGTTTAAGAATGTGGATAAAGTTATTAACGTTATAATGTCAGAGCAGAAATTAGCGCAAGCGCAGCTAAGATTAGCTCTTCTAGCTTTAGGATATAAGAGAGAAGCCTATAATCTAATTCATTACTCATATGAGATAGTTAATTTACCTGGAATGAGAATGTCGGGTAGAAAGGGAAGATTTGTAGATTTAGATTCTTTAATTGAAGAAGCGGTTTCAAGAGCATATCTTGAAGTTTCAAAGAGAAATCCCAAAATGGATGAGGAAATGAAGGAAAGAATAGCTAAAACAGTAGGCTTAGGTGCAATAAGGTACGCTTTAGTCTCGGTTTCAGCTTCTAAACCATTAACATTCATATGGGATGATGTTTTAAACTTTGAAAGAAATAGTGGACCGTACATTCAATATACATATGCTAGAGCTCTAAATATACTCAGAAACTACGGTAAAGAAATAGATTTTAGCCTAGAAACATTAGACTACAGCATATTGAAGAAACCGATAATTAGGAGACTATTAATATTACTAATAAAGTTTCCTAAAGTTTTTGTTGAAACAGCTGAGGAGCTAAAACCAGAATACCTTGCCGAGTATGCAGGAAAACTTGCAGATACATTTAACTCGTTCTATACTATGGAACCTGTACTTAAAGAACCTGTAGAGGAAAAGAAAAGAACAAAACTCTACATAGTGAAGACTGTAGAAATAGTTTTGAAAAACATATTAACACTACTAGGGATAGAAGCACCAGAGAGAATGTAGCTAGGGCCCGTGGCCTAGCCTGGATAGGGCACCAGCCTCCGGAGCTGGTGATCCCGGGTTCAAATCCCGGCGGGCCCGCCAAAATAATTTTTTCGAAGCTATGTACTAAGCTGTCTTGACAAAAAACTGTTAAAAATAACGGCTAAAAAAGGAATAATGTTGTTTAATTTAATTTGTAATTTAGCCTAGTAGGTCACGCCAGTACTCTACTGTTTCTTTGTCGAATGCTAATGGTACTTCTACTTCTCCTTTTCTAATCTTTTCTTCTAATTCTTTAACTGCGTCCCATATCCAGCTTGGTATTGATTCTCTCATAGACTTAACTTTTGCTTTAATGTCCTCTGGGCTCATAGGTAGTACTTTCTTTCCTGTTAATTTTTCAGCTGTAATACCCATTTCTATGAATTCGTCAAGGTCAGCTAGTGTGCTTACAGATATTCCTTCCATTAGCTTACCTTCAACTTCCGTACCTATACCTAGCAGTAGAACTCCATCGTATTTCTGTATAACTTCTCTAAACTTATCTTCTAATACTAACCATGTTGCGTAGTATACTCCTTTATCAACTCTTTTCATCATACTTGCAATTATAAACCCTGGATTAATCCAGTCCTGGTTAGCGTCAACACCTATCCAGAATGGTGGACCCATTTCTAAACCTTTTTCTTCAGCTATCTCTTTAACTGCCTGGTTTATACCTAGCCCTAATGGTCCTGCTATGTTATATACTGCTACAGCTCCTTTCTCATACATTGGTTTAGCTGCTTCATACCCTTTAGTTATGTCACTAAATGTTCCTGTATATGTCCATAGAACTCTATTCTTATACCAGCATCCTTTACCTTCAGGACAGTACATTCCATCTTTCCAATCAGGTCCGGTACCGTAATATGAGTCTTCACCTATTATTGGTGCTTTCTTACCAAATTTTTCTTCATACCATTTAAGTGCCCAGTCACAGCCCCACTTATATCCTATTTCAAACTTCCATAAGACAGGTATTTCAATACCTAAAACAGCTCCAATGTGTTTAAACTCATATCCTTTTTCATTAAAGTATGCTGCCAGTAAGCAGCCTAAAGCTCCAACAAGTGCGCTTCCTTTATGTTCTTCAAATTTTATGTCTAACATGTTAGGTAATATATGTCCAAGCTTATCCATAGCTATAGCTTGAGTATAGGTGTCTATTCCAGCGAAGTTTTTGTCTGGAAACTCTTGGGCAACCGTAAATAAAGCATCGCTTAATAGGAAACCTACACCTACAATAAGTATTACATCAGGGTCTTTTGCAGCTGTTCTTAAGTTAGGCAGATAATCTGCTTCAGTTTTACTAATTAACTCAATAACTTCAACACCGAAATCTCTTGCAGCTTCATCAGCACCCTTACATGCCATATCGTTAAACGATAAGTCGCCTCTACCACCAATATCAGTAACAACAGCTATCTTGAACTTTTTAGCAGGAGTTGTTGGCGTAGGTGATGGAGCAGGGGCTAATGCAAACGCGGCAGCGGCTACTATAGCTATTATTACTATAACTACTACGATTAGTGCTACTTTAGAAATAGCTTTTCGTGACAATAACCTCATATAAGAACCCCGAATTATTAAGTGTGGTAGTGAGAAATAAAGTTTTACTAGGGAATAACTGAAAAAGAAATAAAAACGCAGCTAAGCAAAATGTAATTAAGATATTAGCTAGAGCTTTATACTTTAACACCGCCCATCATTAAACCTATTTCCTTTCTTGTAACTTCTTCAGCTTTTTTCACACCCATGAACTTCCCTTCATACATTACAGCTATTCTATCGCTTAGCTGCATTATTTCATCTAAATCTGCTGAAACAAGTAAAACCGCTTTTCCTTCATCTCTCATTTTAGCAAGCAACTGCCTAATATACAGCGTTGAGGCTATGTCTAAGCCTCTTGTTGGATGAACTGCTACGATAAGATTTGGATTTTTACTTAGTTCTCTTCCAACAAGAAGCCTTTGTCTATTACCTCCGCTTAAGCTTTTGGCTATAGTATCTATACTTGGGGTTATTACATTGAAGCTTTTAACGAGCTTTAATGCGTATTCTTTAACTTTCTTCCAATTTAGCCTACTGAGTTTAAGCGCCTCACTTATTTTTACTTCTTTTAAGAAGCCAGACTCCCACTGTCTACTCATAATAGAATTCTCGGCTACAGTAAATTCAAGTACTAAACCATATTTTTCTCTATCACCAGGTATGTGGGACGCTCCTAGTCTATATACATCGATAGGTCCCTTATTCGTCACTTCGACTCCATTTACCACTATTTTTCCTTTTTCAACTTTTCTTAACCCCGTTATTGCTTCTACAAGTTCAGCTTGCCCGTTTCCTTCAACGCCAGCAATACCAAAGATTTCACCTGCTTTTACTTCAAATGACACGCCTTTTACTGCCATGAGTCCTAAATCATTTTTCACATATAAGTTTTCAACTTTAAGAACCGTAGGTGCTTTAGCTAATACACCTTTTCCTCTAAGAGTGATATCTAATTTCATTTCCTTACCAACCATAAGAACAGCTAACTTCTCAGGAGACGCTTCTACTGTAGGTATCTCACCTGCTACTAGTCCATGTCTTAAAACAACTATTCTATCCGTTATTGCTAATGCTTCCCTAATTTTATGTGTAATAAAAATTACCGTTTTACCTTGCTCCTTAAGCTTATTCATTATCTTAAATAGTTCTTCAACCTCTAAAGGTGTTAGAAATGTTGTAGGCTCGTCTAAAATTAAAACTCGAACTCCTCTATAGAGAACCTTTAATATTTCTATTCTCTGTCTCATGCCTAAAGGTAAGAGTTCTACAGGTACGTCTAACGGTACTTCTAACCCTGTTTCACTCATAAGTTTCTTTATTTTTTCAGCAGCAATTTCAGGGTTTATTGGTGACATAAGTTTTACAGGGTCTTTTCCTGAAAATTCAACGCCCAATATTATGTTCTGTAAGGCTGTAAATATAGGTACAAGTGTAAAATGCTGGTGAACCATACCAATACCTAGTGTTAAGGCATCTGATGGGTTCTTAAATTTAACTTTTCTACCCTTGTAAAGTATTTCACCCTTTGTTGGCCTTAAAAGACCTGACAATATTTTCATTAGTGTTGTTTTACCAGCACCATTCTCGCCAAGAAGCCCTACAATTTCACCTTCATAAACTTTAAAGTTTACACCTCTAAGTGCAACTGTTCCATCAGGATATATTTTCACTATGTTCTTCATCTCTACAATAGGCCCTTTCTCCATGCACTTCAACCTAAAACATGCTCTACACTAATTACCGTATTGAGTCGAATTTAAACTAACCCCATATATCGTATATAGTACAGTAAATTTTTAAAAAATAATAGTAAAGAAGTAAGTAGGTGTATTTTAATGGAGAAGACATTTATTGCGTCTTCAAAAGTTATCCAGCCTCTATTACATTCCGGGCTGGCCTTAATTATAGGGCTTATTGCCGGTGCTTTTCTAATGATTATTTATGGTTATAATCCTATCTTAGCCTATACCGCCTTATTTAGAGGCGCATTCGGAGGCATGGCTGAGTTTGCTGAAACATTATCGTTTGCTATACCATTAATGCTCACCGGCATAACATTTGCTATAGGCGTTAAGGCAGGGCTGTTTAATATTGGTGCTGAAGGCCAAGTTTATATTGGCGCTTTAGGTGCCGTACTTGCTGGCGCTTTCCTACATCTACCTTTTGGAGTTCATGTAGCAGTTACAACAATTTTTGCTATGATCTTAGGTGCGCTGTGGAGCATAGGTCCTGCATTATTGAAAATATGGCGTGGTGTACATGAGGTTATATCTACAATAATGTTTAACTGGATAGCATTCTACTTAACTATGTACTTTGCTTTATACCATTTAGCTGAGCCGGGTAGAGCGGAGAAAACTGTTTCTGTGCTTGAAACAGCTAGATATAGTGTTCTCATGCCTGGTGCAAGTTTAACATCTGTTATTTTTATTTCAGCAGCCTTTTGTGTAGTAATTTATCTGTTTCTCACTATAACTAAAGCGGGTTATGAGCTTAAACTTCTTGGCGCTAACCCTGATGCAGCAAAATATGCTGGTGTTAATGCGAAACGTGTTATACTTTCAAGTTTCATTATCGGTGGTTTAGCAGCTGGGCTTGCCGGAGCAACGCAAATAATAGGAAGACCGCCAACATGGGCGTTATATGGAACTTTAGGTAATGTTATGGGTCTAGGATTTGATGGTATAGGAGTTGCTTTGATAGGTAGAAATAATCCCATAGGGGTGATTATAGCAGCAATATTTCTAGGTGCATTAAAAAATGGGGGAAGATATATGGAATATTCTGCTGGTGTTTATTCGGAACTTGTAGGTGCAATTAATGGGTTAATAATTATAGCTCTTGCTGTACCAGAAGTAATGGCTTTAATTAGAAGACATTTTAAGAGGTATAAACCATGAAAGTGAAGGTTTCTACTAAGATATTGTTAGCATTCGTAGTTTTAGGTGTAGTACTTGTAATAACTGAAGTTCTAGGCTTAAGCCCTATAGCTCTTTTAGAAGCCGCTCTACTAGCTATGACGCCTTTAGCCTTAGCTGCTATGGGTGAAAGTATAAATCAAAAAGCAGGTTTAGTTAACATAGGTTTAGAAGGAATATTCCTCATAACTGCTGTTGCAGGAGTATACGGAGCAGTAGAAGCTAATAATGGCATAGTAGGATTACTTTTCGGAGTTATAGTGGGTGCTTTAATAGGATTACTTTTCGGAGTGCTTAGCGTCTATGGTAAAGCAGATCAAATTATTGTAGGTATAGGAATAAACGTGTTTGCTATAGGGTTTGTACCATACTTTATGATGTCTACATGGGGATTTCCAGGAATATACATACCTCCTAAAGAAGTACTTGTACCACCTCTTCCAATACCTGTAATGCGTATTAGCGGAATAACATTATTGGCTATAACGCTTGGCATTCTCCTTCATCTGATGCTTCATAAAACACCTTTAGGTCTGAGAATATTAGCTGCCGGTGAAACACCAGAAGCTCTTGACGTTGCAGGTATTAGAGTAGACTACGTAAGAATTTTTACAGCAATTTTAAGCGGAGCCCTTACAGGTCTAGGCGGTGCGTTTATGCCTTTATGCTGGTTTGGAGGCATAGTTAAAGAGATATCTGCTGGCAGAGGTTTTATAGCGCTTGCATGCCTTGTTTCAGCAGGGTTAGAACCCCTATTAGCTATGAGTTTCGCATTTATATTTGGTTTTGCCGAAGGATTAGCCTATACTGTTGCTGTTACACCAGGAATCAAAGAAGCTATACCATATCATTTAGTCCTTATGATACCTTACATTACCACATTAGCTGTAGTAACAGCGTTTATAGGTAAAAGAAGGTTTCCAAAAGCTGCTGGAACACCTTACACTAGGGAGTAAAAAGAATTTTTATTTAGATTTAATTATCGTAGCAATGTTAGAGGTAATGATAATTCTTTTATTTTCTCTTCCCAGTTCTTGGCTTTAACTATAGCTGATGCTACGAGAACACCTTGAGTACCTAGCTTCAAAGCTTTTTCTACATCCTCCCTATATGTTATACCTGCACCAGTGAGTATGGGTATTTTCTCATCTATTTTCCTTATGATATTTACAGTATTCGTTATTACTTCAGGTTTTGCTCTTGAAACCGATATCCCTGTTCCTATGAGTTCAGGAGGTTCTATTGCTATAGCCGTGGGTTTAAGTGTTGCTACTGCAGCACTTGTTTCAGGTTTGTCAGCACATACTATAGTTTCTAAACCTACTTCCTTGGCCCTCAGAATTGCTTCGTTTATCATATCAAGCCTTAGCCTATGCTCTGAATGGTTAAGCAATGTACCTTGCGCTCCAGCTTCTTTAACAGCTTCAGGTAATATGTGACCTGTATGTGCCCCTGGTTTAATAGGATCTATGTGTTGAGCATACACAGGTATTTCTACACTCTCAGCTACGAGTTTAATATCTGTATATTGTACAGCAACTATTATCTCTACATCCAATTCTTTGGCAACTTTTTCAGCAACCTTAGCTAACTCTAACGCTTTTTTGCCTGTTGCCCTAGCATAGGTTTTAAAGTTTACTATCAAAACAGGTGTTTTAAAAACCAAGGTGAACCCCTTTTAGCTAATAGACTAGGTTAAAAATTTTAGTTTAACTTTTTGAACATTAACTGTCTTTATTTAAGTAAATTTATTCTGCCTTCTTTTTGTACTTCTCTACTTCCATCATGGCTTGTACGTCTACAACAAATCTATCTTTTAGTTTTGCAAGAACTTTAGGTAGAGTTGTATATTCCATTTCTTCAGGACCTAACCTATGAGGCATAAATGGTCCATGACGTCTCATATATTCTGCAATGTTTTGCGCCAGTCTCCTAGTTTCATTGAATGCTGGATCGTCAAATAGATCTGCTGGACCAACTAACTTGCCGTTTTTAACTTGGAAGCCTAGAGCAACTATTCTTGGTGGTCCATCAAACCTTGTACATTTAGCATGTCTCTGTGGCACAGGCATTAGTGGGCCGAAATGGCTTCCTCTCATCCATCCTGCTACTAGATGTGGAAATGCGAATGCTTCTAGAACTTCTCCTACAGCCGGTAATCCATGCTGGCATCTGACCACAGCTACCGGGTCGTCTTTACCTATATAGCGGCCTGCTATCAAGTTTAGTCTTTCACTACTTATGACAGCTGCTATTAGTTTGTCTGTTTTACGGTAAACTCTCTTGATAACATATCTTCCAGGAGTACCTATTAGTGCGAGAATATCATAAAGTTCTTCTGGGGCGTTAAGTAAAACCTTTTTACCCTCATATACGTCTAAGACCTCAAAGATAAAGCCTTCATGCATCCTCGGATCTATAACTAAACCTGCAGTGTTAAATGGATCTGCAAAGACCTTGAATAAGGGTAAGTTAAATGCTCCGGGCTCTGTCTTATCTGCCATAAACACTATTATCGGTTCTGCTGGTCTTTCTTCAATCTCCATTTCGGCAATTCCTGGTCCTAGACCTCTCACATTTCCTGAGAAAGCTTCCGATAAGAGATCTTGGCCTGCAGCATATAAGCCAAGTTCTTTAGCTACTTTAGCTGCTTCTTGGAAAGCGTTCCAAGCGATTCCATGGACTTCTGGACTATCTACGCCTTTCTTATGAGTCATTATTAACTCCAAGTCATCTCCTACATTTGTTACATAGAAGTCTACAAGAACACCTTTGCTTTTCGCTTCTGCTAAAACTCTTGTAGCAGCAGCTATAGTGTCAGGATGTACCACATGATGTCCAACGAGTGAGCCTATATCTGCTTTTATAATGCTTATTGTTACTTTTTCTCCCATAATACCACCTACGACTCAATATCTAAGATAGGGGGGTTGTCTCTTATATTTTTATTTTTACCGCACATGGTACAGAGGATTATTCAACGTAGTAGTATTCTCCTATCCTTTTCTGTAGACGATCGAGGTAACTACCTTCTTTATTTACTCTAGGCCTTTTAGTTCTTGCATCACGCCTAAAGGTAATACCAACATCTTTAAGAAAAACATTTATGCCCTCTCTAAGGCCCGTAGGGGCTTTAGCATAACCTTCAATACCAGGTTTACCCCTAAAAACCATTAATGTTTGTGCCAAGTAATCTTGAAGTATTATATCATGTTCAACCACAAATGCGGCTGCTTCACGCATTTCAACAACATTCCTTATTGCTTTGGCTACAGCAAGTCTTTCTTCAACATCTAAATAAGCTGAGGGCTCATCCAGCAAATATATTTTTGCTTCTTTTAATAAACATGCCACTATAGCTATTTTCTGCAGTTCTCCTCCACTTAATTCTCCAACGTATCTATCATATAACCTGTCTACACCTAGTTTCATAATAACATCTTTCTTAAACCAGTTAGGAGGCTCGGAAACCTGGGAAATAAGCTTTAATGCTTCACTTACTTTATATTCTTTTAACTTAGCATAATATGTTGAAACATATTGTGGCTTATAGCTCATAGTTATTTCAGAGAATGAATACACTGTGCCTTCTACAGGTTTTATTTCACCTATAAGGGTTCTTACAAATGTTGTTTTACCTATACCATTGGGTCCCAGGATGCCTACGATTTCACCCTTATGTATGCTTCCCTTCGAAATCTTGAGTACGAAGCTATTTAATTTAACCAGTATTTCAGTCCACTTAATAAGCTCCGTTTCCGAGGACCAAGCAATAGTTGGGGGTTTTACATGGAATCTTATCGGAGTATCTCTAATACGCATGTTTTCATCAGGTAAGAATCCATCTAGGAAGAAGTTTATTCCTGATTTCACCCCGTAGGGGTGCGAGACTATGCCATATGTTCCTGGAACACCGTATATTACATGAACTAAATCAGATAGATAATCTAAGATTGCAATATCGTGCTCCACAATTATGGCTGTCTTACCCTTATCAACAGTATATTTCCTTATCACTTTAGCTATTCTCATACGCTCATAAACGTCAAGATAACTACATGGTTCATCAAACATGTATACGTCAGCTTCTTTAGATAATGTTGCAGCAATCAGGAATTTTTGTAATTCACCACCGCTAAGTACTTTTAATTCTCTATTCCAAACTTTCGTAAGACCTAAATCGTCTTTTAGTTCATTTACTATGTTCCTTTCATCTATTTTAATTAATAGCTTACCTACTTCTCCTTTAAGATACTTTGGTACTGCGTCAACGTATTGTATTTTAAGTATTGTCCTTATCTTTTCATTTATCAGCTTTGTGAAATAGGTTTGTAGCTCTGTACCTCTAAAAGTTTTTATTATATCATCCCATTCAGGGGGTTTTTCAAGGTTACCTAAATTTGGTTTTAATTTTCCTGAAAGTATTTTTAAAGCAGTTGTTTTTCCTGTAGCATTTTTCCCTACAATTCCCGTAATCATTTTCTGCTTAGGAATGGGTAATCTATAAAGTTTAAACGCATTAATACCGTATCTATGGATAAGGTCTGTTTCTAATTCTTCAGGTAGATTTACAATATTTATTGCTTTAAATGGGCATTTTTTAACGCATATTCCGCATCCTATACATATTTCTTCGTATATTACTGGTTTTTTTGCTTCTTCATTAATTTCAATAGCCTTCGTTCCAGTTCTATTTATAGGACAAAACCTTATACACTCTAAATTACATTTCCTTGGTCTACATAGGTCCTTATCTATGGTTGCTATCCTGACCATCTTGCTTAAACACCTAGTGGAATGTTGTTCATATAGCTTCATATACTTGAGCTGTAAGTGAATAGTTTAGAAAAACTAGATGATGAGTGGTGACGGCTAAGAAGCTTCCTAGTTGATGATTTAAATTTGAAAGCTGATAGCTAAGAACTCTCTTCACTACCACTTTCTTCTTCGCTAAATGTTTCTAAGAAAACCTCATAATACTCCTGTAACATTTCTCTTTCTTCACTTCTTCTCAAAGATTTCCCTGCCTCTTCTGAAACTTTAGAAGTTATAACGTGTTTACTTTCCCCTACATGGTGGGAGATCTTATAGTCTACCTGTGTTTTCTCTAATTCATAACCACATGCTCTGCATTTGAGAACTGTTTTTTCATGCTTTCTTACCGGAACCATTAAGTTACCACATTTAGGACAAAATTCCATATTTAACCACTCTCATCATTATTAAGTTACTACCATTCCTCCCATTCTTCTTCCTCTTCTTCCTCCCAAAGCTCTTCTTCTTCCTCCCACCATTCCTCTTCTTCAAAGAACAATACCGTACACCTCCCGTGCTACATCTTTTTGGAATAAATTTGTATATTTAAAGGTATCGTGATATTTAATCATAACGCTTAACAAGACAACACCATTGTTTGTTTACAACGATTAATCAGAGCTTCAGATAAACACTTGAAACTTTCATTAGTACGTTCTTTTCTATTTTTTCAGTATTCGATAAACCAATGGTTGACTTTAGCTCCTTATCAGTAATGTTACGGATTAGCGGTGCTTTCATGTTGTAAGTAAACTTAGATACGTCTTTTTCCTTTAAACCATGGTTTTCTATGAAAAACTTTAAAACTTCAATTACATGTTTTACAGGTTTATTTACAGCTAATACTACCAGGAAAACTTCTTTTGCTGTTTCGGATATGCCGGCTAATCTTAGAGCTTCTTTTATCTGCCTATTTGCTGTAAGCGTTACTAAAAGTTCTATGTGAGGATTTTGAGTAATCAGTTCTTTGTTTAGATATTTTTTCAATGATATGTATGACGATAGAAGCAGGTGTTTTATGGAGAAAACAGCGTATGCATTTACTAGTTGTATCCATAAATTATTCTCTACTTGGCCTAGACTTCTAATAATCTTATCTATATTTGTTCTTCTACTTACTTCTAAAAAACTTATAGCTATGATCAAATTGTTTTTTCCCTTATAGTTTATTACGAGAGTCATTGTTCTTTCCTTAAGATTTCCAGTGCTCTTATAACATGGTTTATCTTTATCCCTGTTTGTTCCGATATAAGGTTAGCTATTTTCTTTATGCTTTTTACCTCTTTTACACTTATATTTAACGATTTAAGAATTTCTTTCACGGTCTCTCTGATTTCCCATGGAAATATAACCCATGCATCTGTTTTTAAAGCGTAGAAGTCAGGGTTTATTATGGACCAGGGTTTTACAACTAAAGCAGCGGTTTTAATCTGCTGAGGACCATAAAGTTTAAGCGTTTCAACGGCTATTGAAAGGCTCTTACCTGTATCAACAACATCATCTACTATTAACACTTTTTTATCTCTTATATTAACTATGAGCGGTTGGGTAAGTATAGGTCTTTCTTTGACTTCTCCTATACCCTTGTAAAATTTTATTTCTAATGCTGCTAAGGTTTCTACATCTAATATATCTAGTACTATTCTTGCAGGAATCCATCCTCCACGCATAACTCCTACGATGACGTCAGGTTTGAAATTCTCTTTTAGTATCTGATCACATACCTTGTATGATAACTGTTGTACATCGTCCCAAGTTAGTGTTAGAAATTTAAGCTTTAACTTAGACAATAATGTACACCTTAAGTTAAGAACAGAGGATGTGTTATTTTGTATTCACTGTTTATAATTCCCCTAAATATATTTTTGGTTTTTAACAGCAATACGTATTAAAGCATAGTTTATTTTGATGAAGTCAGCAGTGCTACTACTTTGCTACCTGTTCTTCAAGCTTTTTCTTTATTTTCATTAAGTGTGTTAAGTATCCTGCTATCTGATTTCTTAACTTTTTAGATTTAACATCTACTACTTCTTGTACAAGTTTTTTATTTTCCTCGAAACTTAGTGATACTTTGTCGGGATATAGTTCGAGTATTTTTCTTGCAGTTCTTTTTACTATTGATGTTCTGACCTTGCCCATAGGGTCTCGCACCTTTTGGTAGAGGTTTATAAACATGTCCCTATTAAGCCTACCTCTTGGTCTTAATACCGAAAGGTATATATAGAAGCACTGGCTTCATGGTTTCCGGACTACATAATATTTAGTAGATATTATGATTTTAAGGTGGGAAATATGGCTGTACAACAACCTATGGGAATACCTGTCCTCATATTAAAGGAAGGTACTCAAAGAACCACCGGTAGAGATGCTTTAAGAACAAATATCATGGCTGTAAGGGCTATATCAGAAACTCTAAGAACAACTCTAGGACCACGTGGAATGGATAAAATGCTTGTAGACACTTTAGGTGATGTAACAATAACAAATGATGGAGCAACAATATTAGACAAACTAGATGTACAGCATCCAGCAGCAAAAATGCTTGTACAAATAGCTAAAGCACAAGACGATGAGGTTGGAGATGGAACTAAAACCTGCGTTATTTTAGCGGGTGAATTACTAAAAGCAGCAGAGTCTTTACTAGAGAAGAACATCCACCCAACAGTAATAATTTCAGGATATCGTAAGGCTTTACAGAAAAACGTAGAGTTCATAAACACAGTATCTAAGAAAATAGACATCGACGATATTGAGACATTAAAGAACATAGCAAAAACAGCCTTAACTAGTAAAGCAGTTCATGGAGCTAGAGAACATTTAGCAGAAATCGCCGTTAAAGCCGTTAAACAGGTTGCTGAAAAACGTGGAGACCGTTGGTATGTAGATTTAGATAATGTACAAATAATTAAAAAACATGGAGGAGGCATTCGTGATACACAATTGGTATACGGTATAATTATTGATAAGGAAGTCGTACATCCTGGTATGCCTAAGAGAATAAGAAATGCTAAAATAGCCTTGTTAAATACAGCGTTAGAAATAGAGAAAACGGAAATAGATGCTGAAATTAGAATAACGGATCCAACAAAGATGAGAGCGTTTCTAGAGGAAGAAGAAAGACTACTTAAGGAGATGGTTGAAAAAATAGCTAAAACAGGTGCTAACGTAGTATTTTGCCAGAAGGGTATCGATGAAGTCGCTCAGCATTTCCTAGCTAAACATGGTATATTGGCTGTTAGAAGGGTTAAGAGAAGTGATATGGAGAAGTTGGAAAGAGCAACAGGAGGAAGAATAGTAACAAATCTCGATGAACTATCACCTGAGGATCTCGGTGAAGCAGAACTTGTTGAAGAAAGAAGAGTAGGAGAAGATAAAATGGTATTTATCGAAGGATGCAAGAATCCAAAAGCAGTAAGTATTCTTGTAAGAGCAGGTTTAGAAAGAATGGTTGATGAAGCAGAAAGAGCAATTAAAGATGCATTAAATGCAACAGCAGATGTCGTTAAAGATGGAAGAATAGTTCCTGGTGGTGGAGCAATAGAAGTAGAATTAGCTAAGTTACTAAGAAGATACGCACCTGAAGTTGGAGGAAAAGAGCAACTAGCCATTGAGTCGTTTGCTAATGCTCTTGAATCTGTTCCGAGAGCTTTAGCTGAAAATGCAGGATTAGACCCAGTAAATGTCATAGTTGAACTAAGAGCATTACATGAAAAACCTGAAGGGTTGCCTTACGGAATTAACGTATTTACAGGAAAACCAGAAAACATGTATGAACTCGGTGTAATAGAACCTTCAAGCGTAAAAGCTAATGCTATAAAGACAGCTACTGAAGCCTCAACATTAATACTTAGAATAGATGATATAATAGCAGCTTCAAAACTTGAAAAAGAAGAAGAGAAAAAGAAAGAAGAAAAGAAAGAAGAGGAAGAGTAAACTAATTTTATATTAAAGAACAATTTTTTGTAACACTTCTTTCTCATAGATTTTTGAGGACTAGTCTTGACTATAGTAATAGTAATAAGCGGAGTTCCTGGAGTAGGGAAATCTATTATTGCAACTAGATTAGCTGAAAGACTTAAGGCCAAGGTTATTAACCTATCTAAGTTCATTATAGATAACAAATTGTATGTAAGCTACGATAATGATCGTAAGACCTACATTATCGACGAGGAAAAAACCATTGCAAAAATTAGGGAATTTATAGAGAATTATAAAGACGAGTATTTAATAATTGAAGGCCATTACGGAGAAATAGTTCCTAAGGAATATGTAAACCTCTTTTTTGTGCTTAGACTGCATCCACTGGTTCTCTATGAACGATTAAAGGAAAGAATGTGGGATGAAAAAAAGATTAAAGAAAACGTTGCAGCAGAGATACTTGGTGTTCCTACAGCTAATGCTATTAGTGTTTTAGGAGAACATCGCATATGCGAAATTAATGTGACAAACATGGATTTAGACAATGTGGTTAATAGAATACTTGAAATAATTAAACATGGACGTTGCGAGAAAAAAGAATTCATAGATTGGACTATTATCATAGATTTTAAATTATTAGAAAGATTTCTTATCTAAGTACAAGGTAATTTTATACTAACCTTAACAGGGTATTGCATACTTACTTTATACACTAAGGCTTCACCTACGGATAAATTCAAAATAACGTCTTGAAATTTGGGGCCATATGGTATAATGTTTATTAATTCTTTTAAATCTTGAAACGTTTTTATTGAATGAATTATTTTAGTATTTGCATTTCTAAGAACAAAGTTAGGTAAACTAGCAACAGTTTGGGAAACTACGATAAGTCCTACGCCAAATTTTCTAATTTCTGAAAACAATCTTTCAAGAACATTGCATGGTTGATTATTTATTAGGTTATGGAATTCATCTAAGACAATAGCCAATTTTAAATTGCTACTTAGTCCTTTTTCAGTGTATGTAGAGAATAGTTCCTTTAGAAGAAATAGTGTGTAGGTTCTTCTTAGAGTGTTGTTCTTTATTCTTCCTAACTCGACTATGGTAACTGGTTTTCCTACTAGCTCAGTGTTCTTGCTGTCCTGTGTTTTAAAAAGTTTTTTAGCTTGACCTATGGTTAGTAACCTTATTTTCCTTAAAAGAGCAAATCTTGCTTCTCTACCTGAGTAGCCTTCTATAATGTCACTATAGCTTTTCAATTTTTCAAAAAGTACATTGAAGGACATTTCAGAATAGCCTTTCTTACATTCTTCATACAGAACTTCGTACAGGTAATATGATTGAGGAGGTGTTAAATTGAGTGTGGATTCTAATATATCGACTACATAGCTTATCTTTTCATCCAGAGTTTCACTATTTTTCGCAGCAAAGGGATCTAAAGGATACGGATTATTAACATTATACACCTTTACTGCATTATGCGATAAACCCAGTTTTAATAGTAAATTAAAGTACTCATCATGCCAGTCTATAATTAGCACAGGTATATTATGTCTAATAAGTTCTAATGTTAGAATGGAGGAAGTCGTTGTTTTTCCCAAACCTGTGCTACCAAGGATTAGTACATGCTTATTTATATCATCTAGTGTTAGTACAAGCTCTTTCTCTGTACCTTCTACTATACCGAGCTTAATCTTTGCATCATCTTTGACAATGATTCTGTCATGTTTAAAATCAATTACGTTAAAATTAGCACTTAGATCAAGGTCGTAAGGTAAGGCAAAGTACATGTTTAAGAGAAAGTCATGATGAATAGCTTTAGAAGTCGTATTAAATAGTATATTTTTTACTAAGTTTGTTAAAGTATCCTTATATCCAACTATGCTTATGTTCCATTTTTTACACGATATTTTAAAGTCTGTAGCTATGATCTTAGAGAAATTGTCTGCTGAAACTTTCCTCTCAGGCGGCAGTTTTATAAGCAAAATAACCTCAACAGGTTTATCTTTGCTGCTTAAAAATGTAAGTGCATGTTCGTACCCTTTATTTCTTAAATAAAGTAAGAAAGCATTAAGTTCCTTAAAAGCATCTTTTAATTCCTCTTCTTTTAATTCTCTTAACATAGGTTTTACTTTAAATACGGCTACGTCGTTTTTAGATATATTTCTGTTTGTTCTATAAAGGGTCCTTAAGTAAGCTATCAAAACTATTGCAAACATCATTATACATGTTAATATAACTATTTTACCTCGTATAGAGATGAAACTGTCTAAGTTAAATATCCAAGGTCTATATATGGATAAATATAGCAGAGTAAGCGATGAAACCATAATTATTAGCGCATATAAGCGTCTCATATCTCCTCAATATTTAGAGGAGGGTTTAAAAAACGCATTATGAGATTTTAGATAGCTTAACATAAACTTCGCTGCCTACACTTGGTAAGGTTTTCATTTTCCCTTCAACTACCGTTAAAAACCCACCTATCGAAATGTATACTTTATCTTTTTCAACTTTAAACACTATTCCTCTCCCTAAGAAATCATCTTCCTTAAAAACGGGTTTTTTAAAGTATATGCCGAAAAGCACTTCATCTCCTTCCCTAAATAACATTAGGTTTTCATGCATTTCCATGAAAACTTTGTACTTCTTATACTTAGAAGTAATATTTAAATTCATGACCTGCGGTATTTTGCTTGGCTCTATTTTCTTTACTACGCTTTTTAGCTCAATAAACCTACTGGCTTTAACGGTTTTAGGCAAAGAGATCACCGCTATAACTGTTGAAACCGTAACCCCCTTATATATCCTTGCTCTATCCATTCTACGAGGGATAAAAATTGAGTAAAGAAGCGCAGAGAAAGTTCCTATTAGATCTAGCAGAGTTGTTAGAAAGACCAGTAGTTATAATAACAAAAGATGGAAAAACTTTTGAAGGTGTACTTTCAGGTTTTGATCATCCTTCACTAAATATAAGCCTTTTAGATGTAAAAGTTAGCGATAAAACATACCCCAAAGTTATTATTAAGGGAGATGTTATTGCCGAAATTATAGCTAAAGAGAAACCATTGTTTGATGCGAGAGAATTTGCTAGAATACTAGAAAGATACTTCCCTAACCTAGTAAAAGTATACGAAGAAACAGGCATCGTAGTTATTGGAGAGAAAATTAAGGTAACAGAGAAAGGTGTAGAAGGAGTAGGGCCGATAGCTGACAGAGTAAGAAAACTATTTAACGACTACATAGAGTCTAAAGAGAAAGAGCTGCAAACCTAAACGTTATAATATATGAGGATAATGTATGAGAAAAGAAATATTTGAGATCAAAGATAAGAGCTTAGCTGGTAGAATAGGTGAAATAATAACAGCTCATGGGAAAATACAAACACCAACACTTTTTCCTGTAATAAACCCTGTAAGGCAGGAGGTAAGCTTAGATACCATAAGAAACATAGGTTTTGAGGCAATAATAACTAATGCTTATATTTTAAAAAAGCATGTAGAAAAGGATGCTTTGGAAAAAGGCATACATAGGCTTCTAAACTTCTCAGGACCTATAGTTACAGACTCCGGCGGGTACCAGATTTTAGAATATGGTAAAATAGATGTAACACCTGAAGAAATAGTAGAGTTTCAAGAAAATATAGGTTCTGATATAGCAGTGATCCTTGATGTACCTACGGGAGGCTTTGCAAGCTACAGTGAAGCCAAGTGGACTGTAGAAGAAACCATTAGAAGAGCTATTTTAAGTTTAAAGCATATGAAAAGAGAGAAAACATTATGGGTTTTTCCCGTCCAAGGAGGCAAGTATTTAGATTTATTGGAGTATCATGCGAAGAAAGTTCTTGAATTACCCTATGACATAGTTAGCATAGGTAGCCCTACACAGATACTTGAAAAATACGACTATAGTACTATAATTCGTATGATAGTTACTGTTAAAAAAGTAGTACCGCCAAGTATGCCTGTTCATCTTTTTGGTGCTGGACACCCAATGTTTATTCCATTCGCCGTAGCCCTAGGTATTGACACATTTGATTCTGCTTCATACATATTGTACGCTAAGGATGAAAGGCTAATATTCTCTCATGGAACTATGAGGCTTAAGGAGTTATTAGATATCCCGTGTTCTTGCCCTATATGCTCGAAGTTTACACCTAAAGAACTCATGCAAATGACAAAAAATGAACGTGTCAAATACTTGGCTATTCATAATCTTTACACCATAATACAAGAAATAAAGAGAGTGAAGCAGGCAATAAAAGAAAACACTTTATGGGACTTATTAGAGGAACGTAGTAGGTGCCATCCCTCACTGCTTAAGGCATTTAAAGAAATCATTAAGTATAAAGATTATTTAGAAAAATATCATCCAACAATTAAAGCTGAGATCCATGGGATTTTCTTGTATGACATATTATCAATGAATAGACCTGAAGTCTTACGTCACCATAGAAAAATACTAAACAATTATAAACCACCATTTTACAAGGGAAAGTCCATAGTATTCTTAGACTTGGAAGAAAAACCGTTAACGAGAACAAGCGTATATATTAAGTTAAGAGAAAACCTAGAGAAAAGAAAACTTGAAGATACACACGTATTGTCTTTTATGCCATATTTCGGCATTGTCCCCGAAGAATTAAGTGAAACCTATCCTCTTTCTCAGCATGAAAAAGACCTTGACAATAAAGTTTTAGAAAACTCTCTGGATATATTCGTCAAGTATTTTGATAAAAATAGAAGGATTTATTCTAAGGTGATATTGGTAGTTAGGGATACAAATGTAGATTTAGCATATAGGGTACGTGAGAAATTACATCAGCTTATAAAGCAAGTTATAATACTGACCTATAAGAACAATGTTTTAGAAATAATGGAAAATATATTACATGTAGTGTGAAATTCTACCATGCGCTCTTCTCTCTAAAAACTTTTGAAATTCTTCAAATCTTTTCATTTGCTTCTCTATTGTTCTAGCATCTTCGTACAGCTTTTCAACACTTACATCGAGGTTTAACATTTCACTGATGACTTTCACTGCAATAGCTGCTGCAGCAGGATCAGGCCTCAATGTTTCTGAGTAAGGTAAAATAGTGATGCTAGGAAAATCATATACTTCAGAAAATGCTATCAGTAAGGCTAAAGGCCCTATAACAACAAGCTCCTTACTAAGCAAAGGCCCAGGAATTTTAGATCTATACTTAGCCGATGGCACACATTTGAATGTATGTTTTTCTCCAGGCTCTTTAGTGGATTTATCTAAACCACCTATAAATATTCCTTGAGAAAATGAGTTCTCAGTGCACCATTCTACAATTTTCTTAGCAAAATAAACTCTATCATATATTAGTGGTTGCGCATTATTTAAAATAAAAACAAGTTTTATCTTATCATTTGAAAAATAGTATATTTCATATGGTAAGATAACTTTATGGTTTTCAAAGAAAACTATGTCTGTCATAAACCTGCTCAGTATGAAGCCTATACGTTTAGCGTTTAGCTCTCTAATAAGGTGCTTAGTAGCAATATATCCAACAGCACCTATTCCTTGAAAACCCGTTATAATTATTGAGTTTTCTAAGTTGAGTTTCTTCTTCAAAATAACATGGATCCTTGTCATAGCGTTAACACCTAAGCTTTAATAGCATGTCTTACTCTTACTGCTACACCTCTTTTTAAACTTAACATTTCATTTGGACAAAGTTTACTTCTGCCCACAGCTAAGATTTCATCATTCTCATCAACAACTATTACTTCGTCGCCTGCTCTAATTACGTTATCCACATTAACTACATGCTTTGCAAAGACATCATGACCTTCAGCTATAAAACTTGCTACATCGTTTCTAACTATAACCCTAAAGAGGGGGAAGGAATAGTTTTTATGCAGCAATATACCTCCATAAATATGCAATGAGAAAAATGCATCGGATGGTCTTAAAGTTATAATAATTTTATCTTTAAGCATTACATGTCTTATCCTCATAGTTGAAGGAGAAATGGCTATTGTAGCTTCATTTGGGACTAAAATATCACCTGCGTTTCTGCCAAATTGATAATTAGCTATCCCTCTTAGAAATTTTAGTTCTAAGGGTGTAGGCTTTCTTATTATCATATTCTGATTCCTTTTCTTACCGAATTTTGCAATTGTTTTAAATTGATGTGAAAATTGTTTCTCTCGTGGATCTTAGCTTGCCCATAATTTTCCCTATAGCTTTTAAAAAGTCTTCTCTTGAGACTACAGTTCTGCCTTCTCTAATAGCATTCATACCTGCTTCAGTACATATTGCTTTAATATCAGCTCCTGTTGCATTTTTGGTTTTTAAAGCTAGCTCCCATAAGTCCACATTATTTGACAAGTTCATTTTCTTAGTATGTATCTTAAATATTTCATATCTACCTTCATCGTTAGGTAAAGGTATTTCAATTAACTTGTCAAATCTTCCTGGTCTTAGTAGTGCTGGGTCTAGGATGTCCGGCCTATTGGTTGCAGCAATTACCTTTACATTACCGAGCGGATCAAAACCATCGATTTCAGCCAATAACTGCATTAATGCCCTTTGAACCTCTCTTTCTCCACTTGTTCCTACTTCAAGTCTTTTAGCTGCTATAGCATCTATTTCATCAATGAAGATTATACTAGGAGCTTTAAACTTAGCAAACTTGAACACTTCTCTAACTAAACGTGCTGATTCACCGATCCACTTACTTATAAGCTCAGAAGCAACTAATTTGATAAATGTAGCATTTGTATGATGAGCTACCGCTTTTGCTAGTAGCGTTTTTCCGCATCCAGGAGGACCGTAAAGCAAAACACCCTTAGGAGGCTCAATGCCTACAGCTTTAAATAAATCCGGACGTTTCAAAGGCAGTTCTATTGCTTCCTTTATTTCTTTAATTTGTTCTTTTAAACCGCCAATATCGCTATATGTTACATCAGGTCTTTCAATAACTTCCATAGCTTTTATGTAAGGATCAATGTGTGAAGGAAGTACTTCAACTATAGCTGATCCTCTTTGGTTTAAAGCAACAATAGCTCCTGGCCCTAGTTTTTCACGATCAACATTTCCGCTTATATGAACAATAAGATTGGGTCCTGTGCTACTTTTAACTACAGCTCGACCATCATCAAGAACTTCTAAGAGCTGCGCTTCAATGAGGGGTGGTGTAAGAAGCTTTTCAACTTCGCTCCTATAGTAATCTAACTCTCTTTTCAAAGCATTTCTTTCTACTTCAAGTTCTCTGAGACGCCTTTCCAGATGCCTAATATATTCTATTATAGATTCGAAATCCGGAAGCCCGCTATCACTTGCTATAGCCATTTAGCTAAAACCTCTACCTAATTCTTACAATCTACACATTAATAAACTAATGTTATAATACCTACTGCTCTAACATATACTTAGCTGAAACTGTCAGAAACTGTTTAAGGAAGAAAGTGTAAACCTTAATTCAGAGGTTAATATTAGATGGTTGAATGTGAACTTTGCGGACAAAAAATAGTAGGTAAGACATTTAAAGTTGCTGTTGAAGGTGTAACTCTAACTGTATGCCAGACATGCTATATGAAATTCCTCAGTAGAAAACCTCTAAAACATGTTACAGTCTTTCCCTATATTACAAGGAAACCGTTAAGAGCAGTACAGACACGTACTCCAACGTATCAAAGAAAACCCTCAGCAACAAGAAAAATTAGGTCATCATTAGAATACGAGTATGAAGTAGTTGAGGATTATGCTGAAAGGATTAGAAAAGCAAGAGAAAACCTTGGATGGAGCTCTGAGGTACTGGCTCAGAAAGTTAGGGAAAAAGAATCTGTAATTAGGAGAATAGAATCAGGAAAACTAAAACCAACCTTAGAATTGGCTAGAAAACTTGAGAAAATACTTAAAATATCGTTGCTAGAACCTACAGTTTTAGAGTATACTGTTAGAGGAAGATTTAAAGAAGACCTAACCTTAGGAGACATAGTAGTTATAAGAAAAAAGAAAGGAGGTTAATATAAAATAGAAAAAGCTGTAGTAGTTACAATAAATCCAAAGAACAAAGGCAAGATAGAAGAGTTAATAGCCTTAGCTGAAACCATAGGATACAAAGTAGTCAACATTGTAGCACAAAACAGGAAAAGACCTGATTCTAGATTCTTCATAGGTAAGGGTAAACTTAAAGAACTAAAGGAAGTTGTAAAGGAACTTACTAAAAATAAAGAAAAAGTGGTCGTAATTATAGATGGTAGTTTAAAACCTATTCAGTATTTTAACCTTTTTAAAGCTCTAAACAATGCAACAATAATCGATAGGGTACAGTTAATTTTAGAAATATTTGATAAACATGCAGGTTCTAGAGAAGCAAAATTACAAATAGAGCTGGCAAGGCTAAAACATATAATACCCATTATTAAAGAATGGATAAGGCAAAGAAAAATAGGCGAATTACCAGGATTCCTAGGTGCTGGAAGATATAAAGTAGAATCATATTACTCACTAATAAAAAGGAGAATAACACATATTGAAAGGGAAATAAAAAGAATAAGAGAACAAAGAAATAAGCTTAGGAAGTCGAGAGAAGAAATAGGTCTAATAACCGTAGCTATTGTAGGATATACTTCTGCAGGAAAAACTACATTATTTAATGCATTAACAGGCGAGAATAAGAAAACTGGAAGAGAATTATTTACAACGCTTTCTCCTAAAATAAAATCAGCTCACATTAACGGGATGAAAGTGTTAGTTCTAGATACTGTAGGTTTTATAGACTATGTACCCATAGAAATTAT
>Ga0190367_1000445_pt1 | contig 30476 bp, 32 predicted proteins | sample 4872181011_MG_FD_171838 | JGI IMG/M metagenome (GOLD analysis project Ga0190367, IMG submission 171838) | Hydrothermal vent microbial mat bacterial communities from Southern Trench, Guaymas Basin, Mexico - 4872-18-10-11_MG | ecosystem: Environmental > Aquatic > Marine > Hydrothermal vents >...
AGATTGTATTCGACAATACTCGACACAGTAAATAGCCTCTAAACGAAACATAAGCATTCCTACAAGCTACTGGAAGAAATTTCGTGTACACCTTTACTTAAATCAAGGCACAGTCTCCGCCCATCCCACAGCTTAATTCCTAGCTTCAGTGGACTAGTTAACTTGACTCTCAGCAACACGTTCTGATCGAGGACATGGTCTAAGCACACAGAAGAGTATTTAGGCAAGTCTAGCTCAAGCACAATAAAGTTGTTTTTCATAGAGACCTGAACTTTGTTCCCGAAAATACTTCCTGAGAAAATACCGTTACTCATATGCTTAAGCCCATATACTGCTCTATTGTCTCCGCGGAGCTCCCAACAGCAGTCAGAGTCAAACCAAACGTATTTTCCTGAAAAATCTATACTCAAAGCATACTCTGATTCAAGTTGAAGACTTCCTCCCCTCCATATAGTGGTCAGCGCTTCAAATTCGCCTGGACACATCCTCGAAACAATATCAAAGAAGTTATTGAAGTCAGTTGAGTTACGGAAGTAGCCTCTACCAGACTGATAGAAAAGCAGAGTCTTTACCAGCTCTTCTTTAAACTCCTTAAACCTATCTACACCTAAATCTTCTAGTTCCTCAAGTGCGCAGATAAGCGAGCCTTGAGTAACGAGAGAAGGCTTTAATGAAACTCTTCCTGTCTTCAAGTCTATATTGTGGTGAATTCTCCTTAAGCCATACTTGTCGATCCAGGAGTTTTCATACAAGTATTCTATGACATCGAGTGCTCTTTTAAGAAATAGCGAGTCTCCTGTAAGCTTATAGAGCTCGACTAGCTCATAGGAAATAAGCCCGTGGTAGGGAGCGGGTTCGGGGAACTCGGGTTCATCGCCTCTAAGAAAACACCTGTATTCTGGCAGAAAATAGTTCTCGAGATACCAGTAGGCGACACGCGAACCATACTCTTCCCAGTACTTCCTGTCTTTGAGCTCGCCGTAGAGGGCCATAGCCCAACATACAGCAAGATCCTGATTAGTTACACCGCACCAGCAAGGAAAACTAGGATTCTTCAGCCAAGCATTACCTCTCTTCCACCAGTAGCTCATAAACCACTCAAAGTTCTTTTCAACAGTCTTCAAGTAGGGATCAGGGTCTTTGTTCTCATCTACTAGAGCTTCGGCGAAAGAGAGGAGAGCAAGGTCGGCTAAAGCATTATGTATACAGCCTCCTCTACCAGGCTCAAATTCATAGACACTATGCTCAAAACAGCCATCAGAGCCTAAAAGACTACATAGGGCATCACACATAGCTTTAGCATCTAGTAGAAAATACTCGTAGCCCGTTTTACTATATAAGTTGAGGAAGCCTCTAATAAGACCAAAGTACTCTGAAACAGTAACTCCCTGATACTTTTTCTCAAGAACACTAGAGACTTTCCAGCAAGAATGGACGTGGAGACCGCCATAAATACCTTTACCCTGCTTCCAAGAACTAATCCAGCTCAAATACCTAGAAATACCGTCTCCTACACTATCCACGTTAAACTCCTCAAAACAGCACTATAAAACACTACTCAAAGCTACTTAAAACTACTCAAATACCCTAAACTCTAACTAACACTAAACACATTGAAAAATTAAAGTAGAATTACTGTGGAGAGGGGAGGCGGTCTACGCTTCCTCAAAGCAAAGAATACTACAGCAACCACTACAATTGCTATAATTACGACGACAGCAATAATAGTTAAATTACCTAGAAGTCCGCCACCTACTTCACTCGGCTTTTTCTCTAGCTGAGTAGACACGCTCTTAGTTTCACCTGCTGAGACTTTAATAGTCGTAACATACTCTCTACAGCCTTCTTTAGCAATTTTAATAGTATATGTACCGGGAGCAAGCTTTAATTTAAGAGGAGTAGTGCCCACGTACTTGTTGTCTACGTAGACTCTTGCTCCCCGAGGATTCGATGTAATAGAGACTTCGGCTTTCTCCTCTCTGCTCGGAGGAGCTCCAGGAATTACCTTATATACCTGTATTTTCAGCAAAGAATATTATATTAACTTTCTATTCTCTTTAAGAGATTTTTAAATTAATTGTGTTTTGGTGCATGAACTGCCACGAGGAAATCACGTGGGACTTTCTATTCTCTTTAAGAGATTTTTAAATTAATTGGAGAGCTTCAAAGTATTCTTCAGTACAACATGTGGTGGACTTTCTATTCTCTTTAAGAGATTTTTAAATTAATTTGGGTCGTGAATTGGCATTGTTTATGCTCTTTTCGAATATTCTGTGTTTTTAGTATTAATATATTTTGTCGCTTCAATTATTTTATGTCTATATAATATTTATAAACCTGTTTATAAAGGAGTAAAAAACAAATATATAAACTTTACTGTAGTCTTTAAATAAAATTAAATAAGTTTTCTTTGGTGAATTATGTATTTTAGGCCGGCTTTTCTGTATTGCTTATAGTAAAAGGTTAATTATTTATTGATCCAAGTTTCATTTAATTTATTCTTTGCATTAATTTTATGTGATTTATTTACTTTTGTTTTATGTACTCATCTACGGTTATGGCTTCAATATTTTCTTTTACTGATTTTTCTCTGAGTTCATGGTCTTCGGTTACGAGTATGAGGTTTTTCTTTTTAGCTACATAGAGGTATGATGCGTCATAGAAAGTTAGTTTAAGTTTTACTGCAAGCGCCATCGTTCCCTCTAAGTCTTTTTCCGATTTAATACTTTCAATATTCATGGTTTTTAGAAGTTTAGCTATATACTTAACTTTATTTACAGCTTCTTTCTCATTTATTAATTTCATTAAAGCACATTCTTTCCATAAAATATTACCTAGTTCATAGTAAGCTAAGTCAAGTGTATACACTCCAGCAAAATACTTTACGGCACTCCCACCAAGTCTCTTTAAAAGAACTGCTATTGCACTAGAATCAAGCAAATACACTATCTCGTCCTCCTACCCTCCCTAATAATACGCACAATCTCTTCATCAGGTATCCTGGAAAAAAGCTCACCAAGCTCCTCAGCAGCCCTAACAGCTTCTTCAAACTCCTTCCTCTTAACCTCCTCCTCTAAAGCCCTCCTAACAACCTCGCTAACTCTAACACCATACCTATCAATCTTCTCCTTAAGCTCCCGCGGAATCCTAACACTAATCGTAACACTATTCACATAACACACCAATCATATATACATAGCACAATATTTATAACTAACGTAACACAAGCAATTAACTAAAAACACAGCAACGCAATAACCCTTAGAGAACCCTCTTCTACATAAAATTATATACAAATAGCTAAACTCTCTATTCTCTTTTTAATAAATTTTTAAATTAATTACGTAGCCAAGAGATTCAGAGTGCAGTTCCTATTCCTTTATTTTTCTCTAGAGATTTTCAATTAATTATAGTATGAGTTATATTGAATTTTTCTCTTTTCAATTATTTTATGTCTATATAATATTTATAAAGAAACAATCGTATAAACCAACTATGGTGTTTGAATAAATTAAATAGATTTTACATGAATTTATACTTATTTTACTTAGTATTATTGTTCATTGTAGTAGACTGAACGTTTGTGACATGTATTAGTTCCATTTGTGTATAGCATTCTACTGTGGTCTGTTGTTAAAAGTTTTAGGTCATCACACAAAATAACGCCTAATTTGATGGCTTCCATGAATAAAGGGTTTTTCTTCTTTAATCCTTTTAAAAACTCTCCTTTAGTAACTATAATAGGTTCAATAGGAAGACTATATTTTACTAAAAGATCGAGGATCTTATCATATCTTTTTAAGGGATTAGGATCAGCTTCAGCTACAATAATAAGTAAATCAATATCACTCCATTCATTAAAATCTCCTCTAGCATAAGACCCTACTAAAACAACAGTAATAGAACCTAAAACCTCTCTTAAAGACTTAGCAAAAACCTTAACTTCCCTAATAACCCTTTCCCTCATCTCCCTTCTCTCCTCCGCAATTCTCTCCATACACCCTCAACCCACTCTAAAATCCTCCTAGCAGCTTTAACAGCTTCCTCAGCCTCCCTCTTAGTAAAATATTCTTCAGGAATACCTGTATCCCATGTATCAGGATACCTAGTAATCATATAGTACTTACTCAAAAGAAAACAATACTCCCTCACATCACCTGGAACACTCACACCAAGCTCCTCAACTTCCCTAAGAAGAACCACAAGAGAATGACCCAGACGAGGCCTACCAACACCCCATAAAACAGCTTTCAAAGCTTTCTCAGCAACTTGATGAGCCTTAAAACAAGCCCAATTAAAAAACCCGCCCTCAATATCACTCCTAGCAGACTTTAAAGTAGCCCAAGCACTCCTAATCCATCTCTCAAACTCTCTCTCATCAAAAACAAATAACATAACCCCAACAACTAAATATCAAACAAAAATATAAATAATACCGCAAAACAATATTCTCTAAGTACTTAGTGGCTTTTGTTTATGTGTTCTTATTTGCTGTGGTTTTCCATAGTAAAATGTTAGTATTTTCCGTTTATTTTTCATCTCATATTGAAGATGTTTTAGATATTTTGTTGAATTATATGTATTGTTGCGAGAGCTTTGTTTTTAAAAGTTTAATGATTGTTTAAATAGTTTTATGTGAGTTTTCTTTTGGTGAGATGTATGGGTGAGGTTGCTGTGTTTATTGAGCGTATGGTGAGGTTTAAGCATGGTGTAGGCTACTTGTATGCGTGGCTTGCTACAGTAGCGCTTTATGGGGGCTGGTATGCTCTCTACTCTACTCTAGCTCTCTTCGGGGGCCCGCTGGCCCCTTATGCTTGGCTAACGTGGATTCCTATAGCAATTTTAGTGTTTATTTCAGTAATTTCTGCTTACAGGAAACTAGGGCTGAGGGCTGAAGTAGACCCTGTTCTTTCAGAGACCGGTAGGCTTAGAGGAAAAATATTCGGCACATGCTTTGCTTCAGCGTACTTGCTGGCAGGAATAGCTACTGTAGTAGGTTTTCCCACGAAAATAGTATTGTCTGTAGCCTGGATACCTGCGCTCGCGGCTTCATGGATACTCGTAGGAGTATTCGCCGAAAGCAAAGAAGTAGAGAAAGGCTATTCGCCTCAAAGAATATCACTTCAAATAGGAGTACTCACAGCAGCCTCCTTCACAGTATCACTTATAGCCGCAACACTCCTCTACTCCATAAAATCAAGCGAATGGTACTGGACATTCCACGGCCTAATGTGCTTCACACTAATCCTTTCAACAGTACTATCTTTCATAACCTATGCTTCTAAAGTAGCCGAGGTAGATTGGCTTGTCAGAAATAATAGAAACAGCTAACAAAATAGACCCCCTGTTATCAAACACCACAAGACTACTCATACTCGCATCACTATACATAATAGGATCAATGTATGAAGCAGACCTAGCAAAATTCTTGAAAACAAGCTGGGAAAAACTAGCCACACACTTCAACAAACTAGAAAAAGCAGGCTACATAAAGAAACAAAAAGTCATAGGAGAAGACAGACCCAGAACCCTAATAAAACCAACAAAACAAGGAATAACGAAACTACACCAACACCTAGAAGCACTAACACAACTACACACAAAACTAAAGAAAACAGCCCTCAATCCAAAACAATAAACAAAACAACTATATACATATTCAAGACCAAATATACACAACTATGCCTGCAACACCTGAAAGAGAATTAAAAAAGAAATTAAAGAAAATAATAAACGAAGGACTAAAATCAATGAACATCACCATAGACGAATGGATCAAAGCAGTAAAAGAATCCCGCAAAGAAAGATAAATAACATCTCCTAAACAACCGACACTACACACTCAATTAAATCACCTGAAGAAAACCTACTAGATTATACAAAACAATCTAAAAAATATCTAAAACACTCTGCTTCCTTCAAATAAATTAACTAAACAATCCATAAAACTAAACACATAAAAAACAACACTTCTCTCCTCCTATTTTTCACCGTATTGAAACTATACAGCACCTCCACCAAAACTATCTTGCAAACCTCTGCATAAACTAAGTTCTCGTCATTCTCTTTTGAGATTTAATTAATTAAGATTCAGTACACAGAAGATGTTTATAATGAATACCGACGCTTTATCTTTCTATTCTCTTTTTGAGATTTAATTAATTAAGATGGAAACGAGCTCGTCGGGATAAGCAGATACTTCTTCATCAGCCACCCCAACGCTTTCTATTCTCTTTTTGAGATTTAATTAATTAAGAAGAAGTCGTATACGTAGACATAAGCGAAATCTATATCCCCTTTCTATTCTCTTTTTGAGATTTAATTAATTAAGTAAGAAGAATTGCGTACACATTTCATCACGTTACTGTTAAGACAACTTTCTATTCTCTTTTTGAGATTTAATTAATTAAGGTAAATAAAGACACCCGTGAAATAGTGGTTCAAAAAACTTTCTATTCTCTTTTTGAGATTTAATTAATTAAGTCCTAGATGGCGAAAGTTTAGTGGTTTTCCTCGAATACCTTTACTTTCTATTCTCTTTTTGAGATTTAATTAATTAAGTGAGGAAGAGTTAAGGAAAAGAGACTTCATCATCATTCTCTTTCTATTCTCTTTTTGAGATTTAATTAATTAAGTTATTTAGAGGTGGCGGAAAATGAAGCTGAAAACAGTTCAGCGTCTTTCTATTCTCTTTTTGAGATTTAATTAATTAAGATAATAATTGGGGAAGTTTTTAACAAATGTACATGGTTAACTTTCTATTCTCTTTTTGAGATTTAATTAATTAAGTGGGCTTTGATTAGGATGAATAATACTCTTTCTGGGTATCTGGTAGCTTTAAAGAAATATATTTTTAGCGCCTTCACTGTTTTATATTCATATAATATTTTTAAATCCCTTTATAAGAGAGTAAAAAACAAATATATAAGTTTAACCATAGTATTTAAATAAAATTAGATAAGTTTTACTTGGTAGTTAATGTAGCTGTTTCGAGATTTAATTTGATGATATAGTAAAAGTAATGTTTGTAGTATGGTGTTATGTTTTATTTATGCTAATATTTTGCATATATTGCTAGTATTTTAGTAGTTGATTTTACGATTTGAGAATGTCTTATTTGCTTAATATTAGAAAATTGTGCGGACTATGTTTAACGTTTAGTTGAATAGAGAAAAAGAGTTAATTTATTTTAGGTAGTCGATTAATTTGTTTAATGGTATTTTTTCGCATGTGGATGTTATGTCTACTATGGTTTGTATTAGCTTGTGTGGTGAAGTAATGTTATTGAATTCGGCTATGTATGCGTGGGATTTTTCATTGTTTAGTGTTAAGTGTCCTACTCCTCTTGATTTAGAGCTTCCTATTGATAAGCCTAGTTTTGTTAGCCAGTTTAGTGTTCCTGCGAGTATTTTTGCTTCAATTGTTTTGGGCTTAATATTGTATACTGTTAAGTGTAAAGTTAGCTGCTTTATGTAAACGTATTCTGGCGTGTAGAGCTGGCCTTCTTCTCTTGTTCTAGTGGATCTGTTTATGCCTACATGAGTTCTTGTATAGGGTTTGTATTCTTGCAGTATTGTGTCTTCTAGAATTATTCTGCTCCTTGTTCCGGGTCCTCCCCAGAGTCTACAAATTGGGCAGAGGTAAGTTATCATAGGCTCTAGCGCGTTTTTTGCTTCTTCGCGAGTTGGAACAAATCTTTCTACTATGTCGTACTCTGCTAGTTTCTCTATGTTTTTCTCATTTTCTTCTTTAATTTGTTTTACAATAAGGTGTTCTATTGGACCTTCTTCTGGTTCATAGTGGCTTAACAGAATTTTTTCTTTGAAGTCTTTTGGTTGCTTTATGCTTGATTTGGCTACTATTTCGCCTATCTTTCTCAGAGCTCCTCTCCAACTAGACTCCGGTATTACTGGGCAGTATTTTTCTCCATAGAATATTTTTAGTACTGGTAGAAAGGCTTCTCTTTTAGCTCCTCCTGTACCTATTCTTATACATGATTTTACATCAAATACAAGAGTTATTGAGTAAAGATAGTTTAGCTTAGCGTCTTCTTTTAACTCATTCCCAACTATTTTAACTAGTTCGTCAATATTCATAGTTTCACCTCCCATGGCTTAATTTGAATAAAATCTTTTTGAAGTGGAAAAACTAGGTTAAAGCCTAGTGAAGCAAAGTTATCTAAGCCTATTAACGGTAGTAGTGAAAGCGTTTCAAGAGGATTTCCTTTCATAGACTTTATTTTAGCTAGTATTAGGCTTCCTGGAGAAAGTCCCTTTACGGGGAGCTTAGGGGCTTTATTTCTCATAGACCATCCTTGATACCTATAGTATCCTCCGAGAATTCCTATTATTTCGAATTCAGCTTCATAGTCTTGAGGAAGTCCTAGTTTATTGAGCCACTCACTTGAAATAGTTACTGTGTCTTTTTCCCTGAGAGGTAGTGGTAGAGGATCTAGTTTGAAGACAGGGCTTACTGCTTCAAGTGCTATATAGGGTTCTTCTAGTTTATGGAGGTTCTTTGAAATATTTGACTTGATTTTATTGAAGCCTATTTCTTCTGCTGTAGCCAGTACTTTTCCGAAGCCTCTTGTAGTGCCTCTACCGATACTTAATATAAATTCCCTTTTGCTTAGAATGGTGTTTAGAGGAGAATTGTCGCTTACAGTAATATATCCTGTGTAAACTGTTCCTTCGCATACATGTTCGTAGGCGTAGAGCATTCCGGGAGCACTTGAGCCTCTAGTATGGTCTAGTCCTACTTCGATTGAGACATTTGAGCTTATGCTTGGAATAAACCATAGTCTGTTTTCTTCTACAATAACAGATCCCGAGCATGTTTTTGTTTCGCCGGGCATTAGCCAAGTTTTCTTTGTTTCAGCTAGTTTCAGTGAGTGTTTTTCGAACACTTCTGCCAAAATATCTTCAAGTGGAGTTTTGTTTCTAATTTTAGAAACTATATTTTCTATGTCGAGACTGAAGACAGGGCTTACACCCTTTATTTTCTTTTTAGTGCGGAAACATAGACTATGGGCTATATTCGAGTTTATGTAAAGGCTCTTTTTCTCGTTTAAAGTAGCTAAAAACGGGGTTATAGCATAGTCTGGTGAAAGAGCAAGCCTGTTTACTGTAATAGGGTCTTCTCCTTCTTCAAGCATTTTTGTTAAGAGAGCTCCTCTCACTATACTTCCGTGAATAATGTATTTCTCTACTTCATATGAAAATCCTTTAAATCCCATTCTTTTAGATATAATCAGTGGGGAGAGAGCTTTAAGTGTAACCTTATATATTTTAACCATAATATCACCTTTTCAATTTATCTAAAACTATTTTAATTAAATCATATTTAACTAAGTTAGGTGGCTCGTAGCCTACTATAACTGGTGTTACAAGAGTTTTTCTCCCAGCATAGAAGTACTTGAGTGCTGCCAGCGAAACAAGTGTAAGTAAGCAGGCATCCTTGTAGCTTACTCCTTCGAGGAGCTTCTCTCTCAGCTTTATTTCTCCATAGAAGAGCGCTCCTGGAGAAACATGTTCATATGTGTAGAGTCCTCCTTCGGCAGCTCGCTGAGAAATATCATGTATTTTTACTCTAGTAATGTAGGCTAGCGGAGGATTGTCAAAGAAGTCTTTTTCCTCAATTAACGCTTTTTCGAGACCCATTCTGTAGATTTCTTCAGCTTTATCTGATTTAATTGAATAGAAATCTGAGACAGCTAAAGGTGATAGAGATGAGCCTGAGTAGCCGAAAACTTTACATACAATACACTGGCCACAAGTCTTTTTAACATGACATTCGAGGTTCGATACGTAGGAAATAGCTCCAGTTTTCTCGAGTAGAGGTGCTAAGAGATATGCTTTACTTCTCAGTAAGCCTTTAACATAAGCTCCTCTTATTCCAATAACTTCGGTTCCTGAAGGAAGTCTATGTTTACATGTGACTGCATCGGCTTCAAAAGTCTCTCTACCAATACCCCAGAACCCTAGGGATTTGAGTTCGAAAATTACACCGAGTCTCATTTCTTACCACCCATAGCGAATTTAGCTAACATGAAAATATCGAAAAGTGGAATATTTTTCTCAAAGTTTTTCCTACTTATTAAGGACACCATTTTTTTATAGATATCTTTCCTAGTGTCTTCATCTCCTTCAGACCATCTATTAAATAAGTACGCTGAAATTACGAGAGGCGGGTGCTTCTCAGCTATTTCATAGCTTGAAGCAACATCATAGACTTCTCTAGTAATATCTCTAACATACTTAGCTCTAGCTCCTCCTTTAGTAAACTCCTCATAGAATTCTTTAAGCAGTCTACTTAAGTACTCTTCAAGTGACTCTCCACTCTTTCTCTCACATAAAATACTCAAGATTTCTAGGAAGTCTGACTCTACTAGTGGTTGTTTTTCCTCGATGATTTTCACGGGAATAGAGTATGGTTGCCATGAGAGCGACTTTACTCCCTGCTTAGTATAATCTTTAAGAGAATCTATGTGAGCCGGAAGTACTTGCTGAGTGTCAGTATAGTAGTAACTTATAAAGGCAACAGAGTTAAAGAGTCTTTTTTCATCGTCTTCAATATCTCCAGTAAACTTTTCTCTTAAAGCACTCTTACACCACGATAAGAGTTCTTCAGCAGACTCCCTTAAAGCCCATATGTTATACTTTATTTTACCGCTTACAACACCTGCAGAAAGCTGCCTAGTTCCACCCAAAGTCCTCCAGAACCAGTATGAAACTATTAGTGATGCAGGAATAGCTAGCCAGGTAGGCCATATAGCCATTAAGTCGTCTCCACCAGCATAGGTTAAGCCAACGTAGGTCCTACAGACGTTTTCTTTATTTTCCAAAATATCTTCACTTAATTTTCCTATATACGTATACAGTTTGTATAAGCCTCTCTTAAGACCATAGTCTATTCTAATGCTTCTTTCAATGGTATCACTCAGTGAGAGAGACTTAAACATAAAGAGTCCCATGAGATTGCCATCAGCCTTAACTATAGCTATGTTGTAGGTTTTTCCTTCTCGAGCCTCACTTATAGAAGCTCCGCTAAGCCACTCAAGTAAATAGTCTTTTATGTCCCTCCATTTAAGACTTATATCAGGGAATGATTCTAGTTTAGACTTAAAGTAAATATTTTCTCCCAGCGACATTAAGCTAAGGCATTCATCACATATCTTTAATTCTTCGAGCCTTCTAGTAGCAGGTTTTCTTCCGCATACTTCACAGTAATATTCTATACCCAGCTCACATATTGTCGGAGCTTCTTCAGCAATAGTTTTCTTAGCATTAAGTCTTGAAACTAATTTACTTATACTCTTAGACCATGGGTGTAATAGAGGAGCATCAGCTGAAGTAACATTTATTGTTAATCCAAGCATTTCTCTTGCCCTATTTACTACTTCCCTTAAAACCGCTGGAATCTCGGTCGAGGAAATCGCTGTTAAGAATCCTCCACCCGCGTAGATAATGTTCTCTGGTAAAACATATTTTTCTACAAGAGCTCTTGGAATGCAGTAAGTTATAAGTAGATCAACAGCATAACTTGCGGCCATTAAGGCTCTAAGTTTTTCTCTAGAAATGTAAGATTGAATATGCCTAACATCAAAGCCTATTACTCTTATATCAGGTCTAATCTGCTCTTCTGTCTTCAGTAAGTCCCTCCAGCCACTGAAGTAAAGATATTTTGCAACGGATTCTGTAGCAAGTCTGATTTTATCTTCAGGGAACTTCTTCCAGTACTGCTGGACTTCAGCACCACTTTCAGTAAGATATCTTTTAGAAAACTCGTTGTCTTCCAATATGGATGATATGTTTTTTACACATATTGAAGCTAGTCTATCGATCTGCGAAGACCATTTATCGCCTTCACGTAGAGCCTTCAGTAGGTCATCTAAGTTAATGTCATAGCCGCAGACAGTTTTAACTCCGATGTTCTTCTTAACATGATGGTGTGCAACTAGTACTGCAACCGCCTCCCTTATTTCAACGTCTATTTCAGAAAGAATACTTTGTCTAATTAACCTAGCACTTATATCAGCGTGGCTCGGAAGCCCGGCTAGCCAAGCTCTCGGCTTACCAATATCATGAAGTAGACAAGCCAGTCTAAGTATCGTTAGCTCTAGCTTTAGTTTTTTATCAAACTTTCTCTTTGCTCTAACAGCCTTAGTCAAGTATAAAGAAACAGCTATAGCTGAAGTAGCTAAGAGATGTGGGATAAGTTTTGACACATTATTTGAAGGTCTAGTGTCACTAGGAACCTTTAAGAAAGACTCGAAAGCCTTTTTCTTAAGCTTACTTTCAACAGCTGAGGCTTCCTTAAAGAACTCTGCGAGAGATTTACTTAAAAGCCCTTTAAGTTTATCAAGCTCAAGCTGTCTATTAATAAGCAGTTTGTCTACATCTATCCATTCTTTTCTCCTATAGTTTCTTGTAAGAAGCCATATCCAAAAGACTTCCTGCGGCAGACTATAAGAAGATACTCCTGGAGGAGCAGGTGTAGCTATTAGCGGATACTTGTAAAACGCTACAATAAAGTCTGCTGCAAACTCAGCTTTTTCGAGGGCGCTTAAGTTAGTAAGCTCTTTCAGTGAATCTTTAAGATATTTTCCAAGCATATCTAAGTACTCCTCAAAGCTCTCAAGAGAAGCCTCAGTAACCCACTCCTGAACACCTTCCTCGTTCTCCATTAAAGGAACAATATGGCCTACATACACTCTCATAAAGATCCCTCAACCAAGATCTTAAATAAGACAGGGTCACCGCCTCTAGGTTTGCTATATGCGAAAAACTCGTAGCCACTAGCACCTAGTTCATATTTACGAATATTCCATATACCATCTCTACATATAGCCACGCACAAAGCATCCTTCTCAAAGAATACTACTATGCGAGCGTTAACTAAAGCCTTTTCAGCCTCCTCTAAATCGCCGGCTTTCTTCAAGTACCACTTGATAGCCAAGTCAGGCTCTACAGATAATACTAACTTACCGCAAAGCCGTTTCTTCAATATCTCTGCATCAACAATTTCTGAACTAGTAAGCTTCCCTAAATTCAAGCTATTTCACCCTCTCACGAGCCTCCACTTCACTAAAATCAACTCTAAGCTCAGGAAATATTTCCGAAGCCTCCTTAACAGCCTTAGATACTATGTCTCTTAGCTTACTTTGATCAGAGTATAAGTAGAATCCGTGATGTAAGGAATCTTCTTCAAAGCCGTACAATTTATTATTCACTAAAACACGGCCTACTCTAAACCTAACTAATCCTAGGTCAATAGGCTTACCCTCAATAGACTTATTTTGAGGACACTTTTCAACAATTCTTTGACGATACTTACTTTTACCTAAGAGTATGGTTTCAAAGGATCCATTAGATCTAGCACCCAGCCCTATGAAAACTAGCCCTAGTTCATAGGGTCTAAGATTTCTGAAAACTATTCGACCACTAAAGATAGTTCCGGGCTTAACTGCCTCTATCTTCTCGTAATGATCTAGCACGAGATTTAGTAGTTCACAGTCTGTTGCATAGAGATTCTCGAACAATACTCTAGAAGCCAAGCCAGGAGCTCCAAAGAGATCGCATGTTGCACAGACATTGTAATCTCCTTGCGTAGTATCACAAGACTCTCGCCCATTAGTAGAAATTCTTTTTTCTTCAACACTAGGCTTCCATATTTCATAGTGTCTCCATCCATGCTGGCCTTTCTTCGGCGGGAAAGGTTTAGGAAGGTCACTTACTCTGAAACAGAAGTGGATTTTGGTATCTTTAGATGTAGCGAGAAGCTCTAAACGCGACCTGACGCATCCCTTTAAAGTAGACCCGGGAATGACTATCTTACCGCCGTATCTAACTATTTCAGCGTATTCATATGTAATATAGTTGCGTGCAGTTCTTACCAAGAAATTATAGTCTATTCTATTCCTATACTTAGTGAAGAGTTTTTCATCAATACTGAATTTTATTCTCCCTGTGCTAACATGCAGATAGGATTCTGCGGTACACTCAACTGAGAGAACACCAGTTAAGTAAGCTTCTTTCTCAACATCTCTACGGGTAGCGAGCCTTCTAATAACTTCAACTGGCTTTAGGTTCAACCCACCTCCACCCCTTCTTAGAAACTTCTCTTAATTTACTCAGAGACTTAATCCACACAGAAGCGAGATCCTCAAGAATCTTCCATGCTTCAGAGCCCTCTAAAACACTACTAGACATTTTGATCTCAAAGTCATAGGGATCAAGAGCCTCTAGTACTTCGTCTTTAACGCCTTTAATTCCACTAACCGATATTTTGAACTTCTTTTCAATAAATTTCACCGTGCCATATCCACGACTCTTTAATCCACCGACCTTAACTATTCCTAAGTTAATCTCCTTCATTATTGTCGATAAAAGCCCTAGAGCGTAATTAGGTAAGTTGATAGCTGTTAACCTAAAGTTAAAGATACTTCCTGGCTCCACATATTCGACAGTAAAGAGAGATCTGTAGGCAGCTGCACCTGTTCTCCTACTAATAGCAACAGAACGCCTATAGCCTAGCTTATAGTTACCTACAGGAACACTATCATAAAACTGTACATGGCTTCTAAGACCGGGAGTCCCGAAAATTAGGCACAGTAAGCACACTCCTTTTCCAAATTCCGAGATTGTTCCCTCAACTATACCTCTCAGCTTCATTTCTAAGCACTCAGCAGGAGAGTAACTTTTTTCAATTTCATCAAACTCCCTACCCTCAAGACAAGTAGCCCTCGGAAGTCCGTCGCATACATCAAGGTCATTCTGCCTAGCAATAGCTACTGCCTCAGCTCTAAATATACCCTTCCACGAAGAACCCGGAATTACTGGCACTTCTTTACCGCTCTTAGGATCAGTAACCTTTAATACGATAAGATCAGCTACCTCCCAACCTTTCTTCTTTCCAGCACCTATGTGCAAAGGCTCAATATTCTCTACAGCTCCTTCAATAGTAATTATCCTATATAACTTGTGATAGCCTATCCACTCAAAATCTCTCCAGTTCACTTTATCACCTCCATTAAATCTTTCCTATATTTTTCAACTAAGCTAAAGTCTTCGATAGAATACTCCACAACTTCGGCTTTAGATAGTTTAAGTAGACCTAAACCGACGCTTTTCATTCCACCTATCGAAATACCATGTATAGACATTAAGCCGAGCACAGATTTCATGAGCTTAGACTCGCTAGCAGAGGACTGCAAACTGATGTTAATTAGCCTTATCTCCATGTTCCACTCTACACCAGGAGAAACATACTCGAATGTGAATAAGGCTCCGCTTCTTGCAGCTCCTCTAAATCTATCAATAGCATTTCTAGTACGATACCCTATTTTTACTCTACTTTTATCTACTGGAAGGGCATCAAGTACTTTTACATGGCTAGCTATCTCTCTGTTACCGAAAAGCCTACAAACAGGGCAAGGCACGCTATGAGACTTTATTTTTTCAACTAAAGACTCTACACTATCAGATGACTTAATGTCCTCGAGAAAAACAATTACGTCGCGTGGAACTTTCTTATTCTGAATACTTTCAATTTCATGTTCTGCTTTTTCCTTAACTAAATTAACTATACTGCGCTCATTCAAACCTCTTCTTGTAGCATCATAGATATACTTAAAAATCCTAATCGCACTTTCACACTTAGTCATATCTGCTCCAAAAACTTCGCACACATAGGTTTCTGAAGCCTTAGCAATTCCCTCAGCAGTACTTCTGAGAATACCCTTCAGACTAGAACCAGGAATATATACTGTCCCATCAGGGAAGCGTTCAACAGGATAATCTATAGTAACTCCCACTCTTCCTATGTGAAGCGGAGTCAAATTAACTGCAATGCCAGAAACTACTGTTAAACACTTAACTCTATCAAAGTTAAGCCCGAGACTACGTATTAATGAAACCACATCGGGCACCAGAACTCACCTTAGAGAACGTTTCTAAGAAGTTCCTCAAGGAATCCACTGGGCTCAGGAGGGGGTGGGCGTACTCTAGGTCTTCTATGAGAACATGCTTCATAAAGCCACTTAAATAAGGTCAAAATTTCTCGCGCCTTTTCTACACTTTTATAGTCTTTTAGAATATTATAGAGTCTTCTAGCGGACATACCTCTGCCCCATTGACCTTTTGCTACTTGATATGCTAAAAACACTAGTAAGCGGTCAACATCTCCTAAACTCTCGAGCATTTCAAGAAGCTTATTAACCTGAGAAGACCTTACACCTTCTCGCGTTGCCTCAAAGGCAGCCGCAGCAATCATATCAAGAGGCAAAGTAGATCTTTCAGAACTCTTCTCCATGATATAATAGCAAGACAGAAACTTATAACTCTTTCTACATACACCATTGGCGAGTACAATACTGAGAATAACTATAGTTTATTGAATTAAGATGCTTTTGTAGAATATGAACAATATTTATCGGTATTTTATTTACATATAGTCTTTGAAAATAGTATAAATACTGAGTGTAATTACTAATTAATAAATAGTCCTTTCTATTAACAATAAAAATAATATATAATAATTACTTATAAGCGTAAAATAATAATATATTTTTAAAGAATTTATGTAATCTTATCGATAATTGCTATTATCTTATAGCAGTTTTCAGCTATTTCATTTTTATCTATTAACTTTATTTCTTTTTTGGTATTTGCACTTACAAGTTTTCCATCGTTTAAAGTTACTATTACATTTTCTTCTATTGAGTATCTTCCGTGCATTAATTTATTTCGAAGCGATGTAATTTTATTTAGTGTAGATATTTCATCATTGCTTAAAATTTTTGATATTGCAGTTTTATATTTCTCTAATTTTTCTTTATTAATTTTCTCTTTTTTATCTTCGTTATTTTCACTAATGTACCCTTTATCTTTTAATTTAATTATATTTAATGCAATATTTATTAATTTCCATTTTTCTCCTGCTATTTCTATTGAATTATTTTTTAATATTTTTCTTGCTAGTAAAACTATTATTAATTCTCTAGCTATACATACTATTTTATCGTAAAGTTCTGTATCATGATATAACTTTAGAATATTTATTGTTGTTTCTAAAGGTGTTTTACCTAGCGTCTTACTCAACAATTTTGTTGAATTTCTTAGTATGGTATCCGCTATTGGTAACCATGGAGTATCTGATAGTTTAAGGTCTTCTGGAAGAGTCTTTAAATAATAATCGTAGATTATTTTTGACAATTTTTCTTGTACATTTTCAATTACGTGAGAAGTGTTTTCGAAATAAGGATGTAGCACTGCTGCTTGTCCTGATCTTAGTCCCCATAGTATGTTTTCTTGTATTTTTGTTAGTGTTTTTATGTCTCCGTAGAGGTCTCTAAGTAGTGGTCCTAATACTCTTCCTATTTCTGACACGGCTTGTGTTGGGAGTATTCTTTCATCTAGTTTTTTCCATGCTACTGTTCCTGCTAAGACTTCTCTTGCTATTTTAGATGACTGTGTTATTTCTATATACTCTACTATTGCTTCTTCTTCTGGTCTGGTTAGTACAGGGGCTGCCCATAGTCTTGTTTTAGTTTCATAGGTTTCTGCGATGATTTGGCTCGCTAACATTAGTGCGTTTACTAGTATGTTTGTACCGTGTGTTAAGTCTACATGTATTTCGTCTACTTTTTCATCGAGTACGGTTTGTCTCAGAACTGAGTATACCGTGTTTAAAAGAGCATTGAATGATGCTTTAAATGTTTTTTCTTCGCTTCCTTCTGTATAAACTGCTTTATTCTCGATTTTCACTTTGAAGGGTCTAGCTATTCCTGGGTGAACTACTTTGTATGCTTTAAAACCCTTTTCTAGTAGTTTATGAATATATTTGTCTTCTCCGGAGTAACCTTTTGTTAAATAGTAACCTTCGTAGTGTGATTTAGCTTTAAGTAAGAGTTTGTAGTTTTCTTCATGGTTTTCTATAAAAAGTGTTTCAGGAATTATGGTAATTAAGGAATCGTAGTCGTTTACTTCATTAAGTGCTGCTGGAGCTAATGAAGTTTTTACTTCTTTTTCATTAACCTTATATGTTAGAGGAATATAATTCGTGACGTCTCCTGCGCACCATACGAGAGCTTTTCTCACGTTAAAGTATTTTTCAAAAAGATAAATAAGCTTTAGTTATTTAGGTATTTTTACATTACTTCTATATAATGAATTTAAGAGAAGTCTGGTCTACTATATATTGCGGCGAGTTTTTCCATTAAGGATATTAATGTGTGAAGGCTATTGCTAGGGCTATGGCTAGGAGTATTGCTACAAGTAGGAGATCTGTTATTGTGTCTTCATGTTTTCTTATTTTCTCGGTAATTTTCATAGGTGGTTCTCTTGCTATATTTTCTTCAAGGAAATCCAAAAGTTTTTTCTTCAGCTACTGTGTTTTTTCCTACTAGTCTACGCTACTGTACTGTGTTTCCCTTAATATTGTGTTGTAGTGTTTTAAGCGGTGTTTTTTGTCCATGTGAATGGTTTGTATTGTGTTGTTGGGTTTCTTAGGGTTTGTGCTAGTTTCTTTGGTTCTTGCTGTATGTGTTGTTCTAGTGGCTTGTTGTTTACTGGTGTTTGTAGGCTCCATTTTAAGTGTTTTAGTAGCTGTTTTTTGTCTAGTGTTTCTTCTTGTTTTAGTAGGAGTATTCTTGGTATTAGTGTGTGGAGTACTGGTGGTGTGAAGAGCTGTGTTAGGTCTTTTGTTAGGCTGTATATTCCTTTATTTAGGTAGCCTATGTGTGGGTTTAGTTTTGCTTTTATTATTGCTGTTGTTGTTTCTGCTTGTAGGTAGAGTAGTGTGTACTCTACTTCTTTTTCTATTTTGAGTGCTTTTAATTGTTCTTGTAGTGTGTGTAGTGCTATTAGGTAGTCTGTTTTCCAGTTTCCTGTTTCTGTTGTTGGTCCTGTTAGCTGTCTTATGTTGTGGACTGTGGCTTTGGCTATTTTTTCTGCGTATTCTGTGGTGTATTCTTTTGAGTAGTACTGGTTTATGATGTACTCTACTCCGCCCCACTGTACTTGGTTTAGTAGTGTTATTTGGTTTGAGGAGGGGTTTACTGCTATGACTGGTATGCTGTATCGGGTGGCTAGTGCTAGTGCTGAAGCTGTTATTGTTCCTGTGGGTTCTAGTGCTATGTAGTCTAGCTGTATTGCCGCTTTTTCTACTGGCCTCGGCAGGTGTCTGGCTTCTATGCGGAAGCGCTGGCTGATTGCGCTTAGCTTATATTCTCCTGTAATCCATAGGCGGTTCACGTTGTCACCGTGTAGGGCTGGTACGGCTTGTTTTCTACTATGGCTTGCCGTAGTTTTTCTGCCTGAATGTATACTTTCTCGAGAAGCGTTGTTCCTTCTACTTGCAGAGAGAGTTTTCTGTAAACTGTTTTAGAGACGATTGTTCTCCCGACGCTATTTAAGTATATTCTGTTTTCTTGACGCGTGTAGTGTTTGCTGGGGTCTAGTCTTTTGTTTAAGCAGAGCGCTATTACAGGCGACTCTACTACAATGGGTCTGAATTCTTCGGCTAGGTCTAGTACTAGTGATGGTCTAGTTGACCGGGGCTCGTGTAGTATTCCTAGGCGCGGGTCTAGGCCTGCTGTCTGTATGGCAGAGGAGCATATTTTGTAGAGTATTGTTGAGGCGTAGCCTAGTGCTGCGCTGAAGTAGTCTCTTGGAGGTCTTCTTGTCCTGTACTCGAATTCGTATTCAGGGGGCAGTATTTTCTTCAAGGCTTCGTAGTATTTTTGAGCTAGCTCTGCTTCAAGAAGCATTAAAGTATTTCTCGTTACAGCGGACTCTATTTGAGGCATTTTAGTGAACAGTAGTGACCGGTACTCTTCGGCCAGCCTATTGTCAAGTATCTTGAGTACGGCTAGCCTGTTTACTGCACATGCTTTAATGAACTTTTTAGCTAAGTCGAGTAAGCCTAGTGTAGATGCTTTAAGTAAGGCTATAGTCGAGCAGGCTCTGTAGTCCGGGGGAGCTAAGTATGCTTCACCTTTCCTTGTTCTGAAACACAGCTTGACGCCTTGTTTAAGGCACTCGAGGAGTGCTTTGACTTCTATAAGGCCTTCCCCCTTCAATACAAGTGTTTCTCCCTGCTTAACCCAGTACTTTTTGTTCTCGTAGGAGACTCTCGGCGGACCTCCGTGCAGTTTATACGCGTGAGTCTCTATTATCATAGTGTCGGCGCGTGCTCAACAAATCTTAGTGTTTCTCCCGCTACTTCAATAGGGTTTACTGGCCTCAAAAACTCCTCGACATAGCTCTTGTAGCGCTCCGGGCGCACATGAAGATCTCTCAGAACTTCTTTCGGAACACCCATTTTAGCCGCTTCTCTTAAATCGACTACACGCTTTAGTCCAGAGGGAAGCTCTAAGCTAATCGCTCCCCTAATAGATACTTCGAGCACAGGTTCACTAGGGTCTGCTTCAATACCCATATTCCTATAGACTTCAAGCAAACTTTTCCCACCGAGCTCACTTAAAGAATCTGATGCTTTTTCACTTCTCTCTTTAGCGACTATGCCTGTTTTCTCGTCAACTATTCTCTTTACGCGAAGGCCTACAAAAGACTCTAAGTTTTCTTCAGCTAAAGAGACTGTTGAAGCAAGCTCGTGTCTTGGGGCAAAAGTGAGCGCAATATATCCGTCCTCCATTACAAAAGACTGAAATTCCACTCCGCGGGCAACTGAGACAAATCCGTATACCGCAGGTTTTTCGAAAACATGCCTACCTCGAACTCTGTAGCCTTTAGCCAAGTACTCTCGCTTAACAACACGGTCAATAAGCCTTTTCGCGAACTCTCGGTGAGCTTTCTCAGAGTAGTCTAGTATAAAAGAATCTAGGTACTTAAGTGCCGTAGTCTCGTTTCCAGCAACTATAGTAAGCTCTTCTCTAGGCTCAACACCCTCGCCCACCACAATACCAATTCTATTCAAGCCTATTCTCTCAGCATAAATACCCGTCTCTAAGAGCTTCCAGCAAAGCCTACTTAAAGTCCTATAGCCTTCACTTGAAGCCCTGTAGACGGCTACTCGAGGCACAAAAGGCTTATCACTGTAATATAAGACAACAAAGTGCCTATAAGGACTATACCTTTTGATAATCTTGTCTTCTAGCTCAGAAAGCTCTCTCACAACATACCCGTAAACAGCTGGAGGAACACGTGCAATAACTTTAGTATAGTAAATAGACTTCCATATACTCTTCACGAGCCCCCCGTTTTTCTCTACAGCTTCAGCAACCCTAGACTTAATTAAAGAAACTCTTTTCTCAAAATACTTCGAGCCCAAAATTTTCTCGAGTTCTCTGTAGTCTATGACAATAGTCAAGTAGGGCCTATTGTAAGATATTTTAAACAGCTTCACCAAATAGTATTAGGTAGTAAAGCTATTTAAAGTGATAGCTTGAAGTACATAATAGTCTACGACATATCAGACGACGAAACAAGAAACAGAGTAAGGCAGCTAATAAAAGACTACGGCGGAACAAGATTCCAGTACTCCTCATTCATAGTAGACTTAGATAAAGCAAAACTAGATGAACTACTAACACGCATAGAAAACATCATATGCTCCGAAAAAGCAAGCGTAATCGCAGTACCAGTGTGCCGAAAATGCCTAGAAAAAATAGTAACACTGCAGTACCCAATAGTAGAAGAAAGCGAAGATGAGGAAATAATTTAAGTAAAAGTGAATAAAATATACTCAAGTACTTAAATATTCTAGAGCCTACTTTACAGCAAAAATATAAGCATAAGTGAGGTGAAACTAATATGTGTCGTCTTTTCGGCTTATATGCTAATAAACCTGTTGATGTTTACTTTAGTTTCTATGTATCGCCTCGAGAAAGCTTCAAAAATCAGTCTTACGATAATCCTCATGGCTGGGGTATTGCCTGGTTAACTAGTGAAGGCTGGCATGTTTTCAAAGAACCCTTAGCTCTTTATAAATCAACTAAAGCTAGAGAACTTATTAAAAAGTATATTCGAGGTAAAATCATAGTATCTCATGTTAGGCTTGCTTCTTACGGCTTACCTAAGTTAGAGAATACTCATCCCTGGCTCTATAAAGGATGGGTTTTTGCTCACAACGGTACTATTAATAAAAATAGGTTATCTAAACTCTTGAAGAAAAACTATAGAGTAAGTCTTGAAGGTGACACTGATTCTGAAAGATTCTTTCACTTAATAGTACAGGAAGCTGAAGAAACAGGAGACTCTATAGAAGGTATTAGAAGAGCAGTCAGTAAAATAATCGAAAATAATATTAGTTTTACTTCACTGAACTTTGTTGCAAGCGACGAAAAGAAATTATATGCTCTAAGATACGCTAAAATCTCCTTAGATTACTACACGTTACATTACCTCGAGAGACCACGTCAAGGACTAGAATTGAAGAAACTGTCTGAGAAAACTAGACAACTAATATCCATGAAGCTGTCTTCAGGAGAAAAAGCAGTAATAGTGTCATCAGAAGCTATGAGCGACGAACCCTACTGGAAACCATTACCAAACAAAAGCCTTATCGTAGTAGACAGAAAACTCAGTATAGAACTAGTACCTCTCTAAACAAACAGCTTTAGTTTAAATTACTAAAGCGTTCAGTGCAGTAAAGAAAGCATTATATCAGTTAAACATACACTAATACTAGCTCACTATGAAAAGCCATGTCAGTAAATACACACTACCACCAATATGCCACATAGTTCTCTCAACACTACACATACTAAGCCAACTCGACTCAAGAGACATAGCTTTTATGCACAACATCGAGTTAAATGAAGTAAAAGAAGCAGCCAAAATACTCGAAGCAAAAGGCTACATCAAAGCTAAAGAAACTATTGTAAAGCTAACAAGAGCAGGATCTATGGCCTGCGGCCAAAAAGGCTACTGGATAGTACTCGACACACAACACAATATAAAAGACTACGGATTCACAGAACTATACCCGACAATATACTTCGCACCCTACACCAAGCTCCTCTACAGAGAAATAAGACCATTCAAGAAAACATTCATCGCAGTAGGCAAATCACAACAACTCAGAGAAATATGGTTAAAGAAAAAAGGCTACTACACACCACTAAAATACTTCCATAAAGCACAGTCAGCTTTCATAGAAGCAGTAAACTACACAGGACTAGGTCTCCAAAAACAAGCAGAAAACACACTAAAAATAACAATAAAATACCTACACTACACCCAGCAAGCACTACAAAAAACACAGCCACAACCACCACAAATAACTATACAAGACATCACAGAAGAACTAGAAAAAACATGGCAAAAACTAAAACAAATAGAACAAACACTAAAACAACACAAACTACTACAATAAACATCACACCAAAAATACATTAAAATTTAAACAACAAACATTATTCTCTTTAAGAGATTTTTAATTAATTGATTAACAAAAGATGAAGTTGTAACATTAGCTCATATAATTAACTTTCTATTCTCTTTAAGAGATTTTTAATTAATTACAGGAGAAAGTAAGCGTGAAATACTCAAATGTCCATATACTTTCTATTCTCTTTAAGAGATTTTTAATTAATTATTATTAAAGCTTCAAAGTCTTTTAGAAGAAAGTCACGATTTTACGCTTTCTATTCTCTTTAAGAGATTTTTAATTAATTGGGCTACCTCACCATAGGCTATTTATTGTTAAAGGAAATGAAGTAGCTTTCTATTCTCTTTAAGAGATTTTTAATTAATTAGGAGTACCCCAAAGACTATGATGAAGCTGTAAAAAACCTCATGCTTTCTATTCTCTTTAAGAGATTTTTAATTAATTAGGGGACAATAAATCTTGATGAAAACGCCACAGTATTAGAAAGCTTTCTATTCTCTTTAAGAGATTTTTAATTAATTAGGTAGGATAGGGAGAAAGGTCGATGGAGAAGAGATAGTTTCCTAGCTTTCTATTCTCTTTAAGAGATTTTTAAATTAATGAAAAGAGAAAGATAAAGAGAAAAAAGACAAAAAGAATAAACTTTCTATTCTCTTCTAGAGATTTTTAAATTAATGTTTCATTATGCTTTAAGAAAAACGGAAACATATATGAATTACTTTCTATTCTCTTCTAGAGATTTTTAAATTAATGAAAACCAAAATATTTGTATTTTTTACCCAACTTCTCGTGATTTAGTTTTCTTTCTATTCTCTTCTAGAGATTTTTAAATTAAATACCCCTGTTGGGGCGGTGTCTGGGCAACCGGCCGCCCCGCAAATCTTTCTATTCTCTTCTAGAGATTTTTAAATTAATTCATAGTAGTTTCCCTGAGAATATACAGGGAATAGAGAGGTCACATCTTTCTATTCTCTTCTAGAGATTTTTAAATTAACTTGATTAGTAAGGGAGCCACGCCTGTCCTTGGATGGATTATTGTACAATCTTTCTATTCTCTTCTAGAGATTTTTAAATTAAATCTGAAATAGTTGTGAAGCGTTACGCTAAAATGAAGGGTATCCCAGAATCTTTCTATTCTCTTCTAGAGATTTTTAAATTAAAGTTAGCGAGCGACCTCCCAGACCGCATAGTCGGCACAGTCGAAGAATCTTTCTATTCTCTTCTAGAGATTTTTAAATTAATTGAGGGAAGAGTTGAATTCGACTACTACGACTGGCTGTACGTAATCTTTCTATTCTCTTCTAGAGATTTTTAAATTAACTGAGTTAGATGGATATGTCCTTGAGTTCAGCATTTCTCCAAGCATCTTTCTATTCTCTTCTAGAGATTTTTAAATTAAAGGTCGTCTACAGAGCTCCCGAAGGCGGCGCTGATGAATACTTTGGCTACATCTTTCTATTCTCTTCTAGAGATTTTTAAATTAAGCGGAACAAGGAGCGTCTACCAGTTATACATGTGTGTTCGGAATCTTTCTATTCTCTTCTAGAGATTTTTAAATTAAAGAAAAATAACAAAGCACACATGGTATCTTAAAGAAGCATACAAAAATCTTTCTATTCTCTTCTAGAGATTTTTAAATTAATGGGTTATGGACTGATTTAAGTTGGTCTCTTTTCGTATATTTAGGTTGTTTTTCCTAATATATTTTTGGCGGTCTTATTATTTTATGTCTGTTAAATATTTTTAAACTCCTTTATAAGGGAGTAAAAAACAAATATATAAACTTAACTGTAGTATTTAAATAAGATTAAATAAGTTTTATTTTTTGGTTTGGATTGTTTTATGGGGTATTGTGAGAAGTGTTTGGTGAATTTTAATTATATTTACTGGTTTTGTTTGTTTTTACTGTTTTCTTTGACTGTTTTGCGGTTTATAGGAACCATAGTGTGTTTTCTTGTTCTGCTGGGTGTATTCCTTGGGTCCAGAATGCTATTATTCTGTGTGCGTATAGTGTTGTTATGGGGTATTTTGAGGTGAATATTCCTGATCCCCAGTGTAGTTCTGATAGCCAGTAGACTTGTTTTGCATACTGTAGTATGTTTGCTGTGTCCCAGTTGCTTGTGTCTGCTATTTCGACTATTAGTGGTTTTACTGGGGCTGTGTGGAGTATTTTGTCTGGGTAGCCTGTTGTAGTTACTAGTGCTTTGTATTTGTCTAGTATTAGGCATGTTCCTTTGACTGGGTTGTAGTAGCGGGGTCCTTGTTCTCGGAGTATTCTTGGTACGCATTTTTTCTTGACTTCTACTACAGTGTACTGGAAGTTTTCTTCTACTAGTCCTTGGGTTTTCCAGTCTTCTACTAGTTTTCGTAAGAGCTGTATTTCTTTTGGGTGGAATAGTCCTTCTTTGTGGAATACTATGTTTGATGGGGGCTTGTTTTCTTCAGCTATTTTCTCTACTAGTTTGTTTAGTAGAGTTTCTAGGGAGAGTACTTCTCTTACTGATGGATTTGCTTCTGTTTCCCAAGTGAAATTTAGGTTTGTCCAGTTGTAGAGGAGTGTTGCAGCTGCTGCTCCTCCGCCTGTATCTAGTCCTATTGCTGCGTCTGTTTGGAGAGGTTCTGCTAATATCCAGGGTATTCCTCCTGCTTTAGCATAGATATTTAAGGCGATGTTATAGAGTACTACTGGGCTTTCTCTCAAGTTTCTGCATGTAGAGAAGTTTATCATTTGGCTCGGTATTCCTCTGCTCGCGTACTCTTGTTTGAGAGGCATGTAGGGGTCTTCGTCGTAGTCTACGCTCATTTCGTCAGGTATTACTGTGAGCACTACTGTAGTGTAGGGTATTTCTTCTATTTTCTCGAAGTACTCTTTAGTGCTAGAGACTTCTATGAAGTTTATTTCGGGTACTTCTATGTCGAACCACTCTTCTAGTCCTTTGAACCATTTGTAGCCGTAGACTGTTCTCTCGACTAGTTTTTTTGCTTCAGTAGATACTTTTCTGAGGGCTACGACTGTTAGTGTTACTTGGCTTGGCCCGCTCCATGGCTTGAAACCTAAGCGGAATCCTTCTAGTGGAGTTAGAGCAGTGCCTTCACGGAACTTTAGTACAGGTTTTCTTAGAATTGTTCCTCTCGTAGTCCCAGCCTCTTTTTAAATTCTTCTAAAACTTCTTTGAGGTCACTTGAAGACAGTGTTTTCTCTACTTTCTCTTTAAGTGCTTTATTTCTAGCTAGTTCTGCTGCCTGGAGGAGCTTAGCTCTAGCTAGTCCATAGTTTCCTTTGAGAAAAGATTCTTCTGCTTCGAGTACAAGAGCGGATGCTGGAGGAAGTAGTGTAGGAGACTCTCCTTCAAGCCAGCCTTCTACTACAATAAAGTATTTGCGGAGAAAACTTTTACCGAATTTACTTTTAGTGAAAAAGGCTCCATTAGGGCTTAGGAGCACTAATCCTTTTTTCCCATATATTTTCTCATTAGAAAAAGCTTCGAGAAGAGCTTCTGTAGGGTAAAGAAAGCCTCCACCTACTTTAGCAAAACCGCTTCTAGTCAGTTTTCCTACAGTCTTCTCATCTAGTTCACTTAAAGGTATGCATTTTCTTTCAATAAGCATACTCAAAATATTCTTCACATTTTCTATACAGCATTTTACTTCATTAAACTTTCCCCCGAATAACCAGAGCTCAGTTTGCTAAAGAGAGAAGCAGTTATATATTATGTTTATATTCATTATTCCTATGAGAATAATTCCCAGAAGAATAGAAGTCTCGAGGATTAGAAGGAGTTTGCCTTGGGTAATGGTCTATGGTAGAAGGAAAACTGGGAAAACCTTTTTAGTAGAAAACTTTATTCCCTACGATAAGTTTTTCTTCGTCAATAGAGATGGAACAGTTTTAGATAAAGAGTCGGGAGAATTCTATACATATAGAGAATTTATTAAAATACTTAGAGAAATTATTGAAGATAAAACAATAGTTGTAGACGAGTTTCATAGACTTCCCGAAAGTTTCCTAGATTTTCTACACGCATTAGGAATTAAAGGTAATTTAATTCTGATAACGTCGACTCTCTGGCTAGCGAAGAAAATAATAGGTAGAGGTCAGCCTCTCTTAGGACTAGTAAAGCCCGTTAAAATAGATTTAGTCGACGAGAGAGAAATTCTAGTAGAGTTGTCGAAAGATTTCCAGGGGAAAGAGCTAGTTGAGAGCTCAGTGTACCTCAGAGAAGTAATGCTTATTCCCTTTTACAGAGGAGGAAACATTAGAGACTTTCTTGCAGACTTTCTCTACGACGGCAAGCTAATACTAAAAGAGCTTGTAGGAGAAGTGTTTAGAGAAGAAGAAAGAGAACTTACAAATATTTACGAGGGCGTTTTAAAAGCTGTAGCAGATGGAAAAAACATTAGTACAGAAATATCTTCTCTGCTTTTCTCTAGAGGACTTTTAGCTAAAGATAATCCAGGTATTCTACAAAAATACTTAAATATTTTAACGGAAATGGGTATTTTAGAGAAAATAAAAGTATTCAATAAGAAAAAGTACAGGTATTTCCACAAGTCGCCTCTACTAGATTTACACTACTATCTTGAAAGCAAGTACTCTTATACAGAGCTAGATATACCGAAAAAATTTATAAGAAGAGTAGTAAACGAGAAGCTTCCCAGACACGTAGAACAGTTTTTTAGAAATCTTTTATCGAAGATCCTTGGTTTACAGTATCAAATAATTGAAGAAAGAGAGCTTGAAGTAGATATAGCTCTCTTAGAGTTTAAGAGACTTAAATTAGTTGGTGAAGTTAAATGGAAAAACTATGTACCGCGAAAAGAAGTAAAAACAGTCGAAGAGAAACTCGGTAAATTCAAAAACATTCAAAAAATACTAATAGTTCCTGAGACAAGTGTTCTCGAAAAAGAGCCAGAAGACATAGAAGTCTGGGATGTCGAAAAGATTTTAGAGAAAAGTAGAAAAAGCCTGTTTTTCGAAAACAGTGCCCAGTAACCAGGTTTTCACAAAATATTTTAAGTGCTAGAGCATAAAGTAACTATGCACGTACACTTAGTCACTACAGGCACATCTATTGTAGCGAACGCTCTGAAAAAAGATATATCCGAAGATATTAAAAACACTTTAATTAAAGCTAAGTTAGCTACACCCGGGTCCCCTGAAGACCTTGAACTGAAAGAGCACGTCTCTATAACATCGAGAGTATTTAACGAAGTCTACACTATAGTAGTTAAAGACCCATATACTATGAGCGCTGAACTAAACTCACTCAAATACTTCCTAGAAAATGGGCTTGTAGACAAAGTACTACTTCTTTCAACAGACACAGGAGTAGGCTATTTCTGCTCATCCATAGTCAAGAAGTACTTGTCGGAAAAAGCAGGTATAGACACTGAAGTCAAAGTAGTTAAAGGCTTTGGCGTGGTATTCGAAGAAGGCTTAATGAGTCTCCTTGACACAGCCTGTAAGCTTATAAGCGAGTACAAGAAAGCAGGCCACAAAGTATATGTCTGCGCTACAGCAGGATTCAAGCCCGAAACCTCTTTCCTAATAATAGCTGCTTTCCTCCTCAATGTAGACTCAGTCTACTACATTCACGAAAACTTCAGAGAACACGTCGAATTACCCTCAATCCCCCTCACAGTTAAAGCAGTATACTTAAATGAACTCAAGAAAATATATGAGCGAGAAAAACTACACGGATTCCTTCCTGCAGACGAAATAGAAGAAAACGTCCTCAAAGAGCTTTCTGAAAGAAGACTAGTTACAATAGAAGACCAAAAGAAAGTAAAACTGAAGAAGTGGATTAAAATACTTTTACCCTACATAGAGAGCTAGCGTAGCTCTGTTAAGCGAGCTCTCATTGTTTTAGCAGGTCTCACTTTCATTAAAACTGGGTGAGGCAGCTGAGGCGACGCCAATAAAGCCTCGCCTACATGGAACCCCGGCACAGTCCTCCAGACTTCTCTAGCAACACCTGTCGTAGTTTCTCTAAGAGCCCTTAAATTATACTCGCTCATAAGGCGGTGCACTATCCTAGTATTGCAGAGCTCAAAGATCTCGGTAGGCAAGTGGCCTGGTTGCTGTGATATAAAGCAGAGCGAAAGCCACCTTTTCCTACCTCTCCTAGCTATAGTTTTAAGCATGTCGAGTGTAGTGCGCATAGCTTCAGCTTTCTCCTTCGAGACAAAAGTATGAGCCTCTTCTATAATAAATAGTGTTTTAGGAGCTCTGGGATTCCTCAATTTAGCTGAAAATATTTTGAGCAAAAGCCAGCTAATAACAATATTCTTGACAGTATCGCTTGCATCGCTCACATCTATTACAGAAACTCTACCTGGAACAAGAAGCTCATCCACAGATAAAATGCGGTCTTTATCAAAAAGCCCTGTCGCCTCAAGGCGCTCAAGCTTACTCGCTATCGCCTCATAGCTCGTAGCGTCGTAGGTCTGTCTCCTAACTTTAGCTTGCTCAGCCAGCTGCTCTACGCGCTCAATAAGCTCTCTGAGAGTAAATCCTTTCTTAGCCTCAGTTCTAGCGCCAATAAATTCCTCGAAAGCATCAGCTGACTCTTCTTCTTTCAAAACACTTTCCTCAAGCTTTCTCCAGACACGGCTAAGCCTTCTTTCCTGAGGCTCATTAGCCCTAATAATCTCTAAGACAAGAGGAAGAGTTAAGTCGTAGAAAGAGAGCGAAAAACTATCTGCGTCTCTCCTAACACAGTACTCCGAGGGCTCAGGCACATACACCCCGAAGTCTCTGAGACCCTCAGGCTCAAGCTTATATTCGCTCTCGAGAATACGGATCATTTTATCACTGTCGTTAGGCTGATCCATGTACACGTACTCGCCCTCAACATCAATTACTACGACAGCCCACCCACACCTAGAAGCCTCTTCTATAAGAACTTGAGCAGTATTAGTCTTACCGCTCCCAACAGTACCGAAAATACCCAAGTTCCTTGGAAGAACATTAATGTCGCCGGGATCTAAGTAGACTTTAACGCCCTTGTAGTGCATAAGGTGGCCAAGAAGCATTCCACGAGACTCGAACCTAAAGTACTTCGAGAGCTCTAGAGGCGACAAGAGAAAAACTCTTGACTTAGGCCTAGGTCTAGTATAAGAAG
>Ga0190367_1000446_pt1 | contig 30438 bp, 21 predicted proteins | sample 4872181011_MG_FD_171838 | JGI IMG/M metagenome (GOLD analysis project Ga0190367, IMG submission 171838) | Hydrothermal vent microbial mat bacterial communities from Southern Trench, Guaymas Basin, Mexico - 4872-18-10-11_MG | ecosystem: Environmental > Aquatic > Marine > Hydrothermal vents >...
CTATAAATTAACAATTCTTTAAAATTATTTTTTCCTTGACAAAAGGAAAAAATTTAATTAAAATTTCCTTATGCAAGAGAAAGAAGTTTTAAAAACAATTATTCGTGAATTTCATTATTCTCAAATTTAATAAATCAAATTAAATTATTTATTCCTAATTAAACATTCTAATTAAAAAATTGTTATCAAGATTTCAAAAACAAAAAAAGGGAGGTACTGTTTTGGTTGGTGAAAAACTCAATATCGATGAGTTCAAAAAATTAGAACAAATTGTATATGCTATTTTAGATAATTTTCCTGAAGAGGTTGAAAGAATTACACAAGCAATTAAAGAAACTATGCTAAATCATTTTGAAGATCCCTCAGATAAGTTATTATTAGCTGGTTTTATTCAAGATATCATTGCTTGTTATTTCAGCGATAAATTAACAGAGGATTTCATAGAAATTTTAGGTGAAGAAATTAAGGAGGAAAATTTACATTAAAAATCCGGGGGAGAAAAACATTTTCTAATTTCTCCCCCATTTTTACCTCTTTCTTATGCCAGGGGAGAGGAAGCACCTAATAGTGATATAGACTTTTTAATTGAATTTAAAAGACCTATTGAATTAAAGGTAATAGAATTAAAGAGAAAAGCATCCAAGCGCTATTTGAAAGAGTTTAAGTTTAAGTATATATTTTAAAAAATTATAGAATAAACAAAAAGAAAAGATATGAAATGGCGAGATTATATTACTTCTGATCAAAATTTTAGCAGGCAAACCCGTTATAAAAGGAACGAGTATAAAATGTAAAATAAATTTTTTAAATTTAAATAAAAAATATGGTTAAGATAAAACAACCTTGATATCATTTTGTGTCGAGTTTTTATAAGGTTGACTTTTTTGATTTTTGTATTACTTTATTGTATTACAATTTAACAAATAGAGGGGTATTATGATTACTGTAAGATTAGAGCCTGAACTTGAGAGACTTATAGAAATTACTGCGAAACAATTTGGAATAACTAAATCAGAGGTTATAAGACGGAGTCTTCGGGAATACTTGAAAAAGATGAGGGCAGAAACAACTCCTTGGGAACTTGGAAAAGACTTGTTTGGTAAGTATTCAAGTGGAAAAAGAAATCTTTCCAAAGATAGAAAAAAAATTTTAAGGCTAAAACTTTTGGAGAAACACTTTGAAAAAACTATTGATTGATTCAGGACCCTTAATAGCTCTGTTTGACACTTCCGATGTTTATCATAGATCTGCAATTGAATTTATAAAAATCAACAGGTATCCTCTCGTTACAACAATGGCTTCTATTACAGAAACTTTGTATCTATTAGACTTTAACAAAAATGCTCAGCTTGATTTTCTGGAATGGGTGTATAGAGGAGGAGTTGAAATTTTTTCTATTGGAAATGATGATGTGAAAAGAATAAAAGAATTAATGAACAAATATAGAGATGTACCTATGGATTTTGCAGATGCTTGTTTGGTTTATGCAGCAGAAAAACTTAAGATTAATGAAATAGTTACTATAGACAAAGACTTTTTAATTTACAAAATAGGTGGAAGAAAAAAGTTCAAGGTTATAAAATTAGAAGCGGTATCGTAAATCAAGAAAGCACATGTAATCTCATTTCAGCTTATAAAATAAATTTAAAAAGATGGTAGAATTAGATAAAGCGATAATCACTCTTTATAGAGTATTTAATTCTTATGCCTATAGGGAAGAAAAAAATTGATAGTGATTTAGATTGTTTAGTTGAGTTTGAAAAGCTTATTGAAATAAAGATAGCAGAATCAAGAGTTATATTTGAAAAATCTTTTTAAAATGAAGTAAATGCTATTTCAAAAAGCAGTTATGAGAAAAGGTCTTTTAAGTTTGTAAGACTTTCGATAAAATGAAAAAAGTTTTTTAGCTTTTTAAAATAGTGGAAGAGAGATTAAAAAAGCAAAAGAAACAATTGAAAAAGAAGTTAAAAATTTTGGATTGAAACTGGAGAAAATTTTATTATTTGGAAGTAGAGTAAAAGGAAATTATAAAAAAGACAGTGATTGGGATTTTCTCATTGTGGTAAATAAGGATTTAAGTGGAAGAGAAAAAAGAAAACTCTCAGCTAATATCCGACTGAAACTTATTTTTCAGGATATATGCCCTCTGATGTGATAATTGTTTCCAATAAAACATTTAATGAAAGGAAAAAAAGATGTTGGACATATAATTTATTATAGTGTTAAAGATGGGATAGTTTTATGAACGAAAAGACTGTAAAAGAGTGGATTAAAAAAGCAGATCATTCCTATATCCTTACTGGATATGCAGTAGAAGTAAGATATCCTGGAGAATTTCCAGAGCCCTCCCTCGAAGAGACGAAAGAAGAAATAGAAATAGCAGAAAAGGTAAGAAATTTGTTTTGAAGAAGCTTAAAAAAGGGAATTAATTTTTGACAATTGTTAACTAATACTCTCAAAAAATCAAAATATTTAATCTTGAAAAATTTTAATTTTTTGGTATAATATTTATTTGTATTAAAATATTAAGATTTTACAATTCAATTATAAAATTTCATTGTTCTTCAGATTAGCAAAATCAAATTAAATTATTTATTCCTAATTAAACATTCTAATTAAAAAATTGTTATCAAGATTTCAAAAACAAAAAAAAAGGAGGTACTGTTTTGGTTGGTGAAAAACTCAATATCGATGAGTTCAAAAAATTAGAACAAATTGTATATGCTATTTTGGATAATTTTCCTGAAGAAGTTGAGAGAATTACACAAACAATTAAAGAAACTATGCTAAATCATTTTGAAGATCCCTCAGATAAGTTATTATTAGCTGGTTTTATTCAAGATCTCATTGCTTGTTATTTCGGCGATAAATTAACAGAAGATTTCATAGAAATTTTAGGTGAAGAAATTAAGGAGGAAAATTTACATTAAAAATCCGGAGAGAAAAAAATGTTGGTTTTTTTGAAAAATAAAAAATTACGAAGTAGATGTAGTTTTTTAAAAACAGTTATAAAGAAGCAAAAGTTTTTACTTGAGTAAATATAAATTTTAGTATAATAATATAAAAAGTGGCGCACCTTCTATGAGCACTTTTATTACTAATAGCTCGGAAAAGTCTTTAAGGAGGCGTTTAAAACCTCTTTTCACTCAGAGTGAGGAATTAAAGTTTTTAATAGGATTTTTTTATCTTTCTAGTATAAAAGAGCTTTATGAAACCTTTAAAGAACCTAAAAATCGAGGTCGTCTAAAAAGAGATCACTTAAAAATCTTTATAGAATTAAATGTAGATAAATTTTTACATAGTATTTACGAATATTCAAAAACTTTGAAGTTTTTTTCAGAAGAAATCGCTAAAAAGGAGTTTTTTAATTCTATTAAAATGGCTTTCACTTCCCAAGATGTAGATAATCAAGATTTTTATATTCAAGCAAAATTTTTTATTGAGTTGCTTGAAAAAGAGAAATTAGTTTTAAGGAAAACTAAAAACCTAACCACGCCAAACTTTATTTTTTTCAAATTTAATAAAGTAGTGCGCCAGGTGTTTCCAAGTTTTTTTTATTACCGAAAGTAGTAATTTAACTAAAACAAAATTAAAACTCAATGGGAGGTTCCAATGAAACTTTATCATCTTTCTGATCTTCATATAGGGGTTGAATCTCCAGTTTTAAGAAGGACGGGCCATCAGAGAATAGTAATACGAAAACTTCGGGAAGTGATAGACCGAGCTAGAGAAGAAGGTGTAAAGTTCATAGTGCTAGCGGGAGATATTTTCGATTCCAATGCTCTATCCTCCTCTCTGGTTCTTGAATTTCTAGAACTCCTTTCCGAGGCCAAAGATATAAACTTCATACTCCTTCCTGGAGGTGGAAACACTCACAGGGAGGAGGTAAATGGACATGATGCCTATACTGAAAATTCCCTTTATCGAAGACTAGAGGTTAAGTCCTATTTCGACCGTAAAGATCACCTGTTTCTCTTAACCCCGAAAGATCCTGTGGCGGTCTTTAAAAAAGAAAGTATAGCTTTCTACGGCGGATTTTTCGACTATCCTAGAACAAAGCTTGCAGAGGGGGTTTTGTATCATGTGGCGGTCATGCACGGGGCCTTTGGCGAAAGACCGGAGTTAGGGGAAAAATCATTGAAAGACCCCAAGGTGGAAGTTTATGATTATATAGCTCTCGGGCATTATCATCGTTTCAAAAAAGTCTCTAACAAAGCTGCCTATAGTGGAGCTTTTATCCAGTTTGAATTTCTGCCTTATCGGGAGGGAGTAAGCGGTTATGTAGAAGTTGACCTTTCAACATCTCCTTATCCCCAAATCACTTATAGAGCCTTTGAAGATGCTCCTCGTTTTATTTACTTCAAGGTGCTCTGTGGTGAAGATCTAGAAAAGCTTAAAACTCTAGACTTTGAACATTCTTATGTGAGAATTACTGGCTATTTAGAGGATTTCAAAGATGATCTTGAGAAGATTAAGAATCGATATCCAGATAAAATTCGAATAGATGAAACTGCAGAGATTAAAAGGGAGTCCTTTATCTTTATAAAAGCTCTAGAAAAGATCCTCGAGAGAAAAGTTCCCGAAGAGTTGCGAGAGGAGGTCAAAGAAATTCTGCTTTACGGCCTTCAGGTAAGCTCTCGTAAATCAGATTTTGAACGTTTTTTGAGGGATAAATATGATCTTTAAGGAGGCGGCTATGAAGCTCCTCAAGGTATTTTTCAAAAACTATAAAATTCTTGAGGACAAGGAATTTGAATTTAAGGACAATCCTTTTATTTTCACGGCTCCGAATGAAACAGGAAAATCCACCCTCATCGAAGGCATAAAAGATGCTTTTTTTCTTTCTCCGGAAAAACTTAAGGCCAAGAGAACCGAAGGGAAAGAAATAGATCCAGTCTTAGAAGTAACCTTTGAGATCGAAGGGTACATTTACACCCTTAAAGTTAATGCACAGGACGGAACGGTTCATCTCCAGGGAAATGATGGCACAGATCTCGGACGGTCCGAGGCCATAGGGGAGTTTCTAGAGCGGAAGGGTTATCATTTCTTTCCTGCAGTCTTAAGCGGCCTTCTAATCTTAAAGGAGAGAGATCTTGCCACCGAAACCGGAAAGGGCTTAAAGAGTTTGCTTGACACAGTTCTTAAAACAGCAAGGATTGAAGAAGTGAAAAAACTTCTTGAAGATATACTCATTTTTCAGAAAGGGAGTACACAGAAGTTCAAGAGCAGGCCCTTTGGAAAAGAGGAAAAAGCCCTTAAAGAAGAGCTAAAAAGATTAGAAGAACGCTTAGTCGAAACCATTAAAAAACACGAGGAATACCAGAGGAATAAAGAGGAACTTGAGAAAACGAAAGCCGAGCTTGAAGAGAAAATTAAAGCAAAGATGGCTCTTGAAGCTGAAATTGAAAGAGACAAAAGATTACTGAATTATGCCACTTTTAAGGAAACAGAAAACAGGATAAAAGATTTGAAGAAAAAAATCGAAGACCTTGAAAAGCAACTGAAAGAATATGGCCAGAAAGAGAAGGAAGAATTAGAAAAAAAAGAAATGCTTAAAAGGCAAGAAAACGAAATCTTTGAAAGACTTGGTGAGTTAAACAGTAAAAAATTTGAGCTAAGCGAGACGCAACGAGAACTTAAAGAAACAAACCAAAAGATTGAACTTTTACAAGAGATAGAAGAACTGAACCGGAAACTCGGGAAGTTTCAAAATAAAACTTCCGAAGAAATGGAGTCCGATCTTTTAGAGTGGGAAACTTATCTTAAATTGTGTCAAAAATCCAAAGGTGTTCTTAGAGTTTTAAAAGCGGAAAATGAAGTCGAGGTCAAAGATCGGGTTATATTAAGCCCGGGGGAAACTTATGAATTCGAAGGTGAAGCTCTGGTGCGCTACCGAGATCTTGCACTTGAAATCTATACCTCCCAGGAGATAGAAAAAGAGAAGAAAAAGGCTGAAAACCTGGCCCAAACTTACGGAAGCATTGAAAATCTCAAAGATTTAATAAAGTTGCTGCAACGAAAAGAGCAGCTTCGAGAAAGACTTGATACCGAGGAAAATCTAAATCTAGCCGAATTACAGAAGAAAGCCCAAGCTTTATCTAGAAAGGTAAAGGAATTAGAAAATATAGACGAGAAAATAGAAAAGGAAAAAGAGGAAAAAGAGGCATTAAGCCGAAAGCTTGAAAAGCTCGAAAAGAAATTGGAGGAAATTCGAAAACACAAAGAAGAGCTTGAACTCAAAAAACAAAAGTTTGAAAATGAAAAGGAGCGCCAGGAGGAGGCGCTCGAATCCCTTGAAAAAGAGATAGAGAATCTAACCTTTAGGGAAGTAAAGGAGTTTGAGGAACGATGTTTGCACCTAGATCTTCAAGATTTGGAAATCAAAATCAAAGAGAAAGAAAGGCGGCTTGAGGAACTCGAAGGAAAAATAAGGGAGCTTGAGAAGAAAAAGAGTCTTTATGAAGGATTGACCCAAAAAGAACCGGATAAAAAAGAACTTGACGAGTTGCTTTTCCAAAAAAGAGAACTTGAGGAGAAGCTCAGGTGCATGCTAAATATGGAAAGAGTCCTGCGGTTCGGGCTTGGGGTACTTGCAGAGTTGAGGGAGGAGATCAATCGTCGGTATTTAGGAGAGTTCGAAGCTAGCGTAAGCGAGATTTTTTCCCGCATTACCCACGGAAAATACATCGGCGTAAGATTTGAGACCGAAAGTCTTTTTTTTGACGGTGACACTTTTAAAACCAAGTGGAAAGCCATCCGGAAAGACGGGAGATCCTTTTCTATTAACGAGCTTTCGGATGGAACCTCTTCTCAGCTCCTCCTTTCTGCCCGATTGGCCTTGATTCGTCTCTTTTTCGATCAAAAAGCCTTTCTTCTACTTGACGAACCCTTCGCCTATTTCGACCGCGACCGCACCAAAAAGACGATGGATATATTGCATTCTCTTGCCGAAGAGGGTTGGCAGATAATCATAATGAGTGCGAAGGGATAAGTAATGAGCACTTTTATAATTAATAGTCCCGAAAAATTTTTAAGGAAACGTTTAAAAACTCTTATTAGCCAGAGCAGAGATGAAGTAAAACAAGAGATTTGTAAGTATACGGTTTACTATTTCTTCTTCTTACTTTGTACTAAGCCAAAAGCAATTATAAATATAGTTGAAGTGTAAGAAAAAATAGTATATATAAATAATAAAAATGGTAGTTCCTGAGCCTGGGCAGATAGTAAGAGTAAGAAATCAAACTTTTTTAGTCCAAGATGTTCAGCCTTATTCCACTCATGAAAAAACTTTTCATAAGGTTACTTTTGAATCTCTTGAAGATCACAATTTAGGCACAACCCTTGAGGTTATATGGGAGCTTGAAATCTCTCCCCAAGTTGAAGATTTAATTACATTTCCTGACCTTTCAGCTTGGGATCCCCAGAAAGATTAGCTTCTCTTCTTTTATCCTTAAAATGGACTGAATCTTCTGTATTTGGGACTGACTCTTTTACTTCACCTTTTCGTGGTGCTATAGAAATTGAACCCTATCAACTTGAACCAGTGGTAAAAGCACTTATTATGCCTCGTGTTTCTCTTCTTTTGGCTGATGATGTAGGTCTTGGAAAGACAATAGAAGCAGGTCTTATCCTTCAAGAACTTCTTGCCCGTGGTCGTGTGCGTAAAATTTTAATTCTTTGTCCAGCTTCCCTTCAGAAACAATGGCAGGACGAAATGTTAACCAAGTTCAACTTGGTTTTTAAAATTATAGATCGTGATGAAATTTTGAGACTCCAGAGAGAATATGGACTTCATGTGAATCCTTGGGAGTCTTTTCCTCGACTTATTACTTCCATAGATTTCTTAAAAAGAGAGCCTTACCTTCAGCAGTTTTTAAGCACTACTGAAAATAAAAATAATGGCAAAACAGCTCTTCCAAAATGGGATCTTCTTATTGTTGATGAAGCTCATAACTGTGCTCCAGCAGGACGCAAAGATTATGTTCAGGATTCTGACAGAACAAAGCTTCTCCGTAGTATAACCCCTCATTTTGAACACCGTCTCTTTCTTACAGCTACTCCTCATAATGGTTACACTGAATCTTTTACAGCTCTTTTGGAATTACTTGATCCTTTGCGTTTTACTCGTGGTTCTAAAGTGGATCCTCAGCAGGCAAAATTAGTAATGGTAAGACGTCTAAAAAGAGACCTCACTCCAGAAGTTTCTAACCGAACTTTTCCCATAAGAACCATTAAAGCTTTACAAGTAGCTCTTTCTCTTAAAGAAAAAGAACTTTTTGATTGTTTAGAAGCTTATATCAAAAAGAGACTTTCTAACTCTTTAGAAAACACCACCCAACGGAATGCCTCGCGGTTTGCCCTTACTATTCTTAAAAAACGATTGCTCTCCAGTTACGCTGCTTTTAAAAACTCTCTGAAAGTCCACTTAGAACATATAACCAGACCTACAATTTCAACTTATCAAGAAATTTCCTCTGATCCTGAAGTTTTTACTCAACTTTCTCGGAGGCTCCAGGAAGACATAGCAGATGATCTTGAAAAACAGGCTCTTGAAATGGAAGCTTTAAAAGAAAGTAGTCTTTTTCTTGGAAAAATTTCCGCTGAAGAATCTCAACTTTTGGAACATATGTGGGATTTAGTCTCTTTGCCTGACTTTCCTGATACCAAATTAAAAACTCTTTTCACTCTTGCCGATAATCTAATCAGTCAAAATCGGCTCATCATTTTTACTGAATACAAAGACACTTTGGATTATTTATATGAAAAACTTTCCGCCCGCTACGGAGAAGAAAAAGTGCTTATGCTTTACGGAGGTATGAATCTTTCTGAGCGAGAAAAAATCAAAGAGGCTTTTCAAGCCCCACCCTCTGAACATCCAGTGCGTATTTTAGTAGCTACTGATGCTGCAGCCGAAGGTATAAATCTTCAAAACTATTGTTCTCACCTCTTACACTATGAAATTCCCTGGAATCCCAACCGTCTTGAGCAACGAAATGGTCGTATTGACAGGCATGGTCAGAAAGCTAAAGAAGTAAAAATTTTTCACTTCCTTTATCAAGGACATGAAGATTCCGAATTTCTGAAAGTAATTGTTGAAAAAGTAGAAAAAATGCGTGAAGAACTGGGTTCTGTTGCTGCAGTTCTTGAAGAAAAATTGGAGGAAGGATTAATTGACCGAAAAATAAAGCCTCAAGACATAGAAAAACTTACTCCCAAAAAGAAACTTGAAGACGAAATTCGTGAAAGACTATTTGACCTGGAGCGCATTCAAAAGATTAAAGCAAAAATAGAATCTATCCGTCAAGAAAAGAAAATTTATCCAGAAACTTTATGCCTTGTTCTTGACCAAGCTCTTAAACTTTCTGGACACCCTGGGCTTAAAAAACGGGAAAGATTTGAGGGAGGTTATTTCTTAGAAAGCATTCCTTCTTCTTGGGGTAAAGAACTTCTTTCCACGATAAAAGATACTGAAGGGCGTATTCTTACCATAGTTTTTAGTCCAGAGCTTGCTCGTGATCGTAAAGATATAGTACTCCTTCACTTAAATCATCCCCTTATGCAAAAAGCTTTTTCAGTTTTTAAAAAAGCCTTTTATTCTTTAAGTCTTAGTGGAGAAAAACTTTACCGTGCCTCTTTTGTAATCATATCTGATTTTTATCTAAAAGAACCAGAAGCAGTAGTATTCCTGAAACTTTTAGCTTCAAGCACACAGGGCTTAAAACTTCACGAAGAACTTTTTTCTCTTCGTTTTTGTTTTAACCCCGGTGAACCCCTGGGGTATTTGTCCGAAAGTAAAAATTTTGATTTTCTCTTTACCGGAAAGCATTGTCCTATTCCTAAGGGATTAGCTCAAAAAATTCGTTCCTCTTTTCGCAAAAGCTATGATTTGATTGAAAAAAAGATTAAAACTTTAGAAAAAGAAAAATTTAAAGAAATTAAAAAGCTTTTGCAGGAAAAAACAGCAATTGAAACACGGGAAATAAAAAGCATTATTCGGGAACGCATAAAAGAGATAGAAACTACTTTGGAAAAATACTATAAATCCCTAAAAAGCCCGCAAAAATCCCTATTTCCCTTAGAAGAACTCCGGAAAATAGATGAAACTTTGCCTGAAAATGTGAAATACTTTGAAGCCCGAAAAAAAGCTTTGCTTGAAGATTTAGAAAGAGAGCCTTTAAGGATTAAAACTCGTTATGAACTTAAAACAGTAAAAATATTTCCCGTAGGAATTTGCTTTTTATTGCCAGAATCTTTAGTAAACAAATATTTAGTGAAAAATGAGGCGTAAAAAAGAACTGCCAAAAGAAGAAAGGTCTCATCGCCTCTGGCTCTCACAGGTGGATCTTCACGGTTTACTTTTAAGCGAGCCTGTTCTTAATACGCATTTCCCAAAAGGTCCAGAAAAACTTCCTGATAAACTTTTTCAGCGATATCTCCGAGAATGGGAGCGTATAAGAAGTGTGGAAGACACTTCCGAAAAAGCTTCATTAGTATATCGCAATTGGCTCAATTTTATATTTAAAGAACTCTTAAATTATTCCCCACCTCATTGGGTTACTGAAAGAGATGTGCCTGAGTTTTGCACTGTTTATCTTGAAGAACATCGTGAAACCCTAAAACCTTATGGAGTGATTTTGAATAGCAGAAAACCTGTTTTTGTGGTATATAAAGCTGAGTTTGCCCATTCCCTTGATCGTAACGAAAGAGGAAGAAATACCTGGCGTGCATCTCCTACGGTAAAGCTTGAAAGGCTCCTTCGTGGTCTTGATTGTCCTCTTGGATTAGTTACAAATGGGCTTCACTTTCGCTTGGTTTATGCTCCTATGGGACTTCCTCCTTCCTGGATTACCTGGATAGGAGAATCTCTTAGAGGAGACAAATTAGTTCTTGATGCCTTTTACACCTTTCTTAAGCTTGCCCGTTTTATTGGCGAAAAAAAGTATCTTCTTATTGAACTTTGCCAGGAAAGTGAAAAGCGTCAAACTGAACTTACTGAATCACTAGGAGAGCAAGCTTTAAAAGCTTTGGAAATATTTGTAAAACATGCAGAAATAGATGGACCTATTTCTCCTCAGGAGCTTCACTCTGCAGGGCTTGCCCTTATGATGCGTCTGGTTTTTATTCTTTTTGCTGAAGAAAGAGAACTTCTTCCTTATGGATTGCCTCTTTATGAAACTTCTTACAGTTTAAGCCGTCTTCTTTTCCGTCTGGAACAGGAAAAACGTGAACATCCTGAAATCTTCCGTGAAAGCTACGATGCTTGGCCCCGAATTCAGGCACTTTTTCGTTTAATTTATTATGGCTGTGGACATCCTGACTTACCTCTTCGTCCTTACGGAGGTGACCTTTTTAATCCTGAGCAATACGAGCTTCTTGACTCCACACGACTTAAACTTTCAAACGAAGTAGTTTATGAAATCCTTAAAGCACTTACTAACACCGAAGCTAAAATAGGGCGACAAAAAGTAGCTCAGCGAATAAGCTACCGCACTCTTCAAATTGAACATATTGGTCACATGTATGAGGGGCTTTTAGGTTATGCTGTTCGTGAAAACGAGGAAGGTAGGAGAATTCTTGTTCCTTCTGGGCTTCGCAAGCGCACTGGCACTTACTATACTCCTAAAGTGCTTACCACAGAAGTCGTAAGGCGCACCCTTCGTCCTTTTCTTGCTGAAAGAAAAACCCCAGAAGAAATTCTTAGTCTTAAGATTCTTGACCCTGCTATGGGTTCTGGAGCTTTTCTTGTAGCTGCAGCCGAAGAACTTGCCGAGGCTCTGGTCTCAGCCTGGGAAAGACGGCGTGAAGAATTTCCTGAAGCTACCTTAGTGCTTCCCTATGCTACTCCAGCTAAAGGACATGCTGATGAGGAGTTTTTAGCTCAGGAAAGAGATGAAATGCTCCTTCAGGCAAGACGCTTAGTGGTAGAGCGATGCCTCTATGGAGTTGATGTAAACCCTGAGGCAGTTGAACTTGCCAAGCTTTCTCTTTGGATAGAAAGCCTCTCGCGCAATAAACCTTTTACTTTTCTCAACGCTCACCTTAAGTGCGGCAACAGCCTGATCGGAGCATGGTTCTTTAAAGAAGTGAAAGTTTCTTTAGGAAAATATAAGTCTTTACAACTCCATCAACTTGAGTTCGTTCCTCAGGAAGTTTTTAATAAAAAGGAAACCGATTTAAAAAGAATTAATAAAGAAGATATTGAAAATTTAGCCCATGGTATAAAAGAGATGTGGAGTGATTTGAATTTTCGTAAGCTTCTTGAAAAGCTTATTGAACTTAGACAAGAGATAGACTATCGGGCAACTTCTACCCCCGACGACTATAGGAATAAAGAAGTTCTTTTAAAGCATCTTTCCCAAACTCCTGAATATCAACTTCTCAAAGCTATAGGCGACACTTGGTGTGCCCTCTGGTTTTGGCCCAAAGATGTCCGTAAACCAGTAACCATGGAGTATCGTGACTATTTAAAGACTCTAATTGAAAACTTTAAAGAATCTCCTCTTCCTGTTACGAATTCTCTATTTTCTCTCAAAGTAAAACCTAAATTCATCCCTGAAAAAAGGTTCTGGGAAATATTTTTTACTGTTCAAAAAATAGTTGAAAAACATCGCTTTTTCCACTGGGAGCTTGAGTTTCCTGAAGTATTTCTTGGTAAAGAGTCTGGCTTCCATGCTGTACTCAGCAACCCACCGTGGGAAAAGATTAAAGTGGAAGATAAACAGTTTTTCGCTGGAAAGAGAGAAGACATTGTCTCTGCTCGTAATGCAGCTGAAAGGGCAAAGCTCATCAAAGCCCTGCGTGAAGAAGATCCAGAACTTTACGCAGAGTATCAGGAAGCAGTTTATAATGCTGATTGTCTTAGTAACTTTCTCCGCCACTCTGGACAATATCCTTTAACAGCTAAGGGAGACATAAACACTTATTCCATTTTTGCAGAACGAGCACGAACTCTTATGGGGCGACCTCATGGGCGTGTGGGATTAATCATTCCTACAGGTATTGCAACTGATGATACTAATAAGGAATTTTTCCAAAGCATTATCCAAACTGGAGAATTAGCTTTTCTTTATGATTTTGAAAATCGAGAAGGACTTTTTAATATTCATCGTAATTATAAGTTTTGTCTTTTTGGGCTTTTAGGAAAAGGCGGAGAAAAGCCTGAACTTGCCTTTTTCTTAACAAAGCCTGAGCACCTTCGTGAAGAAGAACGTCTCTTCAATCTTTCCTCAGAGGACTTTAAGCTTCTCAATCCCAACACCTGCACTTGTCCTATCTTTCGCCGAAAAACAGATGCAAATCTTACTATTAAAATTTATCGCCATTGCCCGGTACTTGTGGATGAAACCAAAAAGGATGGCAACCCGTGGGGAGTTTCTTTCAACACTATGTTTCACATGTCCAACGATTCTCATCTTTTTTGCACGCGTGATAAGCTTGAGGCTGAAGGTTATAAACTTAAGGGTAATATTTTTGTGAAAGAAAATGATATTTATTTACCTTTATATGAAGCAAAAATGATCTGGCAGTTTGATCATCGGTTTGGGATTTATGAGGGAGTTTCAACCCGGTCAAGCACACATCTTCCTACTCCTACTCCCGATCAATATGCTAATCCAGCATTTGTAAGCACCCCCTGGTATTGGGTATCGATAAAGAATATATGGGACCGTTTGAATGAATGGAACAGATGTTGGTTTATTGGTTTCCGTAATGTAACTAATGCTACTAATGAACGAACCGCTATTTTTAGTCTCATCCCTATATCTGGCGTAGGAAATAGTATACCTTTGACATTTGTAGAAAAATTTCATTTAATACCATGTTTTTTGGCTAATTTATCCTCAATAGTTTTTGACTATGTAACGAGACAAAAAGTTGGTGGGACTAATCTTAATTTCCACTATGTCAAACAACTTCCTGTCCTTCTACCTAATCGTTTTACGGAAGAACTCATTCTTCTTATTATCCCTAAAGTATTTGAACTCACCTATACTGCCTGGGATATAAAGCCCTTTGCTGACGATATCTGGGCTGAAGCCAACGAAAAACTCCGCTCTGCTATTCGCAAGCAATGGGAGGAAAATGTCCGTGAAACTGGAGGGCACAAAAATGCAACACCACCAGATTGGTTAGAAATCATTTATTCTTTAAACCCTAACAACTCCAATAAAAACGCATGTCCTCTCCCACCTTTTAAATGGAATGAAGAACGCCGCACTCAAATCCGTGCTGAGCTTGACGCTATTTTTGCCCATCTTTATGGTTTAACCCGTGAAGAATTCGCCTACATCTTGGATACCTTTCCCATTGTCCGCCGGAAAGACGAAGAACGCTTCGGCGAATACCGCACCAAACGCCTCTGCTTAGACCAATACGACCGCTTTGAAGGTTTAATTCCACATTCGAAGCCTCTGAATGAAAAACCTATCACCAAAGTGATTTCATTGGAAGACATTAAGAAAAAGAAAACTTCTGCACCAGAAAAACAAACTATCCTTTACGAAGAACTCCAAACCACGCCTTCCTCAGAATACTCTTTCCCCAAAGTCGCTCAACCTATAGAAAATTTTGCTTTTTCTAATAATTTGAAGCTTATAAAAGAAAAAATTTTTGACCTCTTAGCAGAATCCAACCGCGCTTTAACCGCCGAAGAAATAGCCAAAGAACTTAAAATTCCATTAACAACCTGCAAAAAAGCTCTAACAGAACTTATCCAAATGGAAATAGTTGAAGAAATTGGGGATAAATTTAAGCTAATGGAGTAGAGGGATGATTGAAAAGACTTCTAAAAAGTTAAGAATTTATAAAAAGAGATTGAACAAATATATTATAAAAAACTAAATGTTTCTTAGTAAAGATGTAAGAAAAATTAATTTCAGGAGGAGATGATGATATTTAAATCAATTTGGCTTCCTTATATAGGAAAAGTAAATTTTTCATTAGGGGAGAAAGTTGAAAAGATCTACAATTTTCTAAAGGAAAATTCTACATTAAAAGTATTAATTGATACATTAGAAACTCCTCATTTAGGTATCATTCATGATGTGTTAAACATACCTTTTTACAAAAGATGTGACTATCTTTTTATACAATGGTTTTTATCTTATTTATTTTTTTCTTTTCAAGAAGAACTTCAAATACGAAAAATTTCAACTCGAGTAATTCCTATAGATAAATCAGTACAAACAGTTGAGTTCTTTCAATTTTATTTTTTAGTTTACAATTTAGGGCATTTACCATATAGCTTTCCTATAGAAGAAGCTATATTTATCCTAAATAAAGAACTTTATTTCCAAGATCTAAAGAAATTACTCGAAATTTATTTTTCAGATAAATCGTCAGAAATTATTCAAAATACTACAAAAATTATTTTAGACAGTTGTGAAAAATCAAGAAGAAATATTTTTTATGTAAATTCTCTATTTATAGCACATATTCTAAAAAATGAGCTAAACTACCATTTTGATGGTATCGAAGAAATTGTTAATCAATACGTAAAAATAGCGTTAGTTCAAATATTAAACAGAGCTTTAAGAGAACAACAAAATTCAATGGATATTTTTTTAAAGGAAAAAATTGACCGAGAAAATTGGACTTATTTCAGCAGATTATTTAGCTATTACAGGCTATTGAAAAGAATAAGAGATTTGTCAATTGTTTTATTAAATTCTCAATTTGCATATTCTAAGTTTATTTTTAATACAGATTATACAGCCTGTATTTTAAATTTTATCGAAGATGATCAAAATATTGTTGAAATGTTAAGAATATTAAATATTCAACTATATAAACATCCAGCTGTATTGTATTGGGATAACGAACTCAAAAAACAGATCTATACAAATAGGTCATTATTTAAATTTCAATCTATAGACTCCATTTTTTTAAAAAAAGAAAATAAAGAAAAAATTTATTCTCAAGTTGAAATTATTAAAGAAAAAATAAAAAATGAAAATTTAAAAATTTTTCCTAAATCTTTTATTAAATATATAAAAACCTCAGATAAAAAATTAAAAATAAATGACTTTATTCGGTTATTAATAATTAATGAAAAACAGGACATTGAAAGGAAGCCTCAAAATATTTTTATTAAAATAAAAGAAGTCATACAAAAATGTGATATTTTAGACAAAGAATCTTATAGATTTATTGCAGAATGGGTTCTTTGGGCTTTATCTGCATTATTAAGAAAAATTAAATTTGCTATTGAAATTGATTTAAATACTACATGTTTTGTTATTATAAATAATGAAAATGTTATAAAATTTATTTCTCTTGGAAAAAAGCTTGTTAAACATGATTATTTCTTTGAACATTCTGAAATAAATAAGTTAAAGTCATTAATCGAATTGATAAAAAATCATCGCATAAAAGGTTTCTTTTTTTATAGCTTAGAGCTGGTAAAAATTCCCACCAACCAACAAAAAAATCAAATAGATTATCTTTTTGTTTTTCTGCTTCCCGATGAAGATAAAATTTCAATCTTTTTAGGGGAAGATAAAGATTTAGATTCAAAAGAACATTTAGAAAACTTTTTTAAATCATTAAAAGATGCCGGTATTTTTGGAGATTGTTTATTAGAAATACACTTAATTGATGAGTTTAAATCTTTTATTGAAAATATAGTAAATGAAAATTAATCATTTTTACCAAATTTTAAACAATTTTCTATTTTCTCTAACTTTTTATGAAAACGAACTTTTCCATAATTATTTCCGTGCCGAACTCGACGCCTTCTTCATCAAACTCTACGGCCTTACCGAGGAAGAACTCTACTCCATTCTGGACCCCCAAGATGTATTTGGTCCTGATTTCCGGGGAGAGACTTTTAGGGTTTTAAAGAAAAAGGAAATTAGACAGTTTGGTAAATATAGAACAAAAAGATTAGTTTTAGAAGCATGGAAAAAACATAATCAATATGGGAAAGGAGAAATTATATGCACACTATTAAAATAGTAAAAAAAATTGATGGCAATTTTAATCCTAAAGTATATTCATTATTAAAAATAATTCCTGAAAAATTTTTATACTTTCATGAACACTGTCTTAGGCACCCTCTTGGAATTTACAACAAATTTATAAATGAGTTTAATGAAAAGTCTTTATCATCTATAAAACAGTTTAATAAAACTTTAAAATCGTTTAAACAGGGAGAGGATTTTGAAAAGAATTTAGATTTATTGTTAGCTATACATCAAGATTTTCTTTTTCAAATGAATGAGTTTTTTGATAATTGCTACTCAATTATTAAATGTTTTGTTCCTAAAAATAAATATAATAAATTCGAAAGATTTGATCATCAGTGGCTTAAAAAAGCTGAATTTCCTAACTTAAAAAAATTTGATCAAGAAATCAAACCGTTCAAAAAACGATTTTCTATTTCTGTAAATAAAATAAAACATGAACAAGGAAGATTACGTAAAGTTTATATCAAAGGAAATAATCAAATACATCTTGGCTATTTTATAGAAGGAGTTGACTATAATGGGGTAGTTTGTCCTCATCCAGAAGTTCATAGAGATGATCCTGCCTTTTCTTTTGTTTATGATTATAGATTTTCTTTATTTGCAGTATACTATATATGCAAATTAATGACACAATTAATTTTAGACTTTCTTAAATTAGAATACAATTTTTCATTAGTACCAAAATATGAAACTGATGAGTTCCCTTTATATAATTTGATAAAAGAAATAACCAAACTACCTTTATGGTTAATGCCGAGGGAATATAAAAAATATGTACCAGAAATATATATTAATGAGAAAGTCTTAATCTTTGATATAAGTAAAAAGCCTCCTAAACTATTACCTAAAAAAGGACATGTTAGAACTGAGTTTAAAGGAGACGGAGCATCAAAATCCTTTCGTTTTCCTGGACTATTTTAAAAATTGAAGTAAACGGATATAAAAATGCCAGGTTTAACAAAAAAAGAATTTTTAAATACTCCTGAAGGTAAAATACGAAGATACTGTTATAACAAACAATATGAACTTATAATTAAGCTTCCGATAGGTTTAAAATCAAAAAATAGTTTTAAAAAAAATGAAAAAGAAAATTTTAAAAAACAAATTTTGAAAGAATTAAAAAAACAAAAAAGAAGAGCGTTTAGAGGAAAAATATATATGGAAATAACTTTTACAACTAAAATTGATAATCAAGTTCATATTCATACATTATCCAAAAATTATTTAGATCTCCTCAAGAATATAATTTATAAAGATGATAGCCAAATTGCAATATTATCAGTAAAACATAAGTTAGTAGAAAACGAAGTTTTTGACTCTTTAATAAAAGATTTAATTCTATCTTCTAATGATTCTATACTTAATAACTTATTCTTAGAAAATCAAAACATTGTTAAAAGTGAAAACTTTAAAGAATCAATAGAAATTCGTGCATTATCTTTAAATAAGTTTATAGAAAATTTCTTAATAGCTTACAGTTTATACAATGAGCTTAAAGATAAATTTCAGGCTAAAGATATTTTAACTGATTTGGTAGAAGAAATTTATAATAAAATATTTGATTACGAAGATATAATGTTTAATTTTCATTTGTTTTTTAATTTGTTTAAAGATTTATTGTCAATTTTATGTATATTTAAAAAAAATAAAAATAATGCAAAATTTATTAATGAAATAAAAAATAATTTACGGAAATTTTACTCAGAAATTCAGTTAACTAATTTTACTAGACTAAATTTGGAGACTATTAATTTATTGTTAACAAAAAATTGGAATATTTTAGAACTTTGTAAAAAAATTAGATATAATCTGATAGAAGTAGATATTTTGGATATAAAAAAATCTATTTCCAAAAGACAAATAAAAAACCAAGTACAAAATCAATTAAAACATTTAAAAGATAAATTTCAAAAAAATTTTAATATTCAATTTCCTCTTAATATTCCGATATGTTTAACTATTTTTGTTTCACGCAGTTTTATTAATAAATCAAAAATAGACTTAGATAATCTTGTATCAGAAGCAATAATAAAACCAATCTTAACGATAGTACAACCTCCTGCAGTTCTTCGATTAAATTGGGAAAAATTTAAACCATTAATTGAGAAATTATTACCGTCATTAAAAGATAAATATTTTACTTTACTTGATTCCCTTAATAAACATTCAAAAAGGACAATGATTAGAAGTTATATTATATTTTCTATAAATAATGAAAATTTTCCTAAAAACAAAATTTATTTTTTCTTTAATTACCTTAGAGATGATTTCTCTCTTTTAAATACTTTAGATAGCATTGTGTACAAAGCAATAAATTATTTAGACGAAAACTTTTGTTTTTAAAAGTTATTTTTTAAAACACTTTTACTGTTATTTTCAATTCTCAAGGATAGTTTATTATAGTTTTAAAGTTAAAAAGATTAAAAACTCTTCGAACACTTCACGTTTTTAAAAAAACTAACAGAAGATAAAAAAGAAAACCTACCAACTCAAATCCTAAACCCTACAAGATACATAGCCTCAAAAAGAGTTATACATTTACAGGAAGATAAGTGTTAAAAATCTGCTTTATTGAGTTCTTAATCAATGCTAAACTGAAAAAATAAATAAAAATTTTTCAAATTTCTATTGACAAAATGGTTCCATATAATGAAAAATGTATAGTAATAAGTTTTAAACAATCGGAGGACTACAATGATGTATAAAAATGGTGATAGGTGCCCTATTTGTGGTTCAGGAACTATAAAAGTAGAAAAAAAGCCTGAAATTTTTGAATACAAAGGACAGTCTTTAACTTTGGAATTGATTGTTTATTCTTGTAATGTGTGTGGAGAGGAATTTTTTGACAACGAAGAAATGAAAAAACATCAAAAGACCATAAAAGATTTTCAACGCAGAGTAGATGGTCTGCTTACTTCCGAAGAAATCAAGCAAATAAGAGAAAAATATGGTCTTTCCCAGCGAGAGCTTGCCCGTATTCTTGGTGTTGCTGAAAAAAGTATTGCCAAATATGAAGCTGGTTTCGTTACTCAAAGTAAGGCTATGGATAATCTTTTGCGTGTGATAGGAGAATTTCCAGAAGTTTTAAAATATTTAAAGCAATTGAATGGAAAAAAAATAAAGAAAAGCAAGAAAAAAAGTTTGAATCTTTGAAAAAGATATCAGACGAAGAGATTGAAAAAGGTAGGGTGAATAAAGAGTTGTATGAAGGTAAAAAAGTTAGAAAAGAATGTTTCAGACCCCACCCTTCTTGACGAAATATTATCTCCATTTTACAATTTTTAAAAAATTTAAAACTAAAAACAGACAAATTTATGCCTTTAAACCCAGTCCAATTTGGTAAAGATGTTATAGATCAATTTGGGCGTTATTTACTCACCACATTTCCAATAGCTGATCCACGACTCCGGGAACAATTTAAAGAAGGGCTTTCCTTTGGATTAGGGGGAAAAGAGAGACTGGCTAAAGGTCCTTATATATATTTAAGTCGTCCATTTGTGGAAGGTCCTACTTTAAAAGAACTTATTGATGATCTTTCTCTTAACTTACATCCAGCTATTGCTGGAATTTTTAAATTTGAAAGACTTTATAAACATCAAGAAGAAGCCTTAAGAGCAGTTAAAGCTGGAAACCATGTGATTATTTCTACTGGGACAGGCTCAGGTAAAACCGAAGGCTTCCTTCTCCCTATTATTAATGAATGTTTAAAAGCACGAGATCGGGGTGAGACCAGAGGTCCTATCGCCATTTTGATCTACCCTATGAATGCTCTGGTAAATGACCAGCTTGAGCGTTTAAGAAAACTTCTTGCAGGAACTCGTATTACCTTTGGACGTTATACCGGTGAAACACCCGAAACTGCCGAAAATATCTCACGACTTGAGGAGCCACGACCTTATACTAAAGAGGAACTTTTAAAAGCACAAAAGCCTGGATATCCCTCTCCTCTTCCCTGGGAAGAGTGTTTTTCACGAAAAGAAATTCTTGAAAGAAGACCTTTGATACTTCTCACCAACTATAGTATGCTTGAATATCTCCTCCTCCGTCATAAAGATATTGAACTTTTTCTGGAAGCACCTTTGAAGTTTATAGTTCTGGATGAAATTCATACTTACACTGGTTCACGCGGATCAGAAATCGCCTGTCTTATACGGAGAGTGAGAGGTATAACTGGAAAAACAAGGGATGAAGTTATTTGTATAGGAACTTCTGCAACTTTAAAAAGTGCCGACAGTGTAGAATCAGTAGCAAAAGATGGAGAATGGGAAAAAGAACTAAAATATTTTACTGCTAATATTTTCGGAGTGCCACAGGATAAACTTTATCTTGTTCAGGAAAGCTATCAGGAGAGAAAAGAAAAAGGTTCATTCAGACCTCCACCACCTGATGATCCACAAGAACTTTTTCATAAAATTTTGGAAAGTGTTCGTGAAGTGCAGTTGCAGGATGAAGTCACTGAAGTATCCCTTCAAACTATAAAACTTGCTGAAAAATTAGTAAGTCTCAAAGCACCCAAGGGAGAAGATACACTCGCAATCCTTTATAAACTCCTTTCTCAAAGTGAAATAGTTTCTTTCCTTGAAAGGATTACTGAAATACCTCGTCAACTTAAAGAAATTGTAAATGAATTTAGAAAAGCTTTTCCAGATAGAAAAAAGCTCTCAGATGCTGCTCTTGAGGCTGAGATCTTAAGTTATTTAACCTTGGGAGCACTTGCGCGTCTTGATGATGAACCTTTACTAAGACCTAAACTTCATTATTTCGTGCAAGGACTTCAAGGTATTTACATTGCTTGGCAAGAGGACAGAACTCCTAATATCTTTTTTGATCAGAGAGTAAAAACAGATCGTATTCTATTTGAGCTACAAATTTGTCGTTCCTGCGGTCAACACTATGTTAAAGAAAAATATTCTTCACCCATAGCCGTGGATTATGAAGGAAAAACATACGGTGTAAGAATTCTTTCTGAAAATCCAGATGAAGGGGAAATATTATATTTTACAGATAATATTGTCCCAGGATTAGAGGAAGAAATTTTTGGAGAAAAGGGATATCTTTGCCCTTACTGTGGAGCCATTCATGATCGTGAAGTTTTAGTTCATGATCGGAAAGTTTCAGTGTGTCTTAACGAAAAATGTCGCCGAGAAACGAATTTAATACCGATTATTTTCTTTCCTGCGTCTTTACATCGCTGTGTTTCTTGTGGATCTGCTAATCTGGAGCGAAGCCCTGTTATTACTTCAGTAAAGTCTGCTGAGGTTTACGATGTGATGATTCTTGCTCAAACTATGCTTTCGGTCATGCCAGAACCAAGTTTAAGGAAACTTATCATCTTTTCAGACTCCAGACAAGAAGCTGCATTTCAAGCTGGCTGGATGGAAAATCGTTCACGAAGACATCGTTTAAGACATCTTGTTTATCAAATTTTACGAAGCGAACCTACAAAAATTTTTTCTATTGATTCTTTACATGAAAAATTGGTTGAAAAAGCAATAGAACAAAAACTTATTCCACGAGTACGCTGGGGGCAGGAAGAGGAATATAAAAAATTACGCTGGTTTATCGTAGAAGAATTGGCTTCCTTAACACGACGTCAAATGCGCGGAAGTCTAGAACAATTGGGATTAGCAGCTATTCTTTATGATGGTATAGAACCAGAAAATCTTACCGAATTTACTTACTGGCTGGAAAAATTGAAAATAAGCTCCGAAGATCTCTCTAATCTTATTCATGCCCTTTTGGATATTTACCGAATACAGGGTATTTTAAGCGATCCTTTCCTTCAACGAGATTGGTCTTCCCAGGACACTGAAGTGCGAAAAGGAATAGTAAATATTATGGAATTTTTTTGTCCACATGTTCTTGTTCTTCAAAAAGAAGGTGAAAGTAAATATCAAAAAGGATGGATAACTAAAAGCGGGCGTTCTGCAGCTCAGGTTTTCTTGAGTAAAGTTTTTCCCAATCTTAAACCACAAATAAAAAATCAGTTTTTAGAAGATCTCTGGGAATGGCTTATAAAAAAAGATATATTGGTTCCGGCGGAAATAAAAAAGAAATATACTGGAAAAATTATTCCTGTAAAAGATGGTTCAGGGTATCAAATTAATTATAAAAGAGTAGGGATTATCCATAGTGAAGGCCGTTATGTTTGTCAAAGTTGTCGTTTATCTCGCTCACGCCCTACACCTGGTAATGTATGTCCTGTGTATCGGTGTAAAGGACATCTTATTTATCAACATTGGGACGAGAATCATTACGATGTGGTTCAATATACAAAACTTGATTTTGTTCCTTTAATTCCGAGAGAACATTCTGCTCAAGTTCCTCAGGACGATCGCTTGAAGTATGAAAGAGAATTTAAGAAAAAAGAAAGTGTCGTTAATTGTTTGGTTGCTACTCCTACTCTTGAATTAGGTGTAGATATTGGTCAGCTCGAAATGGTCTTGATGCGAAATGTTCCACCTTCTCCATCAAGTTATGTTCAAAGAAGTGGTCGAGCAGGTAGAAGGCATCGTATAGGAGTGGTTTTTACTTACTGCCGAAACCGTTCTCATGATAAATATTTTTACCGCCATCCTGAACAAATGATATCCGGAAAAATTTTGGTTCCTGCATTTTCTATGCAGAATGAACCTTTAATTCGTAAACATATTTTTTCTACAGTTTTAACCTTTTTGAGACAGAAAGAAGATACTACTGAGATAATGAATAGCATTATTCCACCTTTTATATGGCATTACTTTGGACAAAAAGAAAATGGAAGAGAATATTATCGTGACGAACCTTTAAAAGTAAAAACTCTGTTAGAAGAAGCAATCGAAAAATATCAGGATGAAATACTAAACTTTTTAGAGGAAATTTTTACTACTACCTGGCCTGAGGAATCAAAAAGTCTTGTTTCTCGAGAAAGTCTTGAAAAAATGTTAAAAGATATGCCAGAGGAACTTCAAAATATTATAAATGACCTTTTTGCTCGAGTTTTAGCTTATAGAAAAATCCTTAACGAATATGCGGAACTTGAAAAGAAAGGAGAACGTCTTTCTTCTGAAGATGAAAAGAAAAGGTTTCGTTATAAAAAAGCTCTGGATCAATTATGGCTTGAAGAACAGGAAAATTATACTATTACATACTTGGCTAAAAGAGGCTTTTTGCCTGGTTACGCTCTGACTAAAGATACTGTTCGAGCTCAATGTACGGAGCCTTATCTTGATCTCCCCAGGCCTACATGTTTAGCTCTCCGAGAATTTGTTCCAGCTAATCTTATTTATGCTAATCGAAATGAATTTCGGGTTGAAAGATTTAATTTTTACATTTTACAAGCTCGAGATAAAAATTTCCGAAACCAAATTGAAACTTTTTATGTTGATAGCTCCTTTACTACATTATCTCAAGGAAAAAAAGAATTTGAAAGTGGAGAAGAAGAAACTTTCACTTTGAAGTCGGTAAAACTTGTAGATGTAGAACTTGAGCCACGAGGTAATATTAGCGACCATCAGGAAGTGCCTTTTCGTGTTTCTTATCAAATACTTGGACTCTTAAGTCCTTATCATGCTGGAGGTTTTAAAGGACGTTTGGGAAAAATAGACTGTACTTATTACTACCAAGGGAATTTGAAGCTGGTTAATTTAGGTCCACGCTTACTTCTTGCTAAAGGAATATATGGTTTTCCAATATGTCCTATTTGTGGAGAACTTAGAAGTCCTTTTGCCAGCCAAGCAGAAATTGAAAAATTTGCAGAAGGACATCGTAAAAAATGTGGTCGAGAAATAGAATATCTCTGTTTCCATACTGAAGTTCATTCAGATCTTTTAATTATTGGACCTTTTAAAGATGAAGTGGATTCATATCATGTAGCCGAAATAATTCGTATCGGAAGCCGTTTAGTTCTTGATATGGGTGATCAAGAACTTGAAAATATAATCATTAAAGATAATGATGGCAGTACAAAATTAGTTTTTTATGATCCAATTCCAGGAGGAACTGGATTTTTACCTCTTATTTTAAAATTCTGGTCAGATATAGTACTTAATGCTAAAGTTGCTATTGAACAATGTGATTGTGAACAAGCTTGTTATAATTGCCTCTTACACTATCGGAACCAGCCTTACCACAATCTCATGAGCCGTTCACGAGCACTCACTTTGATTGATACTCTTTTACCGTGGGAAAAAGAACATGATATTCCACCTAATTATGTAGAAATTGATATAGATAAAGAACAATTTGAAAGTCCAGCCGAGGAAAAATTTGTAAAAATTTTGGAAAAACGAGGATTCCCAACCCCGGTTCCACAATTTGAGGTTGTTTTGGGGGGCAGGGAAAAAACAGTAGCTGATTTTGCTTATCCTGATAAAAAAATTTTAGTTTATATTGATGGGTTATCTGAAAGTATACATGGGAATCCTGTCCAAAGACAAAAAGATAAAATCTTAAGAGCTAAAGCTCAAGCTAAAGGTTTCAAAATCTTAGAAATACCTGCTGAAGCTCTTCATGACAAAACTATGCTTGCTGATTACTTGGATATACTAAGTGATTATTTTGAATCAAAAAAATAAAATGTGCAAAATACATATTAGAACTATTTAATTCATTAATTGTAACAATTTTTGGATTAAGTATGTAGAGAGAATAAGTATAGAAATGAATAAAAGAAAAAGAGAGAAGAGAGATATCTCTTCAAGGAAAAATGGTGTGTCAGATTTATGTTAGATCAGATTATTCACATGACACAAAGCAGAATCTCTGGGCTTAAGTTTATAATACCGCTTAAATAGTGCAGAAATACAATACTTCAAAAAAGACTCTTTAAAACCCGATTCTCCTAGAGGCATCTAGGAAATTGCATAAAAAGGAGTTAAATATCTAGAAAAAGGAAAAAAGCCTTTGACGATATCTTCTTTAACACCTTTGGCTTAACTAAAAAGAAAAAAATTTTATAGGTTCAATTAAAGGATCGGATTTTTAATTCAAAATTTTGGGAATTGAGAGCTTTTTAATGTAAGGTGCGTAATTTTTTGAAAATTTGTTTCCAAAAAGTGAAAATAGAAGTAAGTCTATATGCTAAAGAGGGTAAAATTTCTAAATTTGATTATGAAGATAAAATTAAGTAAGCTCTAAACCAAGGCCGGCATAATAATTGAAGATGAAGAAGTTTTTTTAGAAGATAAATAATGCCTCCATCCAGGACCCGGACCTGGATGGAGGTTGAGGTAAGGAATACGCTGCTTTACGTTACTATTTAAGGGCCTCCCGAGAAACAAAAGCAAACCTTACCTCTTTTCAATGAGGCCCTATTACAAAAAATATCCCAACATATTCACCTCTTTTTTAATTTTTAACAATGATTTTAAAATTGCAAATACATTAAAAAAGACATTAATTTAAAAGTTTTAAAAATTTAATTGATTTTTAAAATTAAAAATTTAAAATTTAATACGTGGCAAGCAGGTAATGAAAAGTAACGAGAAGTAATGGTAAAGTAAAGCGACGTATTGAAATGTTTAGAAATCATTACCTGCTTGCCGCATTTATGTTTGTAAATATAAAAATGAGAGAAATAGCGAGTATTAAAGAAATAATTAAAAAAGTAATTTATAAAGAACTTAAAAAATTACCCGAATATAAGGTTTTATACGTTTATCCTGAACTGAGATTTGCATTTTATAATCTTACCGGAAAAGAATTGGAAAAGTATTTAAATATTTTAAATGAAAGTATAGAAGAAATAGAAGAATTACAGAAACAAAAATATAGTGGAGAAATAAGAAAAGCAATAAATTTTGACGAAAGGATAAAAATAATGGAGAAAGACGAACCTTTATTTATTTTTATTAATTTCCTACACGCACAACAAATACAAATAGGTAGGAAAAATATAATAAATAATAATTTCGTAAAAGAACCTGAAAAAGGAGAAAGTATTTTATCTAAATTAAAAAACTTTTTTAAATCCTATATCTTCGATTTTAGATTTGATAGCAAGTTTTTTAAGATGGTTAAAAATTTATTTTCTTAATTAAACAACATCGATTAACTAACTTTTAGAGAGCGGAGTCTTCTTCAGCTTTTCACACTTTGGAGATGTAAAAAAATATCTAAGGAATCGTATAAAAAAAGTTGAATATCTGGAGAAAGATATAAAAATAAAAAAATAAGTTGTTTTTTTAAAAATTAAAGGGATCGGAATTATTATTTTGAAAAAATGAAAACATTTGAAGATATAAAAAAATTTTAGAACAACAGAAAGAATTTCTTAAAAATAAATATAAAATTAAAGAAATAGGTATTTTTGGATCTTTTGTAAGAGAAGATGTAACAGAGGGTAGCGATGTAGATATTTTGGTTGAATTTGAAGAAGTTCCTTCTCTTTTTAAATTTATTGAAATAGAAAATTATCTTTCAAATATACTGGGAATAAAAGTAGATTTAGTTGAAATTAAAAAGAATATATAGGAATTGTATTTTTTCAAAAGAGCGAAGGAAGTAACATGATTTAAAAACCAATATTTATCTTGACAATCAAGTAGGTTTGTATTACTTTGTCTTACAAAGGGGGTAAAAATATGAGAAATACAATTACTATCAGGTTACCTGAAAAAATGCAAAAAGAGTTAGAGATTCTTTCAAAAACAGAAGGAAAATCTAAAAGTGAGATTATTAGAAATGCTCTTGCTCAATATCTTACAGTTAAAAAATTTCAGCAATTGAGAAAAAAAGTCCTCCCTTTTGCTGAAGCAGAAGGATTGTTAACAGATGAAGATATCTTTAAATTGATTTCATGAAAGTCGTGCTTGATACTAATGTTATTGTAGCTGCTTTTGCAACAAGAGGGCTATGTGCGGAGCTTTTTGAAGTATGTCTTATAAAATGTAAAATAGTTTTAAGTGAGTATATTTTGTCTAAAGTAGCAGAAAAGCTTGTTACTAAAATACATCTCCCTCAATCAATAGTTGAAGAGATACTACAATTTCTAAAAGAACATGCCCAAATAGTTAAGTCAGAAATGATTGAATCATTTATATTAAAAGATAAGAAAGATATCCCAATAATAGGAACTGCTTTAAGTGGCAATGCTCAATTTTTAATTACAGGGGATAAAGAATTACTTAGTTTACGAGAGTATAGAAATATAGAAATTCTTTCTCCAAGGGAGTTTTGGGAGCGATTAAAAAATAAAAAGTCTCTCAAAATCTAATTCTTCCAAAGGCATCTCACGAAATCATAGAAAAAAGAGTTGAATATTTAATATTTAATCAAGGTTTGAAATTTATTGTTAAAAAATAAACTAAATTTCCCATTAGATAGATAGGTAAAAAATTTACTGCTACTTTTCAAAAAAATTGTATTTAAAAACATTTTGAAACCTCTTTTCAAACATTCAAACTCACCAGCAGGCTATATATATAGCCGATCCGTTGGAAAGGTTTGTTAGTTTTTTCAAAAATTCAAGATTAAAGATTCGACCTCATTCCCATGTTACAGTTATTATCCGTTCATAAAAATATTAATGTTACCTTTTAGTTATAACTTTAATTTCGGTAGTGCCGGGACTTCCGGTTGTCCATGTGCTTGTACAAACAACAACAGTTTTGCCTGCATCCATACTACATCTCAAATCCTCATCATTTCCTGTCATCGTTATAATGCCATCAGCAGTAATATTTAGAGTACCCGATACATTATCCAAACTACCATCACTTTGTGTTAGTGTCCCTGAAAATGAACTATTTGAATCTATTGTTATAGGTCCTCTCTCCCACCATGGTGCTCCAGGTCCAGAGGCCAAACTATTCACTTCCCATGTTCCTGCTAAATCTGCCAAAGAATATGAATCGCCTTTCTTTGTCCAAATCGAAATTTCGGTAGTGCCGGGACTTCCGGTTGTCCAATTACTCGTGCCAACTATAACAGTTTTGCCTGCATCCATATGACCTCTGTAAGTGCTCATATCAGTGCATGTTATAATACCATCAGTAGAAATGCTCACAACGGCAGAGATAACGTCTGGATCACTCTCGTATTCTTCTAATACGCCTGAAACTGAGCCATTTGAGCAGACTGTTATAGGTCCTCGTAGCCACCATGGTGCTCCAGGTCCAGAGGCCAAACTATTCACTTCCCATGTTCCTGCTAAAGCTAATTTATATGGAACAGAAGTATTTTCACCACCGTCTATAGCACCTTGCTCAAGCGGATTGTTTGTAGGAATTGCTATTCCAGTAGATGTATCTACAAACCCAAGATCAATTATAACAGGTGTATTGATAAAAAAAACATTAATTGAACCTTGATAAAGGGGACAAATTTTTACATCTGATGTACCATCATTTTCAATAAAATAGAATCTATAATAATGCCCAATAGGAACAGTTAATGTAAATGTCTTAGGAGTACCTGTGGCGGTATCTCTATCAATTTCTTTATCATTCTCATCTACAGCAACTACAACTGTACCTGCTACTGTGCCTGTTATAGTAGCGGTTTTGTTATTACTACTACTTTCACTACTACCTCCGCCACCACACGAGGTTAAAAATACTACAAGTAAAATATTTAATATTATTCCACCTAAAATTCTTAAAATTGTCTTTTTCATGATATTTCCTCCTTTTACCCCACTATAGTTATTTCTTCCTAACATATATTTTAACTTTTCTTAACTTAAAATAAAAAATTAATATTTATTAAAAATTATTTAAAGTATAAGTAGAAATTTGTCAAGGTTTAAAATCTGTATTTAAGTTTAAATAATTAATATAATGAGAAAATATAAAAAATTATAATGAATTTTTAAAAGAATTTTCTTAAAATTGGTTTATATAGAAAAAAGTACAAAGATTGAATGGACTATTCAGGAGCTTGTGGAATATAAAAGCCTGCAAACCGCGCAGATAAAGTCTATGATTCCAAAACCCTCAAAAAACTATTCTTCTTTCTGAAGTTTTATTGAAAGTTTTTTTATGTTCTTACTAAAAACATATTAAAATTCCTTCTAAAGAGGTAATCAAGCTCTAAAGAGAACATCTTGTTTACAAAGGAGTAGTGAATAAAAATAAAGAAAATATTATCGAAAACTTTTAATTTGTTTATTGAAAGTAAAAGATTAAGCTTGCTTGAGTCTTTCCTTTGTATAAAAACTAAGAGGCTAAAAAGTAAAATATTAACATTTGATAAAGAATGAAACGAAAATGTACTTAGGGTAATTATAGTATTGTGGATATAGTCACCGGAATTTACTTTATAATGCCGGATGAAAAAATTTTAATGAAGTGAAATATTTGGCATTGGGAAAAAATAGTTACTATAAAAAATTACTTCATCTCTTCTTTTATCTTCTCTTTAAAGGTTTCAAAATCTTTTTGAAATAATTTTTTCAATATAGATGCTTTATCAGCAAGTTTTAATACTCTTTCATGCTCAAGTTCATAACTATAAGCATGTCTAAACACATGCCTGAATCCTCTTAGTTCAT
>Ga0190367_1000448_pt1 | contig 30337 bp, 32 predicted proteins | sample 4872181011_MG_FD_171838 | JGI IMG/M metagenome (GOLD analysis project Ga0190367, IMG submission 171838) | Hydrothermal vent microbial mat bacterial communities from Southern Trench, Guaymas Basin, Mexico - 4872-18-10-11_MG | ecosystem: Environmental > Aquatic > Marine > Hydrothermal vents >...
CATAAATCCTGACTTTTTTGTTTACAGAAACAGATCATATGATGAGATACTTCCATGGGATTTTATAAATCATGGAATAAAAAAGGATTATTTGAAAAAAGAAGCAGACCTTGCATTTTCTTATAAACAGACAGAGATATGTCCTTTGATTAAAGGATGCAAGAAGTGCGGTGTATGTTATCTTTTTGAATACTGAGGACTTTTTCTTGCCTTTTTCTTTCCGTATTTTTTCCTTTCCTTTTCTCTTGGATCTCTTGTAAGCATCCCAGCTTTTTTAAGAATAGGCTTCAGTTCAGGATTCATTTCAACAAGGGCTCTGCTTATTCCATGACGGAGAGCTCCTGCCTGACCAGAAATTCCTCCTCCTTTTACAGTTGCTTTTACATCTACTTTTCCTAAAAGATTACAGAGTTTAAGAGGTTCAAGTGCGTGGAATCTATATCCTTCTTCAGGTAGATATTCTTCCAAAGGTTTTTTATTTACTTCAATATTTCCTGTTCCCTCTTTTATCCAGACTCTTGCTACTGCCCTTTTTCTCCTTCCTGTTGCATAAAAGATCTTTTCTGCAACCATCCCTAAATCTCCCATTTTATTGGTTTTTGTGCTTCATGAGGATGATTAGGTCCTGCATAAACTTTGAGCTTTTTCAGGAGCTTTCTTCCAAGCCTGTTCTTAGGAAGCATTCCTCTTACTGCGTGTCTTATAAGTTCTTCTGGCTTCTTTTTTAGAAGCTCTTTTGCAGATATCTTTTTAAGACCTCCCATGTATCCACTGTGACGATAATAGAACTTGTTTTCCCACTTTTTTCCTGTAAGCCTTACCTTTTCTGCATTTATTACAATCACAAAATCACCTGTGTCTACATGTGGAGTAAAGATTGGTTTATCCTTTCCCCTGAGCTTTATAGCAATCTGAGATGCAAGCCTTCCCAAAACCTTTCCAGAAGCATCTACAAGATACCACTTTCTTTCAACCTCACCTTTTTTTGCCATATAGGTCTTCATAATCTTCTCCTTGATTTTTTAGGTTTGATTTTTTATTAAACTCTAAAAGAGATGTCAAACTAAAATTTTTGGTTGAAAAATTGTTCTGAATAAATATAATAAAAATAGAAAATATGATCAAGGCGATACTGATAATAATTCACACGATACTCTGTGCATTGCTTGTAGCCGTGGTCATCCTTCAGAAGGGAAAAGGAGCTGATATTGGAGCTGTGTTTGGAAGCACAACGCAGACGCTTTTTGGAGTTGCAGGTCCAGGTTCTTTCTTACAAAAGATTACTGCTTTCTTAGCAGCAGCTTTCTTTCTGACTTCACTTGGACTTTCGGTATTTATGAGCAAAGCTCAGGTAAGGTCTGTAATGGATAACGTAAAGGTAACTGTAACTGAGAAGACAAATGAAAGTAAATAAAAGTGCCGAAGTGGTGGAATTGGTAGACACGCTATCTTGAGGGGGTAGTGGGCGTTAAGCCCGTGCGGGTTCGAGTCCCGCCTTCGGCACTTAATTTATATGAAATTTCTTCAATACTACGAAGACGGAAAAATAAAGGTAGCAGTCAAAGAAAGAGATTTTATTATCCCTTTTTTATTTTCTGGAGATCTAAAGGAGCTTCTCCTCAAAAAAGACCTTCCTGAACTTTCAAAGGAAAGAATTCCTATAAAAGAAGTAAAACTTGCTCCTCCTATAGTTAATCCAAGCAAGATAATAGCAATTGGTCTAAATTATAGAGGTCACATAAAAGAAAGTAAGGGAAAAATTCCTGAAGTTCCCATAATATTTTCCAAATTCCCAAACAGCATAATAGGACCAGATGACTATATTGTATGGAAAAGAAGCATTACAAAAAAAGTAGACTATGAAGCAGAACTTGCAGTAGTTATAGGAAAAGAGATAAAAGAATGCTCTGAAGAAGAAGCAATAGATGCTATATTTGGATATACATGTGCAAATGATGTAAGTGCAAGAGATCTTCAGTTTTCAGATGGACAGTGGACACGCGGAAAATCTCTTGATACATTCTGTCCAATTGGACCATGGATAGTTACAAAAGATGAGATTGATCCAGATAGCTTAGAGATAAGATGCTATTTGAATGGAAGACTTATGCAAAAGAGCAATACAAAAGAAATGATCTTTTCTGTTCCATGGCTTATAAGCTTTCTTTCAAGGCATTTTACACTTCTTCCAGGTGATCTTATCCTTACAGGAACACCAGAAGGTGTTGGTGCTTTTAGAAATCCTTCTGTCTGGCTTAAGGATGGAGACGAAGTTGTTGTGGAAATAGAAGGAATAGGAAGGCTCGTAAACAGATGCAAGGAGCTTAGCTGAAAGGTTTCCTTCAGTCTTTGCTATTTCAAAATCAATGTCATTTATGAAGTTAGCTGTTGCAGCTTCCTCTTTCTCACGCATTCCAGTACTTTCCTGTTCCCTTTTCCAGGAATTTGTTTTTTTCACAAAAAAAACTCTCTTATTACTTGCTCATGTAAGATTGGTCTAAACAGTTTTATCTTTTCATTCCTTCTTGTTGGATGAATCCTGTTTGTAAGAAATATTACAATTGCTTTTTTTTCAAGATCTATCCAAACAGATGTCCCAGTAAAACCAAGATGTCCAACACTTTTTTCAGAAAAAAACCTACCACAGCTTGATCTATCTGTTGGTGTATCCCAGCCGAGTGTCCATCTTTTGTTCTGTTTTCTGAAGAATTCTTCCACAGTAGATCTTTTAAAAAAATCCTCCCTCTTTCCAGAATAATGATCAAGAAGAAGTTTGCTTAAAAGGAAAAGATCTTCTGCTGTGCTAAAAAGTCCTGAATGTCCAGATGAGCCACCAATAGCCCAAGCATTTTCATCATGAACTTCTCCTTGAATAATTCTTTTTCTCCATGGACAGAATTCTGTCGCAGCAAACCTGTCTCTGTGGATCTTTTTTTCTGGATATGAGAGAAATGTGTCCTTTAGAGGGACCTTTCTGTAGATGTCTTCTAAAAAAGACTTCATCTTTTTCTTAGAAACAGCTTCTACAGCTGCTTCAAGAAGAATAAAGCCAAGATCACTATATAAGATGTCTTTTCCAGGTGGAAATAGGAGCTCTTCTTTAAGGATCCACTCTAATGTAATCCTTTTTCTTTCTCTGAGTGGATATCTTTGAAGCTTAAGATAATATGGTCTCCATGAAGGAAGTCCTGATGAATGGCTTAAAAGCATCCTTATCGTAATTTTCCTTTTTTCTTTTGGAGTCGGTATTATTTCTGAAATTGGCATATCTAAATCAAGGATTCCATCATCTACAAGTTTCATAATAGAAAAAGCTGTTGCAAATGGCTTTGTAAGTGAAGCAAGATCAAATATCGTGTCTTCTTTTACAGAAACACAATAAGGGATCTTTTTTGAATATCCAACAGCACATCTAAAAAGAAGTTTTTCATCTTTTCCAACAAAAAGGCAAGCTCCAGGAAAGACTTTTTTTTTTAAGGCTTCTTTAAGAAGGTCTTCTGTATTCATGTGGGAACAGAAGCTTTATATATAAGAGCATCTCCTTTAAGTTCATACTGCGGCATAGAGGAAGGGATAAGATAAGATTCACCTTTTTTTATCTCTATCAATTCATCTTCTACACTTATATATCCCTTTCCCTTAACTGCTATAATTATCTCAGCAGATCTTTCTTTTTCTGACATCCATCTTCCTTTTTTAAGATCAATAGAAGAAAGCTGAAATTCTTCAGCTGGAGTTACATAAATCTTTTCAGGTCCTTTTTGAACAGGGTTAATTATATCCTGAGAAACTGGTCTAAAGTTCACAACTTTTAAAAGCTCTTCTATATCTACATGCTTGTGTGTGAGTCCTCCTCTCAGGACATTATCAGAATTTGCCATAAGCTCAATACCAACTCCTTCTATGTATGCATGAAGCTCTCCTGGAGGAATGTATATTGCTTCTGATTCCTTAAGGATAAATCTTTTTAGGAAAAGAGGAGAAATGATTCCTATGTCATTTGGAAAAAGCTCATTGAGTTTTAAAACAAGAGAATATTCCTCTTCACTTCCCTTATACTTTTCAGCATTTTCAACAAGTTCACTGATTACAGCATCCTTTCTCCTTTCGTCCATCTTCATAATTGAGACAAAAAGATCTTTTAGTCTTTTTTCTGGATCTTCTTTAAAGAAAGATATCTCTTCTTTTAGGCTTTTTGGAACTGCTTTTTCTAAAAGATATAGAATCTCTTTTGGATTTTTAAATCCTTTAAGTGCTTCAAATCTGCTTATAGCACAAAGAATTTCTGGCTTATGATTCCTGTCCTTATAATTCCTTTCTGGAGCAGAAATAGGAATTCCCTTTTTTTCTTCTTTTTCAAACCCTTCCTTTGCCTGTCTTTTATCTGGATGAACCTGAATAGAAAGTGGTCTTTCTGCAGCAATTATCTTAAAAAGAAAAGGAAGTTCTCTGAATCTTTCTGCTACTTTCTTTCCAAGTATAGATACAGGATCTTCCAGAATAAGCTTATCAAGAGACATCCATCTTCCATCTATCTTTACTTCTGAAGGTGCTTTTGGATGTGCTCCCATCCAAAGCTCTGCAACAGGCCCACTTTCAGATATTCCAACAATAGACTGGATAGCACTCCTTGATCCCCAGTCATATTTCTGAATCTTATTTCTCAATTTAAGTGGTCTTTTAAACATCTTCTTTAAGGAATCTTTCTACTTCTTTTTCTATCCTTTTTGTCATTCCCCAATAAAAATGATCAGCTCCTTCTATTATACACAGCTTAGCAGATGGATTCCATTCTTTTATCATCTCTTTTAGCATATCTGGTGGAGCTATATCATCATATGATCCTGTAATTATCAGTTTTATCTTTGGATTGTATTTCAGAAAAGAAAAGTCAATCATTGAAACAGGAGGAGAAACAAAAAGAAAATGATCACTTAAGGAAAGCTCTTCTATGCAAGAGCATATTACCCAGGATCCAAATGAATAACCAGAAACAGCAACTTTTTCTTTTACAATATCCCTAAGATACCTAAATGCTGCCTTTAAATCTTCCCTTTCTCCTATTCCATTGCTGTATGAACCACTGCTTTTTCCTACTCCTCTAAAGTTAAATCTAAGTGTTGTCCATCCCATCCTGTAATATGCATTCCTTAAAGCTTCTACAACATTGTTATACATGCTTCCACCATAAAGTGGATGTGGATGTGCAATAAGGACTGCTTTTTCATCTGAGTTTTTCCAAAGAAGTCCTTCAAGGATAACATCTCCTTCTGACTTTATAAATACTTTTTCTTCACTCATACAACCTCCTCCTTTATACTTCCTTGTCTTATCCATATCCTATACATCCTTTTTCCTTTAAGACATCCTTCATCAAAGAAGACCTCCTCTACTTTTACTTCTCCTGCTATCTGCTTTATCTGATCCAGCCAGTTTTTAAAGTGCTCTCCATCTCCAAAATATACCTTCTTCCACTTTCTTCCTTCCCTGTCAGTCATTTCATATATCTTTTCCTCTTCTTCAAAAAAATGACACCTCATTTTCTTTCTGCTACATATACTCCATCCCAATCTTTTGGAGGAGGTTCATCAAGATATCTCTTACATCTTTCTATAAACAAATCTGCTACTCTGTCATTATATTCCTCTTTTAGTATAAGAAAATAGCTTAGAGCTTTTTTGAATTCCCTATTTCTGTAAAGATAAAGAGCCTTGTGAAAAAGGTTTAATGCTTCTTCTTCCATCTTTTCTGTAACAAGCTCATATAGTCACAGGCAACTCTTTTCCTTTTACCCTTATTCTGTCAAGCTCTCTAAATCTGAAACTATTATCCTTTATCATCTCTTTTGTATATTCACTTACTATGATATGTGTTCCATACTGTTTGTTCAGTGATTCAAGTCTTGATGCAAGATTTACTGTATCTCCTATTGCAGTATAGTCAAATCTTATATCTGTTCCCATATTACCTACAATTGCATCTCCTGTATTTATCCCTATTCCTATGTCTATCTCAGGAAATCCAAGTTCTTTAAACTGTCTGTTTACTTCTTTAAGAGCTGATATCATCTCAACAGCACTCTTGCATGCAAGATATGCATGTTCTTCAACATCAACTGGTGCATTATATATTGCCATTATTGCATCACCTATGTATTTATCAAGTGTTCCTTTGTTTGAAAAAACTATATTTGTCATTGGATCCAGGTATCTGTTTAGCATCTTTACGATTGTTTCTGGTGGATATTTTTCTGAAAGACTCGTAAATCCTCTTATATCTGAAAAAAGAACTGTTATTTTTCTCTTTTCTCCTCCAAGTTTTAACATATCTGGATTTTTTACGATCTGTGAAACAAGTTCAGGTGAGACATAACTGGAAAAAGCCTTTTCAAGAAATCTTCTCTTTTTTACTTCCACAAGATTCCTATAAGCCTCACATCCTGTATATGAAAGAAAAAGTGAGATGCAGGGATAAATAAATCCAAGGTTTAATCCAAAACGAGAAAAAAGCCAGATATTCAGTAATCCGTATATTCCGAAAATTGCTAAGAAGAAAAATACAGAAATCAAAGCGTTCTTTATAAGAGAAAGAAAGACGAAAAGGATAAGGGGAAAGATGATTATAAAGATCACTTCAAGAGCAATAACTCTTCCATCTCTTATGAGGAATCTTTCTTGAATTATGTTTGAAAGGACAGTAGCATGAATAAATACTCCTGGAAAAGCAGGATCTATGGGTGTTGCTCTCATGTCATATATCCCTACTTCTGTTGCACCAACAAATACTATTTTGTCCTTCAAAGCCTTTTTTGGAACTTTTCTTTCTATTATGTCAACAGCAGAAAATACAGAAAACTGATCTCTGCTATAGTAATTTATGACAGCTCTTCCAAGTTCATCTACCTTTATTTTCTTTTTTCCTATAAGGATAGAGTCAATTCCATATTCTGCTATGGATATAACTGGCTCAGAAGAAAGAAATTCCTCTGCTGCAGAAAGTGAAAGTGATGGATAAAATCCTCCTTCATATAATGCTATAAGATTATAGTTTCTGCATATTCCATCTTTGTCAGGGAATATATTAAAAAAACCAAGATTTTTTGCACTTTTAGATATTTCAGGAATGTTTAGCTCAACAAAAGGAAATTCTGGAACAGGAATATCCTTTACCTTTCCAATAAATTTTATAAGTCCTATCTGTGTTTCTTTTAGCTTTCTTAGTGAATCAGGATGTGAGTTTTCTCTGTTATACCTGAAAAAATATCCAAGTATAACATTTCCTGCTTTTCTTATAGATTCTGCTAAAAGTTGGTCAGACATAGGATCTGATTTTTCAGAAAAGACAATATCAAATACTATCTCTTTTACCTTATAGTATCCTGAAAGACTGTCTATAAGGCTTGCCAAGATCTTTCTTGACCATGGCCATCTCCCTATCTTATTTATACTTTTCTGATCAATTGCAACAATTGCTATTCTTCTGTCAGGTTCAGCTCCTTTTCTAAGTCTAAACCTTACATCTGTTATCTTAAGATCAATTCCTTTTATCAGTTCTGGATCAATTCTGTATAAAAAAACAGTAGCAGCTGATGAGATAAGACAGATAAGGAGAAAAATAATTTTTGTTTCTTTCCATTTTCTTTTCATCTGTTTTATGCTATTTTTTTAGCAAGATAAAATCAAGATGAAGATAAGACTTCCTGAGCCAAAATTTAAAGGAATCCCTTTAGAAGAAGCTATAAGAAAAAGGAGAACTATAAGGTCATTTCTAAGAAAGCCTATTTCTCTGGATCATCTCTCACAGCTTCTTTGGGCAGGATATGGCTCTACAGAAGGATTCAGAAGGACTGTTCCATCTGCTGGTGCTCTTTATCCAATGGATCTTTATGTTGCTATAGGTGAGGTAGAAGGAGTTGAAAAAGGAGTATATCATTATATTCCAGCTGAACACAGCTTAACCCTTATCCATAAAGAGGATGTAAGAGAAGATATAGCAAAGGCAAGTCTTTATCAGATGTGGATGGCAGATGCAGCAGTCTCATTTGTTATTACAGCAGAATATAGAAGGATTACTGTAAAATATGGAGAAAGAGGGATAAGATATGCAATTATGGAAGCAGGGAATATATCACAGAATATATTTCTTCAAGCAGAATCTCTTGGACTTGGTGCAGGAATAGTTGGTGCATTTCATGATGATAAAATTATGCAGATTATGAGACTTCCAAAAAATCATCATCCTCTTCTTATCATGCCTGTTGGAAAAAAATTATGAGCTGCTGTCTTATACTGATATTACTTTTTAATTCCCTTTGTTTTGCAAAGATTTCTGCAATTCCTGAAGAAGCAGATATAGGAACTCTTATAGAAGGAAAAACAAAAGAAGTTGTATTTTTTTTAAAGAACTATGGAAAAAAGCCTGTTACTGTTGAAAACGTAATACCTGATTGTGATTGCACTTCTGTTATTTCATATACAGCGAGGATAAGCCCAAAAGAAGAAGGAAAGGTAATAGTAAAAATAGATACAGCTGGTCTCAGTGGAAAGATCAGAAAAAAGATCCTTGTAATAACAGATGATCCAGAAAGCTCAGAGATTCCTCTTTTTATAACAGGAAAAGTCATATCTCCAATAGATGTAACTCCTAAAAGGGTTTATCTTGTTGGAAAAAAGGATTCTCTTATAAAGGCAGAAGTAGAGATAAAAGGGAATTTTAGAAAGCTAAAAATAGAGCCAGCTTCTTCACTTGATATAAGGTCAATAAGGTTTTATGTAAAAAAGGTAAATGAAAAGGAATACAGGATAAAGTTTTTAAAATTCCCTTCAGATGATGAATCGTATACAGGAACTTTAAAACTTAAAACAAACTATCCTGAAAAACCTTATATAATCATTCCCATAATCGGCATATTTTTTGACTAAGCCTTCTTCCCTCTTACTATAACCCTTTCTTCTTCTGGAATAGGTGGTGGAACAGGTTCTCCAATGATCTTTCTTACTGCTTTGAACTTAGGTGGACATACCTCATAACATGTTCCACACTTTATACACTTTTCCTGATCAATCACATGTATCTTATTCTTTTCACCAGTTATTGCACCTGCTGGACAGCGTCTTCTACATGTTCCACATGCCTGACATTTTTCAGGATCAATATAGTATGAAGGAACTTCTGTAAGGAGCTTTTCTATCTCTTCCTTTGTATAAAAATCCTTGTATTCCTCAATGCTTCCAAGGCGTTTCATAAGCTTTTCTCTTTTTGTTACCTTTATGTAAGGAACAAGCTTTATTATTTCCTCAAGTCTTTTACTTATCTCTTCTTTGCTTATTCCTTCACTTCCAAGAGGACCTATCTGTCTTAGCTTTTCTGTAAAATCTCTTACTACTTCAGCAAAACGACCACCTTCAGCAGATGACATAAATTCTATCCTGAGTCTATCAGGATTTATTCCTACATATTCAAGAATCCTTTTACATAGATGAACCATATTCAGTGCAAAATAGTTTCCTTCTGTCACATAATTGCATTCTCCGAGTCTGCATCCTCCAACAAGAACACCATCTATTCCTTTGGAAAATGCCCTGAATATAAATGTCATATCAACTCTTCCACTGCACATAATACGGATTATCCTTATTTCTGGTGGATACTCCAACCTGGAGACCCCAGCAAGATCTGCTGCACCATATGCTCACCAGTAACAAAGGAATCCAATTATCCTTGGCTTAAAAGTAGTCTTTGCCATGCCTTTCCTCCTTAAGTTTCTGAAAGAAGTGCATCAATCTGACAAAGGATCTGTTCGTTCTTAAAGTGGTTCAGAGAAATTGCACCAGTTGGACATACTGAATTGCAAAGTCCATCTCCTTTACATAGAACAGGATTTACTTTTGCCTTATTTTTCTTTATCTCTATAGCTCCATACTTGCAAAAAGAAGCACATATTCCACATCCCATACATCTCTTTTCATCTACCTGTGCAACAGCACCAGGTGCTATTGCAACATCATGTGAAAGAAGCATGCTGCATCTTCCTGCTGCACCATATGCCTGGCTTATGGTTTCATTTATGTGCTTAGGATAGTGAGCAGTTCCACAAAGAAAGATTCCGTCTGTTGCAAAGTCAACTGGTCTAAGCTTTACATGTGCTTCCTTAAAGAATCCATCTACATCAAGAGGAACTTTATATAGCTGAGCAAGCCTTTTTGCATCTTCTCTTGGAACAACAGCAGCTGCAAGGCTGAGTATATCAGCATCTATTGCTATCCTTTGTCCAAGGATAGGATCAGTTACTGTTACCCTAAGCCTTCCTTCTACTTTTTCCACCTCAGGAACATTTTCTGGTGGCTCATATCTTATAAACCTTACTCCCATGTCTGATGCCTTCCTATAGTAATCTTCTCTGAATCCATATGTCCTCATGTCTCTGAAAAGTATATATATCTCAGCTTGTGGATTTATCTCCTTTAGCTTAATTGCATTCTTTATTGCATGTGAACAGCATACCCTGCTACAGTAATTTCTTTCTTCATTCCTTGATCCAACACACTGTATCATTACAACTGATCTTGCATTCTGAATCCTTTCATCCTTTTTTGCTATAAGTTCTTCAAGTTCAAGATGCGTAAATACCCTTTCATCTTCTCCATAAAGGTATTCCTTTGGCTTGTATTCTTCTGCTCCTGTTGCAATTATCGTTGCTCCATGACGTATGATCCTTACAACATTTCCTGTCTCTACAGTAGTTATGAAGTTTCCAATGTATCCTGAAGCATCCTTGATTTTTGCTTCAGTAAAGACATGGATGAGTGGATGTGCATATACCTTTTCTATAAGACCTTTCAGATAGCTTTGAACATCCTGACCATCTATCGTAAAATAAAGTCTTTTTGCAATTCCTCCAAGCTCTTTTTCTTTTTCTACAAGATATACCTCAAATCCCTGATTTGCCAGACTTAATGCAGATGTCATTCCAGCAACTCCACCACCTATGACAAGTATCCTTTTATCAAGAGGAATCTCTATCTCTTTCAGAGGCTCAAGACGGGCTGCTCTTGCAACAGCCATCCTTATAAGATCCTTTACCTTCCTTGTTGCCTCTTCCCTTTCCTTAGAATGAGCCCATGTGCAGTGTTCTCTTATGTTTACCATCTCAAGATAATACTGATTCAGACCAGCTTCCTTCATCGTCTCACGAAATGTTGGTTCAAGATTTCTTGGAGTGCATGCAGCAATAACAACCCTGTTCAGTTTATGTTCGTGAATTGCATCAATTATCTCTTTTATGTAGTTTGATGCACATGAAAATACCTGATTTGTTGCATATACGACATTTGGAAGTGTCTTTGCATATTCTGCCATCTCAACAGTATTTATAACTCCTGCAATGTTGCTTCCACAATGACATACAAATACACCAATCCTTGGCTCTTCCTTTGATACATCCATTTCTTCTGGATATACCTTCTCTTTTGCAAGTAGTCCGCGACGATGAGAAAGAAGCTCTCCACATTTTGAACTCACACCACTTGCAGAAAATACAGACTCAGGAATGTCTACAGGACCCTGAAATGCACCACTTACAAATATTCCCGGACGAGATGTCTGAAGTGGATCAAATGGACTTACTTTGCAGAATCCGTGTTCATTCAGCTCTATTCCAAACTTTTCTGCAAGCTCTTTTGCCTCAGAAGGTGGTCTAAGTCCTACAGAAAGAACGACAAGATCAAACTTCTCTTCTTTTACTCCTTCATCAGGCGTAGAATACCTTATGATAACATTTCTTTCACTGTCTTCTCCAGCAACTGTCACATAGCTTCTTATGAACTTTACCTTATCAAGCTGTGCAGCCCTTTGATAATACCTTTCAAAGTCCTTTCCATATGCCCTTATGTCATTGTGAAAGATCCAGATCTCTGTATCTGGATCATGTTCTTTTGTAATAAGGACTTGCTTCTGTGTATATGTGCAACATACTGATGAGCAATAACTGCTGTATCCTTCAATTACCCTTCTTGATCCAACACACTGAATCCATGCAATCTTTTTTGGATGTTTCATATCTGATGGTCTTCTTATCTCACCACCATATGGTCCTGTTGCACTTGTTATTCTTTCAAAGTCAAGGCTTGTTACAACATTTGGATATATTCCATATCCAAAGTCGTTTCTTATGGAAGGATCAAATATCTCAAATCCTGGACTGAGGACTATTGCTCCTACCTTCAGATTTATCTCTTCTGGCTTCTGACTGAAGTCTATTGCCTGATTTGGACATACTGCAAGACATATTCCACATTTGTTTTCTTTAAGATAAAGGCAGTCCTTTTCTGTTACATAGCTTATAAGTGGAACTGCCAAGGAGAAGTAAATGTGGATTGCTTTACTGAATGAGAGATTCTGGTTGTATGGATCAGGAACAAGAACAGGGCAGTTTTCCTGACATGTCGTGCATCCTGTGCACTTTCCTTCAAGGACATATCTTGGTCTTTTTATAAGCCTTACCCTGAAATCTCCTACCTCTCCTTCTACTTTCTCAACCTCTGCATCTGTTATGATCTCTATATTTGGGTGCCGGCCGGCCTCGACCAGCTTTGGAGCAAGTATTCAGACAGAACATTCGTTTGTAGGAAAGGTCTTATCAAGCTGACCCATATGTCCGCCAATTGTAGGGAGCTTTTCTACAAGGTATACCTTGAATCCAGATGAAGCAAGATCAAGTGCTGCCTGTATTCCACTTACTCCTCCGCCAACAACCATCACATCAGCAAAATTTATTCCTTCTCTAAGTCTTAATAGCCTCTCTATTAAGGCTTCCATTTTCTCATCTCCTTAGATAATTTCTTTTATTATCTCAGTTACATCCTTTATTTCTATAAATCCCTCACCATATTTTTCTTCAAGTGTCTTTCTGCTGTCCTCAAGCATTGTAATACAGTATGGACAGAATGTTGCAATGACCTCTGCTCCAACCTGAACAGCCTGCTCTATCCTTATGTCAGAAAACCTTTCTCCTTTCCTCGTCTCCATCCATACCCTTCCTCCTCCACCTCCACAGCAAAGACTGTTTTCTCTTGATTCTGGAAGTTCAACAAACTCAATTCCTGGAATCATCTTGAGAATCTCTCTTGGTTCATCAAATATTCCGTTATGTCTTCCAAGATAGCATGGATCGTGATATGTAACCTTCTTTTTGTATTCCTTCTGTATCTTTATTCTTCCTTCTTTTAAAAGCCTTAAAAGCAGTTGTGACATGTGTATTACTTCAAAATTTACGCTGAATTCTGGATATTCATTCTTAAATGTATGATAACAGTGAGGAGAGCTTACAATGATCTTTTTTACGCCACTGTCAATAAATGTCTTTATGTTTTCTTTTGCAAGCTTTCTGAAAAGCTCCTCATCTCCAGTCTTCCTTATACTTTCTCCACAGCAGTTTTCCTTTTCTCCAAGTATCCCAAAACTTACTCCTGCTTTATTTAGGATCTCAACTGTTGCCCTTGCTATTTTCTTTCCTCTTGGATCATAACACGGATAGCAGCACGGAAAATAAAGATATTCTGTCTGTTCTGTAAATTCATTTACAGGAAGACCTTCAGCCCATTTTTTCCTTTCACTCCTTTTTTCACCAAGAGGATTTCCTTCAGCAACAAGACTTCCACTTGCTGTTTTTACTGGCTGAACAGGCTCAGGAAATATTCCATATTCTGTAGCAACACTTCTAAGAAGCTTTACGACCTCTATCTGATTTACCTGTCTCGGACACTGAATCGTGCATCTTCCACAAGTTGTGCACCTCCATATATCTTCACTTTCAACCTCTGTAAGTCCAAATGTTGCCTGTCTTATTATCTTCCTCATACTGAACTGGATCACCTTGTTCCATGGACATACAGAATCACAAAGACCACACTGAAAACATAGTCTAAAAGGTTCACCACCTTTTTCCCTAATAAGATCTACTATTTCCTTATATTCTTCAAGTATTATAGCTTCCACCTTTCCCTCTCCTTATTTTCTAATTTCTTGTGCTTTCTTTGCTGTTGCCATCTGTATCACCATATCCACGACTTTGTCAAAACCAAATCTGTCTGCAAGTGCATTAAGTCCTACCTCAAGTTCATTCTCCTTTGGAGGCTCTTCTTCTACTTCCTCTTCCCTTTCTTCATATGTAAGTGCATCTACAAGACAGACCTGAACACACCAGGGTTCTTCAAGAGGGGGCTCGTTCTCACATACATCACACTTTAAAGGAAGTCCTGAATCTGGATCCTTAAAAAGGTCTCTTGCAGGACATGCTGCACCACAGAAGCTACATACCACATAATCCTTTCCATATACACTCTGCATCTCTCCGTTTGCTATGTATATGCTCCTTCCTTCACATTCTGCCTTTGTATAAAATGTTGCACGAACAGGAACAAATACATTTCTCTGATCATCCCTAAATACCCTTATACGAGACTTTGAAGGATTTACACTGCTGTATTTTGGATTTGCATGGAATGCAGAGCATGCAACCTCACATGCTCTACACCCCATGCATTTGTCAAGATCCATCTTTATTATCTTTATCTTCCTTTTCATGACTTCTCTCCTTGTGCTTGATCTTCTTTCAGAATACCTCTTTTTACAAAGTCCTCATATACATATCCCAGATTTAGCTTCTCAAGTGTCTCTTTTGTAGGAATTCCATCCTTGTTCCATCCTCTGTATTTGTAATACTCATCCATAAGCTTTTCTTCATATTCAGGAAATCTCTTCTTCCAGTGATCTTCTGGTGGTTTGTCATCCTTCCTTCTCAGACCTCTTCTTACATTTATACACCTTACGAGATTCCTTACCCTTGTTGCTATTGTCCAAAGCTTGTCTTCATCCATCTTAAGTCCTGATGCAGCTTCTATTATAAGTGGAAGATTGTGGATGTGATATGGTGGTTTGAGTGGGAATGAGGAAAGTCCTGCACAGATTCCAGTGCAGTCGTCAATATAGTGCATGATCTCCTGCCATTCTACAAGCTCACATACAAGGTCTGGTGGAGGATAATATGGGAATGTATAGCCTTCATCTCCCCATTTCAGTATAAATTCCTTAAATCTTTCTTCCTTTCCAGTAGGAATCTGTATCCAGTCCTTTACAAATTCCTCTCTTATCTTTTTTGGAAGAGGTGCCTGTGGGATCTGTCCTTCAATCTGTGTTATGTTTATCTTTTCTCCTGTTGCCCACATAAGGAAGTAGATTGGATTTAGCATTCCAAGTTTTATTGGAACCTGCTCATGCTTCTTTATAGTATTGTGATCAAACTTTTCTGCTCCTCTTCCAATCTCTCTTGCTGCCCAGTATACTCCTTTTGCGAGAACATCTCCTATCCCTTCTCTTTTTACAACCTTTTCAAGAAGATAAATGAATCTTTCTTTGTTGTCTTTTGGAAAGTTTGGAAGATCTTTGTCAGTAAGGATTCCATTTTCATAAAGCTCTATTGCAAATGCAAGGACCTGTGGTGTCGTAAATCCATCAAGTCCGTAGTGCTGTGCAAGACCTGCACACTTAAGTCCAAACTCAAGATCATCAACCATTGCAGCCATTGTATATGTAAGCTTTGTAAAGCATTTCATTACATATACAGGAACACCTGGAAGCTCAAGTATTGCAGAACATGCAACAGGACAGTTATAACAGGCTATAAGGCGTTTTCTTGCATTCTCAAGTGTTCTCGTCCACTTTTCTTCTATCTCCTTTGTCCAGAATCCTTTCCTCCTTATCCTTGCATTTCCCCATGCAAAGCTTTCTGTATGCCATTTTTCATCGTGAAGTCTCATCTCCTGAGGTGATCCAATGTATGCAAGGATTCCTGGAATTCCTGGAAGAGGATTCTTGAGACGGTAGTCTATAAATTTCAGGACCTCTTTGTTAAGTTCCATAAGCCTTTCACCATCAGCAACATTCACATCCCTTGTTCCACGAACAGCTATTGCCTTAAGGTTCTTGTCTCCCATAATAGCGCCAAGACCAAGTCTGCTTGCACTGCTTTTTGAGCTTTCAATAGACGCAAAATAGACCCTGTTTTCTCCAGCAAGACCTATTGCAAGAACCTGTGCATCTGGCTGATTCAGCTCCTGCTGTATAGCTCTTATTGTCTCATATGTGCTTTTTCCTTTAAGGTGTGTTGCATCACGTATCTCTACCTTGTCATCATGTATCCAGAGATAGACGAGCTTTGGTGCTTTTCCACGAATAATTATCTTATCATATCCAGCATGCTTTAGCTCTGGCGCCCAGAATCCTCCCATCATAGAGAATCCCATAAGGAGTGTCTGTGGGGAGATGGAAGAGATAATAGTTCTGTTTGCTCCTATGACTGGTGTTCCGCAAAGAAGACCTGCACTAAATATAAGAACATTATCTTCAGAAAATGGCTCTACTTCAGGAGGAACTCTGTCCCAAAGTATCTTTGCATTTGTTCCAAGTCCGCCAAGATAAAGTTCTGTATCCTGTGGATCTGTAGGGACTTTTTCAATGTTTCCTGTAGAAAGATCTATCTCTAAATTATATCCTGTCTCTGCGTATCTCATAACTCCACCTCTCTCAAAATAGTTCAATGTTATATAAATCAAACATCTTTTTTCTGTCAAGAAAGTCTTTTTTCAAGGTTTATAAAATCACTCCTGTCAAAGCCAACTGTTTTGAAAAATGAAAGAATATCAACTGAATCCCATCTTACTGATGTATAAAGAAACTTTATCCCTTTTTCTTTACATATCTCAAAAAGCACACTTGCAAGACTTTTTCCTATTCCCTGCCCCATATATCTCGGATCTACTCCAAAATTTGCAATCCATGCACCCCTGTCAACTCCAAATCCACCATATATGATGTAGCTTATCATATATCCGACTATCTTCCCGTTCAGCTCAGCAACGAGAGCAATAATATCAGAAGAGTCCTTTATTACATTGCTGAAGTCTGTTTTTATCCTGTGCTTAGTTATAGCCTGTTCAATCCTTTCAATCTCTTTTATGTCTTCCTTTTTGGCTTCTCTTATAGAAATCTTCTTCTTTAACTCTTCCATCTAATCTATCCTGATTATCTTTACTCTGTGTCCTATCCAGTCAGGAGGAAGATATACACGACCACTGTTTCCACTCTGTTTTACGACTTTTTCCACCATCTCCTCTCCATATACCTCAAACTTTACCTTTTCTCTGGATTTATTCTCTGTCTTTTTCTCTCCTTTTAGAGACTTTTTTCTTGGCATACAGCTTTTTCCAAAATTTTTAGCTAAAAATTAGCTACAAAATAACTACATGTCAAGAAAAAAGTAAACTGAGATTGTTCGAAAGATAAAAAGACAAAACTTGAACTGGAGGGAGGTTTTAGAATTATATCAGAAGCATTTTTTCGAATAGCCTTCCAAACCTACTTGACAATCTTAAAAAAATCCTTTATCATTAAAATAGGAAATTTTAAGTACTACTACACTTCCTCCTGGGGCATTCTCCTTATCCACAACCCTTCCCCCAGGAGTCATTTTTTATTAAGATGATCTACAAAGTAGCTCTTCTCATAGATTGGGATAACATTAGATACAGAATTTTTAAAAACAGAAACCTTTTGAGAAAAGACACTCCAAGGTTTTCGTATTTTAAACATACAACCAAATTACCAGCCTTTTTTCTTAATTTTTTGGAGGAAGAAGAAAGACCTTACCGAATCTTTTTTTATCTTTCAGAAGGATACAGGGGTAAAGTAAAAGATCCAGAAGGGAAAGAGAGAGATTTTTCTGAAACAGAAGAAGCTAGAGCAATGGGAAAGTTTATAAATACTCTTTCCATACTGGATCTGGTTGCAATAAGAAAGGGAAGGACAGCGTTTAGAGGATGGAAGCATGAAAATGGAAAATATGTTCCTATATTTGTCCAGAAAAAGGTGGATATTCTTTTAGCACTAGATATAGCTCATCTAACTTACAATAAGCTTGTGGATCGTATTCTGATCTTTAGTTATGATACAGACCTGCAACCTGCTCTTAAAACAGCACGAATTGGTGGAATTCAAGTCATTCTTCCTTTTTTTAAAGAAATGAAATGGGAAGATATTCCTTTGGAATTAAAAGCTCATTGTGATTTTATCAGAATAAAAAGTTATCACGAGATATGTTGTAAATTACTAAAGAATGAGTAAGTTTCTATTTCTTTTCTAAAGAACATGCAGATGGCCTGAGCAGTGAAAAGGAATTTCTGGCAATTTTAAAGCCATGAAACTTATGGCTCACTATTCTGCTGGCCCTTGACACAGGATATAATATTCCCTAAATTTTTTAGCAGTATGAAAGGTTTGTCTTATCTGAAAAAGATAAGGAACATAGGGATAATAGCACATATAGACGCAGGAAAGACTACTGTTACAGAAAGGATGCTTTATTATACAGGAAAAGTTCACAAGATGGGAGAGGTGCATGATGGTGAAGCAACAATGGACTGGATGCTTGAAGAGAAGGAAAGAGGAATAACGATTACATCTGCATGCACGACATGTCACTGGAAGGGATTTAGCATAAATATTATTGATACACCTGGTCATGTTGATTTTACTATAGAAGTGGAAAGATCATTAAGAGTCCTTGATGGTGCAATAGGTGTATTTTGTGCAGTAGGTGGAGTTGAACCACAGTCTGAAACTGTCTGGCATCAGGCAGACAGATACCGCGTTCCAAAGATAGCATTTGTAAACAAGATGGATAGAATTGGAGCAGATTTTTTCCGTGTCGTGGAGATGATGAAAGAAAGACTTGGTGCACGCCCTCTTATCCTTCAGATCCCATGGGGAGCTGAAAGTGATTTTAAGGGAGTGATAGATCTTATAAAACAGAAGGCTATTATATGGGATGAGCAGTCACTTGGAGCTCGTTATGAAGAGATACCTATTCCTGAAGATATGAAAGACATAGCAAAGGAGTATAGGGAACTTCTTTTTGAAACTGTCTCAGAAGTGGATGATAAGATCCTTGAAAAGTATCTTTCTGAAGAAGAGATAACAGAGAAAGAACTGAAATCTGCTATAAGAAAGGCAACAATAGAACTTAAGCTTGTTCCTGTCCTCTGTGGTGCTGCTTTAAGAAATAAAGGTATTCAGCCACTTCTTGATGCAATAGTTGAATATCTTCCATCTCCTGTTGATATTCCTCCAACAGAAGGAGAAAATCCAGAGGAGAAAAAAAAGGAGAAAAGAGAAGCAGATCCAAATGCCCCTCTCTGTGCACTTGCATTTAAGATTGCTCTTTATGATGGAAGAAAGATGACATATCTGAGGATATATTCTGGAAGTTTGAAGGTAGGAGACAGTGTATATAATCCTAGAAAAGGTGTTATGGAAAAAGTTGCAAGAATCTTCAGAATGCATGCAAACAAAAGGGAAAGGATTGATGAGGCAAAAGCAGGTGATATTGTAGCGGTTATGGGACTTAAAAACACGACAACAGGTGATACACTCTGTCCAAAGGATCATCCAATACTTCTTGAGCCAATTGAGGCAAATGAGCCTGTTATAAGTATTGCTGTTGAGCCAAAAAGTGTTCAGGATCATGAAACCCTCATAGATGTCCTTAATAAGCTGTGTGACGAAGATCCTACTTTAAGATACAAGATAGACGAAGATACAGGTCAGATAATACTTTCTGGAATGGGAGAACTTCATCTTGAGGTAATAATTCATAGAATTAAAAGGGAGTTTTCTCTTGATGTAAATCAAGGAAAGCCACAGGTAGTATATAGAGAAACGATAAGCAGGGAAGTTGAGCATGAAGAGGTTTATGAAATGGAGATAGGAGGACAGCAGCATTTTGCTGCTATAAAACTTAAGCTTTCTCCAGCAAAGAGAGGATCAGGAAACAGGTTTATTGATAAGTGTGAAAATCCTTCTGTTACAGAGGAGATAATAAATGCTATATCAGAAGGTATAACTTCTGCACAGACGAGTGGTCCACTTGGTTATCCTGTAACTGATGTAGAAAGCAGTCTTATTGATGTAAAAATAAAAGATCCATCTGACCTTATGGCTTTTAAGATATGTGCAACACTTGCATTCAAGAATGCATGTGAAAAGGCATCTCCCATACTTCTTGAGCCAATAATGAAGCTTGAAATTACTGTTCCTGATGAATTTGTAGGAGAAGTAATAGGAGATCTGAATTCAAGAGGAGGGAAAGTTGAGCAGATAGAAAAAAGAGGTCCTGTTCAGATAATAAAAGGATGGGCTCCTCTTTCAAAGATGTTTGGATATTCTACTTCTTTGAGATCAATTACACAGGGAAGAGGAACATTTACAATGCAGTTTAGCCATTATGATAAGGTGGAGTAATGGCTATGGAGTGTATATTCTGTAAGATTGTAAGGAAAGAGGTCTCAGCAGAGATAATTTATGAATCAGACAAAATTGTTGCTTTTAAGGACATAAAACCAAAGGCACCTCATCACATACTTATTGTCCCAAAAAAACACATTCCTACGCTGAACGACATAAAAGATGAAGACAAAGAGCTCATAGGAGAGATGTTTCTTATTGCAAAAAAGATTGCAAAAGATCTTGGAATAGCTGAAAAAGGATACAGAACGGTCTTTAACTGTAATCCTGATGGTGGTCAGGAGATATATCACCTCCATCTTCACCTTCTTGGTGGAAGAAAGATGCACTGGCCTCCAGGATAAGGATGAAGATCCTCATTTATGCAGCAGGTGCAGTTGGACTTGGTATAGGAAGCTGTCTTATTAAGGCAGGAGCAGATGTTTCTATAGTAGCAAGAAAAGAGACAGTAAGATGGCTTAAGAAGGAAGGTCTTATAAGAGATGGGATATTTGGAGAATACAGAGCAAAGCCTAATTCGTTTAGAGCCTTTTCATCACTGAAAGAGCTTTCTTCAAGATACAGATATATACTTGTCTGCTGTAAATCTTTTGATACAAGACAGTGTGCAAAAGATCTTTCTGAAAAGAAGGATATACTTGAGGATAATTCAGCAATTGTTCTTTTTCAGAATGGATGGGGAAATGCAGAAATATTTTCTGATTTTTTTGAAAAGGATCTGATTTACAATGCCAGAGTAATCACAGGATTTGAAAGGAAAAAACCGAATCATGTAAGTATAACAGTTCATGCAGATTCAATACATATAGGAAGTCTTTTTGGAGGAGATCTTTCAAAGATAGAGCCTCTTTGTAAACTTATATCTGCTGGTGGAATACCTTGTAGTGTTTCTTCTTCTATAGAAAAGGATCTTTGGGCAAAGATGCTTTACAATTGCCTTCTTAATCCTCTCAGTGCAATCCTTAAAGTTCCGTATGGAAGACTTGCACAAGACAACAATACAAAAAGCATAATGAACAATATTGCCAGGGAGATATTTCTTGTTATGAAAGCTGCAGGATATAAGACCTACTGGGAAAGTGCTGAGCAGTATCTGGAAGTATTTTACAGAGAACTTATTCCAAAAACAGCAGATCACAGATCATCCATGCTTCAGGACATAGAAAAAGGAAAAAGGACAGAAATAGAGAGCCTAAATGGTGCAGTTATAAGAATAGCAGAAGAAAAAGGAATATCTGTTCCTTATAATACAGCAGTATACAGTATGGTAAAGTTTCTTGAAGAAGGGGTATCCCCTCAAAAAGAGGAGATACCCTCTTAGAGCTATCTGTTTGCCTTTCTTATTCCAAGAAGATCCTGTGCAATTATCATCTTACAGATATTTGAAGATCCTTCTACCATGAAGTATGTTGGTGCATCTCTGAAGAATCTTGCAACAGGATATTCTGTAGAATAACCATATGCACCAAGAATTCTCATTGCTACAGTTGCAGCCTTCATTGCAACTTCACCAGCAAGATATTTTGCCTGTGCTACCTCAAATGCATTGTTCAGGATTCCTTGATCCTTCTGCCATGCTGCCTTATATACCATAAGTCTTGCTGCTTCTATCTCACATGAAAGCTGTGCAATAAGGTCCTGATTCATCTGGAAATGACCTACTGGTTTTCCAAACTGCTCCCTTTCCATTGCATACTTTACTGCAGTATCAAGACATGCCTGTGCAAGACCAACTCCACCTGCTGCTGCCTGAAGTCTTGTCTGATTCAGTGATCCAAAAAGTATCTTTGCACCATCTCCTGGTTTTCCAAGTATGTTTTCCTTTGGAACCTTTGTATCTTCAAGAATTATTTCTCCTGTTGGAGATGATCTTGATCCAAGTTTGTCAAGCTCTGTTACTGTTACTCCATTAAAGTTCTTTGGTTCAATTACGAATGCAGAAAGACCTTTTCCTCCTTTTGATCTGTCTGTATATGCATAAAAGATTATGACATCTGCAATTGGTGCATTAGAGATCCAGGTCTTCTGACCATTGAGAAGCCAGTAGTCACCTTTATCCACAGCAGTTGATCTCATTGACATGACATCTGAACCAGCATTTGGTTCAGTAATTGCAAATCCACCAAGATATTCTGCTGATACAAGCTTTGGAATATACTTTCTCTTCAGCTCCTCACTTCCGTATCTGTAAATAGTATAAGCAGTTCCTACCATCTCCATATTTATCTGGACTCTCAGAGAAGATGAAGCATATGCAATTTCTTCTGTAGCAATTATTGTTGCAAGCCATCCCATTCCATTCCCACCATACTCTTCAGGAATAAGTGTTCCAAAAAGACCGAGTTCTGCCATAGGCTTTACCACTTCTTCATAAGGAAAATAGTGTTCCTCATCCCACTTGTCTGCATAAGGAGCTATCTTTTCTCTTGCAAACTGCCTTACAGTCTCTCTTAGCATCTTTAGCTCATCACTTAAAGCAAAATCCATAATCCTTCCCTCCTTTATCCTTATTTCAAATGCTTTTATAAAATATGAAAAAAAAATTGGCAAGCTTTATTTAAAAAACACTCCTTCCAGCCATAAGAATTCACTGAGATTTATCTTGGAAAAATCACTTATTTTCCTGACAACTCCAAGGACATCCATTCCAGAAAATCTCTTTATAGCTTCTATGTTTTCCTGTATCATCTGAGAAGGTGTATTGTCTAAGTTTACAAGGACTAATGCAAGAAGTTCTATCCTTCTTTTTTTCAAAGCTTCTATTGAAAGAAGAGTATGATTTATTGTTCCAAGACCTGCTTTTGCTACGAGTATGGGTTTTGCATCAAAAAGTTTGATTGTGTCTATTATAAGCAGATCTTCTGTAACAGGAACAAGAAGTCCTCCTGATCCTTCTATTATAACAGGACTGAAGCTTTTTTCTTTTTCTTCTATCATTCTTTTTACCTTCTCTAAGTCTATCCTTTCTCCTTCATCTTTTGCTGAAAAATAAGGTGCTTTTGGATTCTTAAAACAGTAAACTGTAGACTCCTTAGGATCTTTTCCCTTCAGTTCAGGAACGAGACTGTATATGAATCTTGCATCACTTTCTGGATCACATGGAGAAGAAACACCTGTTTGAAATGGTTTAAGGTAGAAAGGTCTTAATCCTTTTTTAAAACAGACCCTTGTAAGGATAAGAGAAAAGACTGTCTTTCCTATTCCAGTATCTGTTCCAACTACATATAGCCTCATCCAAATATTCCTTTCATTATTATAAATGTAAAAAGACCTGCTATGAGATCATCAAAGATGATCCCTCCTTTTATCTTTTCTATTCTTTTTACAGGAGGAGGCTTTGTTATGTCAAATAGTCTAAATATGAGGAATGCAAAAAGGATGTTTTTAAATGAAAATGGGAGAAATATAGCTGCTACAAGCATTCCAGCTACTTCGTCAATTACTATCTGCTTTGGATCATCTTCCTCAAATAGTCTTTTTGCTCTTTGGGATATTGCTGTTGCAAGTATTATAAAAAAAATAAGAAATAAGAACTTAAAAACAGGTCTTGTCTTTCTTAAAAGGAACAGGATAGGAAATGCTCCTGCAGATCCAAGTGTTCCTGGTGCAACTGGAATAAGACCTATTCCAAACCATGTTGCTATAATTTTTTCTATCTTTTTCACTTCTTTTTCCAGAGCTTTTTTATGTAAGACATAAAGAAAGCAGTTCCTGAAACAAGTATTATTGAAGCACCTGGAGATATGTTAAAACAGTAAGAAAGATAAAGTCCAGAAAGTGTGAAAAATATACCAAAAAGACAGGAAAGGAACATCATCTTGGAAAGTGAGCTAACAAAATTTTCTGAGATATATGGAGGAATAGAGATAAGTGCAATAACAAGTATAAGACCTACCATTCTCATTGCAAGGACAACAGATATAGCTGTAAAAGAAAGAAGAAGAAAATAGAGGAGTCTTACAGGAGCTCCAATTATAATTCCAAATTCCTCATCATATGACATTGCAAGAAGTTCCTTATAAGAGATACAGACACCTGCAATCACGATTGCCGTAAATATTGCTGAAAGACATATCTCTTCTTTTGGAACAGCAAGGATACTTCCAAAAAGATAACCCATAAGATCAACATTATATCCAGATGAAAGATCAACAAAAATAATTCCTATTGCCATTCCAACTGCCCATAGGACCCCTATTACAGTATCTGCCCTTTGTCTGTCTTTTAGTGTAACTGCACCCATAATAAGTGATGCTATAAGGGAAAATATTGCTGCACCAAATACAGGAGGAATTCCAGTATATATTGCAATTCCTATTCCACCATATGCAGAATGAGCAATTCCTCCTGTCATAAATACGAGTCTGTTTACGACAATAAGTGTTCCTATTATTCCACAAAGGATACTTATTATTATTCCTGCAAGGACTGCATTTCTCATAAATTCAAAATGGAGTGCACTCCACATCATTTATGCTCTGGAAGGACCCTGTGAGGAACTGGTCCATGAGTTATAAGATCTACAGGACATTCATATGCCATCTTTATCATCTCTTCTGTTATCTTTCCTTCTTCGTGAAATACTAACTTCCTGTTAACACACGCAATAGACTTTACATATCTTGAAATGACACCTATGTCATGAGTAACAAGAACAATTGTCATCTCTTTATTCAGCTCTTTCAGTATCTCACATATTCCTGTCTCATATTCTGGATCAACACCTGCTGTTGGCTCATCAAGAAGAAGTATTTCTGGTTCTACTGCAAGTGCTCTTGCAATAAGGACTCTTTGTCTCTGTCCTCCTGAAAGATTTCCTATGTGTGTGTTCCTGTATTCCCATATTCCAAGTCTTTTCAATATTTCCTCAACTTTTTTCCTGTCTTCATCCGTATATCTTTTTCCAAATCCTCTCCTGTTAAGTCTTCCCATAAGTGCAACATCCATTACCGTTATAGGAAATGAGGTATTTGAAAAGGAATACTGTGGAAGATAACCAATCTTGTGTCTTACTTTTTGAGGAGGTTTTCCAAGAACCTTTATCTCGCCTCTTTCAGGCTTAAGAAGACCTAAGATAAGCTTTAGAAGTGTTGACTTTCCACCTCCATTTGGACCAATAATTGCTAAAAAATCCCCTTTTTTTACACTAAAGGTTACATCCTCAAGGACAGGTTCTTTTTCATAAGAAAACCAGAGATTTCTTACTTCAATTACATTTGAGCTCAAGGCTAATGTCCACCCCTTTTACTGAATGTGTAATCATCCCAACAGATATAATGTCCACACCTGTCTTTGCAATATCTTCTATGTTTTCAAGGCTTACTCCACCTGATACCTCAAGAAGAACCTTTCCTTTTCCTATCCTTACTGCTTCCTTTATCTGATCCAAAGTCATGTTATCCAGAAGAACAGCATCTGCACCTGCTTCAATTGCTTCTTTTAGCTGATCTAAGCTTTCAACCTCTACTTCTATCTTCAGTGTATGAGGTGCATTTTTTTTTGCAAGTTCTACAGCTCTTTTTACAGACCCTACAACAGCTATGTGATTGTCCTTTATAAGGATTCCATCAAAAAGACCAAATCTGTGATTAAAGCCTCCTCCTATCCTTACTGCATATTTATCAAATATCCTCAGACATGGTGCTGTCTTTCTCGTATCAACAATTCGAATGCCTTTTGCCTTTTCTACAAATCTTTTTGTAAGTGTTGCAATCCCACTCATCCTTTGAAGAAAATTAAGTGCTGTCCTTTCTGCTTTAAGTATTATGTGAGCAGGACCTTTTATAGCACATATTACCTCTCCTTTCTTAATCAGATCTCCATCCTTATGATAATCCTCAAAGTATACATCAGATGAAAGCTCTATGAAGACCTGTTTAAATACAGGAAGTCCTGCAAGGATGAAATCTTCTTTTGCTATAAGCTTTGCAAAAGCCCTTTTTTCTTCTTTTATAATACTATCCGTAGTTCTGTCTCCATCTCCTATGTCCTCTTCAAGTGCAAGCCTTATTATCTTTCTTACAAAAGGATCTTTTTCTATCATCCAATAGACTCAAAAAGAGAAAGACTTTCATTCAGCTTTTCAAGCTTTTCCTGAGCAATCTTCAGCTTCTCTCTTACCTCTTCTACGATGTGAGCAGGTGCTTTTTCCAGGAAATTCCTGTTTTCAAGCTTCTTCCTGAATATCTCTATGTCCTTCTCTACTTTCTTCATCTCCTTCATTATCCTTCTTTTTTCTTCTTCCACATTCAGGACTCCTTTAAGGATTACATGTGCGGAGATGTTTCCAACTACTGCTGTTGCAGAATAAGGTGGTTTTTCAATTCCTGAACCAATCTCTATGCTATCAACCTTTGCAAGATTCCTTATGTGACCTATATTTTCTTCTATAAGAGGAATAACCTCTTCAGGTGCATCTATAGAAACATTTACCTTTTTTGATGGTGGAATCCTCAGCTCCCCCCTTACATTCCTTATTCCTACTATGAGGTCCATTATAAGTTCTGTATCTTTTACAGCAGAAGGATCTTCAAGGAATTCTTCTGGCTCAGGAAACTTTGCTATCATTATGCTCTCTTCTCTTTCTGGAAGCTTCTGCCATATCTCTTCTGTTACAAATGGCATAAATGGATGAAGGATTCTGCATATTGCAGAAAGGCATTTTAGAAGAACAGAAAGGACTGCCCTTCTTCTATTCCTGTCCTCTCCATAAAGAGAAAGCTTTGACATCTCTACATACCAATCACAGAATTCATACCATACAAACTGATAACACATGTTTGCAGCATCATTGAATCTGTATTCTTCTATTGCCCTTGAAACTTCCCTTGAAAGCTGAGAAAGCCTTGTAAGGATCCATCTGTCTTCTTTCTTAAGTGGCTCTTCTATTCCATCTACCTCTTCATCAAGATTCATAAGGACGAATCTTGCAGCATTCCAGAGTTTGTTTACGAAATGCCTGTATCCTTCTATCTTCTTTTCAGAAATCCTTATATCCCTTCCCTGAGCAGCAAGTGCAGCAAGTGTAAATCTGAATGCATCTGTCCCATATTTTTCCATAACAACAAGAGGATCAATGACATTTCCCTGAGATTTACTCATCTTTCTTCCCTGCTCATCCCTTATAAGTGCATGAATGTAAACTTCTCTGAAAGGGACATCGTTCATAAAGTGAAGTCCCATCATCATCATCCTTGCAACCCAGAAAAAAAGTATGTCAAAGCCTGTAACAAGGACATCTGTTGGATAAAACAGCTTCAGTTCCTCTGTATCATCTGGCCATCCAAGTGTGGAAAATGGCCATAAAGCAGAACTGAACCATGTATCAAGGACATCCTCATCCTGTTTCAGTTCAGGACTTCCACACCTTTCACAACTTTTTACCTCATCCTTTGAAACATTTATATGACCACACTTCTTACAATACCACGCAGGAATCCTGTGACCCCACCATATCTGTCTTGATATGCACCAGTCCTTTATATTCCTCATCCATTCAAAATATACTGCTTCCCAATTCTTAGGATATATCTTTGTCCTTCCCTGCTTTACTGCCTCTATAGCCTTTTCTGCAAGTGGCTTTACCTTTACAAACCACTGTTTTGAAAGAAGAGGTTCAATAACTGTCTTGCATCTGTAACAGTGTCCAAGAGGAGTCTTGTATGGTTCTATCTTTTCAAGAAGTCCCATCTTTTTAAGATCTTCCACAATCTTTTCTCTACACTCAAACCTATCCATTCCTCTGTATGGTCCTGCAAGATGCGTCATTCTTCCGTCTTCATCTATTACCTTTATCCTTTCAAGACCATGACGATTTCCTATCTCAAAGTCATTTACATCATGTGCAGGAGTAATTTTTAGTGCACCTGTTCCAAATTCCATGTCAACATATGAATCAAGGATTATGGGAATCTGTCTTTTTAGAATAGGAAGAAGAAGGATCTTTCCTTCAAGATGCCTGTATCTTTCATCTTCTGGATTTACTGCAACAGCAGTGTCTCCAAGGAGTGTCTCAGGTCTTGTTGTCGCAACGACAATGTATCCTTCCTGATCCCTGAAAGGATATCTTATGTAATAAAGAAATCCATCCTTTTCCTCGTGTTCTACTTCTAAATCAGCAAGTGCTGTGTGGCATCTTGGACACCAGTTTATTATGTAATCTCCCTTATATATAAGCCCTTCTTCATAAAGCCTTACGAAGACCTCTTTTACTGCCCTGCTCAGACCTTCATCCATCGTAAATCTCAGTCTTGACCAATCACAAGAACATCCAAGTCTTTTTAGCTGATTTACAATTATGTTTCCGTATTTTTCCTTCCACTTCCACACAAGCTCTATAAATTTTTCTCTTCCTATCTGATCCCTTGTTATTCCCTTTTCTGCAAGACTTCTTTCCACTACATTCTGTGTTGCAATTCCTGCATGATCTGTCCCGGGCTGCCATAGGACATTGTATCCTTTCATCCTTTTGTATCTGCAAAGTATGTCCTGTATCGTATTATTCAGTGCGTGTCCCATGTGAAGTGTTCCTGTTATGTTTGGAGGAGGGATTACTATGCAGAATGGCTTTTTGTCGTGTCTTATCTCTGCCTTAAAAAAACCTTTTTCTTCCCAGAACTTATACCATTTTTCTTCTACGGCTTTTGGATCATATGCCTTGGGAAGCTTTTCACCCATATTAATTCCCCTCTTTTTTTTGCTGATTTGATAACAGCACTTCCTTTTGTTGTCAAGCTGGAAGGTCTATAATAACAATTGCTCTGCTTTTTCCATAAACCGTATATGGTTTTGTCTTTATCTTTGCTTCTTTTATAAGATCTCCTAATTCTGAAAGCTTTTTTCTCCAATCTCTTCCCTGAAAAAGTATAATCCTTCTCGTATAGGGAATTGCAAGTTCTATTCCTTCCTGTAAGTTTACCCCTCTTATAGTCACAGCATCAAAGCTTTCTGGAATTTCGTCCTCTATCTGTTCCATCCTTTTGTTTATTACTTCTATGCTACCAAGTCCAAGTTTTCTTATTATGTGTCTCAAAAAAACCGCCTTCTTTATCTTTGCTTCAACAAGATATACCTTTATGTCATCCCTTACGATCTTTATTGGTATTGCAGGAATTCCTGCACCAGATCCTATATCAAGGAGAAGTCCGTTTTTTGGAATGTAATATTCTGCAAGTATTGAGTCATAAAGGAGTTCGTCAATTATCCTTTCTGGACTTTTTATCCCAACAAGATTTATCTTCTCATTCCATCTTAAAAGCTCTTCAAGATATATACTCAAAAGCTCTGCCTCTTCCTTTGTTACCCCTAACTTTTTTTTTATCCTTTTCTTCAGATTCATAACTCTTCTGAAGATGTCATTTTTTTTAAATCTTTTAATCACATATTCTTTTTTTGCAATTATAATTTTGCCAGTATGTTCTTATTGTGCTATAAATAAGTTAGCAATAAGACTTTTGATCAGGCAATAAAGATGAGGAAACTAAAGGAAGCATTCAGGCGTTTTAAAAATAGCTTTTTTGGCAAGGTATTTCTGATAAAGTCACTTTTTACGATTACTTTGATATTTCTCAGTTTTCTCAGGAAAAGGTCCAAACAAGTTCACTGAAAACAAATAAAAAATTAATGCCTGGGGCGGGACTTGAACCCGCACGGGGCAAAGCCCCAAGGGATTTTAAGTCCCTTGCGTCTGCCAGTTCCGCCACCCAGGCTCAATTAATTTTTTAAGCAATTTCCTGAAAAAGGTCAATAAAAAATCCGTTGACAGTTATTTGGAAAGATGATATGGTTTGAAAAAAAGGCCAGGAAGGCCTTTTTGGAGAAGGAATTCTCCAAAAAGGTTTTCCTGGCTAAAAATTTTTTGGAGGAAAGGAGGTGTGTCATGAGTAAGCTAAGGCTTTTTATGATCCTTCTTTTTGTTCTTTTCTTTGGTCTATCAGTATGCATGGCAGAACAAAAACCAGAAGACCTGAGAATGCTTTATCAG
>Ga0190367_1000449_pt1 | contig 30298 bp, 28 predicted proteins | sample 4872181011_MG_FD_171838 | JGI IMG/M metagenome (GOLD analysis project Ga0190367, IMG submission 171838) | Hydrothermal vent microbial mat bacterial communities from Southern Trench, Guaymas Basin, Mexico - 4872-18-10-11_MG | ecosystem: Environmental > Aquatic > Marine > Hydrothermal vents >...
TACCTTCCCGATGTTCCAAAGGAAATAGAGATACCCCAAATAAGGATAGATGAGTTGCTTAAGGAGGCTGCGAAGGAGTTTCCGGATAAGGTCGCGATACACTTCCTAGGTAAGGACATCACCTACAGGGAGCTAGACGAGTTGGTGGATAGGTTTGCGACTGCACTTGCAGATCTTGGGGTGAAGCCTAAGGACCGCGTGGCTATCATGTTGCCCAACTGTCCGCAGTTCGCAATCGCGTATTATGGTGCTCTGAGAGCCGGAGCCACTGTAACGACTCTTAACCCTCTGTACAGCCCAAGAGAGGTGGAGTTCCAGTTAAATGACAGCGGTGCGGAAACCCTAGTCATATTGGATGTCCTCTACAGCAGAGTGAAGGACACAATAGAGAAAACGAAGGTCAAGCGGATAATTGTCACAAATCTTGGTGATTTCCTGCCAACCGCGAAGAGAGTACTCGGTAAGTTTTTCAAGAAGATACCGACCGCAAAGATCGAACCAAAAGAGGGCATCTACTTCATGCTGGATCTTCTTAAGAAGTATGCGCCAAATCCTCCTGATGTATCCGGTCAGATAAATCCGAAGGAAGACGCTGCTGTTCTCCTGTACACTGGTGGAACCACCGGGCTTCCTAAGGGCGCAATGCTGACGCATTACAACATGGTTGCGAATGCTCTTCAATGTAACGCATGGATTGGCGGAAAGAAGGGTGTTGAAACGGTACTTGCGGTTCTGCCGTGGTATCACTCATATGGCCAGACGGTCACGCTTAATGGCGGAGTTGCAATGAGTGCGAAGATTGTGGTTCTTCCGAGGTTTGATGCTGAGGAGGTGATGAAAGAGATCGAGAAGCACCAAGTAACCCTATTCCCTGCAGTTGCCACGATCTATAATGCAATTAACAATCACCCTAAGGTTACGAAGTATAACCTAAAGTCTCTGAAGGCTGGTATTAGTGGAGCAGGACCTTTGCCAAAGGCGATCCAAGAGACATTTGAGAAACTCACTGGCGCTATTATCTGTGAGGGGTATGGACTTACTGAGGCCTCTCCGGTGACCCACTGCAACCCCTTAGATCCCAAACTACGTAAGGTCGGAAGTATAGGTGTTCCGTTTCCTAATACCGATGCAGGGATCATGCATCTTGAGAAGCCGGAATTCCTTCCACCTGCAGAGGATCCGAACAATCCCAAGGATGAAAACATAGGCGAACTGGTTGTAAGTGGACCTCAGGTTATGAAAGGATACTGGAATAGACCGGAGGAGACAAAAGAGACATTAATAGAGGTTGATGGGAAGATTTGGTTGAGAACTGGAGACATAGGTTACATGGACAAGGATGGGTACTTCTACGTACTTGATAGGAAGAAGGAGTTGATAAAGTACAAGGGATGGTCCGTGTATCCGAGGGAGATAGAGGAGGTGCTATTCAAGCATCCGGCGGTTAAGGACGCAGCAGTTATAGGAGTGCCGGATCCCGCGGTTGGTGAGTGGATAAAGGCGTTTGTGGTCCTCAAGGAGGAGTACAAGGGCAAGGTTACGACAGAAGAACTATTGGAACATTGCAAGAAGAACTTAGCGCCATATAAGGTTCCAAAGGAGATAGAGATAAGGGACGAACTTCCGAGAACCATAGTTGGAAAGCTTCTGAGAAGAGTTCTGAGAGAGGAGGAAATAAAGAAGAGAGGAATCGCTGCTTAACAAACAACTATTATTTTTCGCAGAGCCCCGTGACTTTAAGAGCCCTCAGATAAGTCTTATAGATTTCAACTGCCGCCTTTTTTATTCCATCCCTCTCCTCCTCCGTCAGAATGTTCCACAGGTCGGGTCCTAGAGATCTTCCTATTTTTCCAGGTACTGTAACGTAAACGGGTTCTGGGATCTCATTAAACTTTCTAGGTAGTGCAAAACTGATTATTCTTCCGGTATTTAGCATTATTCCGCGTATTATTTCGAGAAAGGATCCGGCGGGTCCCCATCTTGTTCCGCCGAGCACCTTTATGACCTCCATGCTTATACCTTTCACATACTTTTCGATGGCGACCTTATCAATGCTGATCCCTGTTTCCTTTAGGTACTCGTCTAGTGGTGCGCCATTTACCTTTACGGTGCTCCATAAGAGGACGGCGGCTTCTCCATGTTCTCCGCCAACGTATCCTTCGATACTTTTAAGCGGAACTTCCAGGTGCCTCGAGAGTATTGTTCTAAACCTAGCTGTTTCAAGGTTTGTTCCCGTCCCTATAATTTTCCTCTTTCCCTCGGATATTTTGTATGCGAGAGTTGTCAGGGCGTCGACGGGGTTTGTTATTACGAAGTACCATGCCCGTGGGTTGTTGTCGAGCGTGTTTTCCATGATCTCTTTTATTATTTTCGCATTTTCATCGGCCAGATCCCTTCTGCTCATTCCGGGTTTTCTCGGATATCCGGCGGAGATTATTATCAGATCAGCGTCTTCCACAAACTTTGAACTCTCGTAGGCCCGTATTTCAACATCCAAGTTGTGTGCAGACAAGCCGTGATATAGTTCTTCCATAGCCATTTTAGCAACTCGGGGAGCTATGTCGACAAGAGATAACTCTGAGACATAAGGTTCGAACATCAGGGTGTACGCGAGTGCTTGACCGACACGGCCTGCTCCTATGATTGCAACATGCGCCATTTTCGCGCGCCTCCATTGCTCAGGCACGTATAAAAGTCAACGCGAATATAAATTTGCTGAAGAAGTTTTTCTGGTGCTGAGTATTGAGGAGGATTTTCACGATAGGGCATAGTAATAGGAGTGCAGATGAATTTGTAAAGCTACTTAAAGAGTTTGGTATAAGGGCCGTGATAGATGTTCGTAGATTTCCGACAAGCAAACATGAGCATTTTAAGAGGGAAAGACTGCAGGAAATTCTTTGCGAGCATGGAATTAAATACTTTTATCTCGGTGACAAGCTTGGCGGATTTAGATCGGGAGGTTATCGAAGCTTTATGAAAACCGAGGAGTTTCTCTCGGGGCTGGAGGAACTTGAGAGGATTGCCAAAAAAGAGGTAGCAGCGATAATGTGTGCGGAGAGGTTTCCTTGGAGGTGTCATAGAAGGTTTATAAGCATGGCGCTTGAGGAGAGAGGATGGGAGGTTCTGCATATCATTGACAATGATAGAATCTGGAGGCCAAAGAGGAGAAGAGAGTTAGAGGATTTGAGTAATAGAGGTGAGTAGCAACTCTTATAAGGTCTAAGGTAATTTCTTTTCCTATGCTGGCTATAGAGAAACGGGATAATTATTGGGTTTTGAGACTTGCGGATAATACGGAGGTTGTGCTAAGGGAGGCAAGGGGTTCTGAGGATAAGGATCGCGTACTTGATTTTTACAAAAGTCTGGATCGAGATACGATTTATAGCAGATTTCTGCATATAACTCGCAACTTTGAGCCTATCGTTTCAAAGACAACAAATCCGGAAACAGGAGTGTGTATCATTGCAGAGATCAAAGGTCAAATCGTGGGACTGGGCGAGGCTGTTTATATAGATGGAAAGAAGCAGAAGGCCGAAGTTGCGGTGATTGTGAAACCGGAGTGGCGTCGTAGGAAGATAGGAACCGCGTTAATGTTTGTGCTGAGAGAGTTAGGAGTTTCTAGGGGCGTGAAGTGGGGTTATGCGACGATATTTGCTCATAATTTCTCCGCACTCAGGATTGCAAAGAAGTTTGGCGCCCTTACTAAGAAGATCAACATGCACACAATATACATTTGTGTTCCACTAACGGGAGAACCCGAGGGATGTTGGTAGTCATGTGGAGTTTTCCTTTATTTGAACAAGAGCGCACGTACCGAATATTCCCAACTCTGGAATTATGGGCAACTTTCTGATAATTGGGAAACCCACAATGAGTTTTGTTGCAAGCGCGTGTGAACACTCATCCTCCTTTGAAAATACGCCGAAATTACACGTACAACTCCATCTTCCGTCTCTATATATTATCACGCTATACGTGTCATGTTCTCCTTCCACTTCCGCCAGCACTCTAAACTCCGTCTTTGATAATATTCTTACCTTGTTTTTTCTGATGATTGATAGCGCTTTCACGAACACACTTTCCAAAGTTTTCACCATAAAATATATCCTCAGCAGAAAATAAAAACCCAACAGTGAGAGGGTAAGAAGGTTTCAAATTTATGACGAATATTATGCGACGAAAATGTGAACAGATACGTGTGCTATAGTTATAGTAATAGCAATGATTTCGATTATTGGACTTTGGATTACTGGATTATTGATAATATTTCTGTACATAAAATGTCATCGTTAGGCAGTAATTAGCACAATTATGCTTCGAAATGGAATTAATAGTTGTATGTTTCGATACCGATAATTGACACAAAAAGAACTTTAAAAAGGATCAAGCATTGACTTATACAAGTAGCTTTCGGAAGTTATCGAGAGGGTGCATTGGAATGGAGCAAGGATTAAGCGTGTTGTACAGGATACCGCCAGAGATAGAGGAATTTTTCTCAAAAGACGGTAACTACGTGCTTGCCGTAAAGGGTGATGCTGGTACCGGAAAGACCATTTTCAGCTTCGAATGTATACGCGAGATTGCGAAGCCCGGTTGCGGAATTTACTTCGCCGCAAGGGTTGATCCTGAGTCTATTTACGGACAACACCCATGGATACGAGAGTTCATACCCCCGGAGAACCTTGTCGATACGACAAAGTCTATGCTTGCGATGCCGACGGGAATTGGAGAAGCTTTAAGGTACGCGAGTGTTCCGGAATTCCTAAAGTACACGTATTCTAGAGTTGAAGAGTTGAAGAGCCAAGGCAATGTTATGTTGGTCATAGACAGTTTTGACGCATTACATAATGCTCTTAAGGCAGATTATGGCGATCTCGCTAATACGATTGCAGACTTTGCGCGCAGACTTAAGGTGAAGACCCTTATGGTTTCAGAACGAGGAGACATTAATGTTCTTGACTTTGTTGCAGACGGGGTGGTGGAGTTAAGGAATGTTAACGTAAATGGTAGAATTTTTCGGGAGTTGGTTATTAAGAAGTTGCGCGGTGTGGAAGTCAGCAGCCCCGTGTATCCATTCACACTACATAAGGGGAGATTCTTCTGCTTTGATTCAACATTTGGCGATAAGAAGATAGTACTATGGCGGAATCGCAAAATCATTTTGAGGGATGGAGAGGAGCCTTCACCCGTGAGATTTTTGAGAAACTTTGAGGAGAGAAGAGTAATTCTATTGGAGATTGACTCGGAATATGAGGAAGAAGTTTGTGAAATACTGATAATTCCGCTGATAGTGGAGGCTCTTAAGAAGAGGACTGCTGTACTTTTCTCATCACATAGACTCGTGTTAGAGGATATAAGGAATCTTTTTAAGCCGTATGGCGTTCCTGATGAATATTACGATCGAGTGCGCGTTATTAAGCCGAAACGAGAGAGCGTGGAGACTAGGATTTCATGGACGTTCTTTGAGACCGTATTAAAGAACGTTGACGAACTCAAATCGATCACAGGAGGACTCACAGTAGTTGTTATGAGTTTTAACTGCCTCGCCGAGATCTTAGGCGATGAGGGGGCGCGAAGAGTCTTCTTAGAGGTTGTGAACATGATTAGGGATACTAACAATGTATTATTGACAACACTTGCAACAGGCACCGAGCATTCCGAGGAGATTAAGAGGTTGGCAGATGTAATAGTGAAGGTCATGGTAAAATACGGTCGAATGTTCGTAATGGGTGAAAAACCATACACACCACTTTACGGTGTAAACTTATCTGAAAAGGAGGATCATGTGGTCATAGAGTTGAAGAGGATCAGTTAATCATGGCAGTTCGATTTGAGGGAGAGCTCCGCTATACCTCCTAATGTTCAGTATCTTTTGCCCCCTGAGATCGAAGCAATAAAGGTGCGAATCATGTTCATGCGGCATTTTTATTACTCTGAATGTCCGTAGGAACTTGTCTTCGAACTCCAGTGTCCTAAAAAGTATAATACCATCACATACGTGCATCAATGCACGCGTCCATGAACTTTCCTGAGTTTTTAGGTCTAGGTCTGCAAGCATGGTTGTCTTCAATTCTCTGGTTCTAGCTCTCAGGCTCTTTATCAATTCAACTATTGCCCTGCGGTCACCTATATGTATGAAAAGGTCGGTAAGGGAGTAAAAGGCCGTTCTACCGCCGGATCCTATTTCCTTTCTTGCTTTCCATACTTGGTAATCTATTTTTGGCAACGTGAACTCGTCTATTGCGTATTTTTCTCTTTCTAATACCCCGGGGATCCACTCCTTCATGAGCCAAGAATGGCAATCGACTATGCGAAAAATTCCGTCACTTTCTGATTGGTAGGTATTTATGCCAAGTTCTTCGAGTGCCGACCTTATGACCTCAGGAGGCTCAGTGGTCACGTATAGGCAGGGTTCCCTCCTCTTTATACCATCAGCAATAAAAGCGTTGCAAAAGGCAAATTTGCCCGCGCCTGGGTCGCCTAATAATAAGATTAGGGAGCCACGGGGGAAACCGCCACCCAATATTTCGTCTATTTCTTTAATCCCGCAGGAAACCCTTTCCATAGGTGCATCAACCCTGAACGCTTAAGTGTGGACTAATACTCGAATATGTCAGGGAAGTGTATCTGTCGGAACAACCTGTGATTTACGGGTTTACCGATAGATCCCACTTCCCTAATGGGTTTATATACTTTTATGAGGTTTTGAAACTATTTACGAACTGGTAGCGATTCCGAGGTGCTCCAATTGACATATGGTAGGAAATACTAGGGCGATAAGGTGGAGACCTTACGTAACGGTATGTCTTGCGTGGAAATGTGCCAGTTGATGTATTTTATGAATTGCTGGATCCAATAATTCTGGCAGTGATCGTGGCCCCATAAAAGTAATGCTTAATGCAGGTAGCAACGGACTAGCGTTAATATTTGTTTCCAATCCACAGGTAGTACTTTCCCGGTCTTCGACAAATCACGCAGTCTCTTTTGCATTCCTCCTCGGGATCGTAACCCAACGCCTTAAGTCCCGTGCGCTCCTCTATTTTCATCCCGCAGTCATCGTCACCACACCATGGTACCTTTATTAGTGTTCCGTTCATATGCGCCAGCACCTCTTCGAGTGATGAAACTTCACGTATACTACTCATTAGAAATTCTTCCGCTTTTTTACGCAGATTTCTGTCTATGTCCTCCAAGGTCCTTTTTATTTCCTCTACCAGCGCGCTATCGGGTACTCTTCTTTTCTCTCCTGTATCTCTTCTGACGACCGTCACTTCATAGTTTTTGACTTCTCTAGGGCCTATTTCCAGTCTGACAGGTACTCCCTTCATTTCCCAGTAGTAATACTTATAGCCCGGAGTCTTTTCGGACAAATCCACCTCAACTCGGAAGTGCTTACTTAGTTCATCGCGCAACCTTAAGCACTTTTTCATAACGTCCTCTTGCTCTCCCTTGAATATAACGGGGACTATTATCACCTGTATGGGTGCTATCTCGCTCGGGAATATTATTCCTCTATCATCTCCGTGAATCGAGATCGTTATTGCAAGTGCTCTCTCGGATACTCCGTAGCACGTCTGATAGACGTATTCGTACGTTCCGTCTGGCTTCATGTATTTTATGTCAAAGGCTTTTGCGAACTTCTGTCCAAGATTTATTACGGATCCCATTTCGATCGCACGGCCGTCGGGCATTAACGTGAAGAAGTCGTAGTTGTACTCGGCGCCAGCAAAGGTATCCCACTTGGGAGTTCGTAAGATCACGTATGCTAAGCAGAGGCGGTCGAAGAATTTCTTATATATCTGTATTCCTTCCTTTATTTGCGCCTCTGCCTCCTCTGGTGTTGCGTGAGCGGTATGCGCCTCTATGAAGTTCATTATTTCGCGAACCCTAATTATGGGACGCGTATGTTCAGTTTCATATCTGAAGACGTTTACTGTTTGGTAGATTTTCAGGGGTAGATCCCTATGGGAGGTTATCCACTGACTGAACATGTAATACATCACGGTCTCACTCGTGGGTCTAAGGAGCAGACGCCGACCTAACTTCTTCGTTAATGTCCCCTCCACGACAAATGTTTCTCCGCTGAAACCCTCTAGGAAGTCTCTCTCCTTCTCAAATACCTCTTCGGGTATTAGCGCTGGGAAGTATGCTTCCTGATGACCGTACTTATCCAGCAACTCTTCCATTATTCTACGCATAAGCTTCAACGCCTTAAACCCGTAAGGTTTCCATACAAGCATTCCCTTTACGGGGTATCGCTTATCAATGATATCCGCCTTCTCTAAAATCTCCTCGTACCATCGCGAGAAGTCCGATTTGGGGACATTAAACAGATATTTTGCCTCCTCTTTCTTCTTTTCATCGCTCATGGGAATCACTTCGGGGATTCTTTCCGTGAATCGGTGCGTAGGATGCGGTGCAGATTTATGGAACTTTAGGGAAATATCACACTTATGATTTTTATCCTATTCCTTTAAAGTAGCATTGCGACTAAGCATACTACGACATCGGAAGGGCCCGCCTACGGCAATTTCTTCCCCATTGGATTTCTAAACTTTATTACTGAAAATTTTCTCCAGTTTTTCTAGATCAAATGTAAAGATGTTGTATTCTTGTGCAACACTATATGCTGATTTTGTAAAGCCGCCCGAGGAAAAGTATGCATAGAAGGTTTTCCTAGTGTCGTTCATCCACTCCACAAGTTCTGCTTTTTCAACAAGCCTACCGAGTTCTGATGCAGAAACTGGTTTTGTGCTCCATTTACATTCTGCGACCAGCATGCATTTTGTGCGAGGATCTAATGCAACTATGTCTATCTCTTCTCCTCTACTCCACCATTTTCCGAACTGTAAAAAACGAGTTGGCAGTTTATTTTTTAAGTTAAGAATCTTAAGGGCCTCCATGCAGATTTCTTCAAACACAGGAGCTACGAACTCTTGGAGGTTGCGCTCTATAGTGTCGATTATGAACTTTGTGTCGCCAAGTTCAATTTCTTCCATGTGAGGATATATGAAACGGAACCAGAATCTGAAAAAGTGGTCTTTTATTTTGTAAATTCCCTTTCTGGACTTTTCGGGGTGTTTCTCTGTGACAGGAACTTCACGCTTAATTAGATCTAGGTCTATTAGTGTTGCAATATATTTTGAAACCAATCCCTTCCCTAGGCCTGTGAGATTAATTATGTCTGACAGACGCGTTGCGCCATAGGCTATTGCTTTAAGTATTGAGAAATAGAACCGCGGTTCTTCTATTTCTTCCCTGAGCACGAAGAGAGGGTCCTGATAAAGGAATGCATCTGTCCTTAGTACGTTCTCCTCGATGTTTGACATGATATTCTTTTGAGTATCAAATTGGACGAGATATGCGGGAGTCCCGCCCAAAACGGCATATACAGTTATTTGGTCTCTAAATGTGTACTTAGGAAAAAACTTCCGGACATCAGAGAATTTAAGGGGACCTATACGTAGTTGTCCGGTTCTTCTACCGTAAAGTGGGCTTTTACCACCGATTATCTCCTCCATCATTCCGATGCTGGAGCCGCAAAGTACTATGAAGATCTTCGTATATGATAATCTGTTATCCCAGAAGTCCTGCAATATTGATGGCAGTTTAGGGCAACTAGAAACCATATACGGAAACTCATCGAATATCACCACTACTCGTTGATTCTCAGCCTTGCTGGCAAGGTACTCAAAAAGTCCATCCCAGTTCGTAAATGGACTCTTTTCTAAGAACTTGTCTCCGAAGTATCTTGCAAGTATCGAGGAAAACCTGCGCAACTGATCTAATTCCGATTCTTGTCTGCCGAGGAAATACACTCCACCTACTCTTTTCAGGAACTCCTTTAGTATTGTGGTCTTCCCCACGCGTCTTCTTCCGTACACCACTATGAGCTCAGCACGGGATGTTTTAAACCGCTCATGCAGAACGGAGAGTTCCTTCTCTCTATTGATAAAAGCGTGATTCTGCATGTCATCCCCTTATCTACTTATGAGTAGTCTACTTTATAGTAGACTACTCATAAGTAGATAAATGCATTTTCTTAATGATGCGTTGTTTGCGGCGGATTGCGTCAAAAATCATCAGACCTTTTAATCGGTCTTAGCGTACAATTTTTACGTCAAATTGCTTAAAAAACGATTTTTAATTCTATTCTTAAGCATGTTGCTCTCATTATTGCGAGTCACATCTGTTGGTGCATGATTGTCCGAGCATTACACATTCTTTGTAATGTGCGACTCAGGAGTTTGAATACCAGCGACATCTGGGTGGAGATTTTAAATTGAGCATATGCTCAAAAATAATTGACTTCTTGAGAGGAGGTGAAGGTGTTGTTGCTGGGAGATGCCGATAGGGTAGAAATACTTGTTTTGATGGATAACTACGCGGATGTTCTGGTTCCAAGCGTTCCGCCAGTGAAAAGATACGTGGCTGAGCTCTCAGAACAGTTGATTGCAGAGCACGGACTTTCACTACTAATTAAGGTGTTCAGGGGGGATAGATGTCGAACTATACTCATGGACGCAGGGCTCACGAGAGTAGGGGTCCCATATAATGCTGAGAAGTTAGGCGTTAACTTCAGAGAGGTCGACTTCTTCTTTCTCAGTCATGGACATTTAGATCACTATGGCGCGTTAGAGGATGTGCTTAAGAAAATAGGTAAGCCCGTCACCTTTGTTGCGCATCCGGATGTTTTCTTGCCAAAGTACGTAATACTTCCGAACGGGAATACCCGAGGACCCATGATACTCGACCCCGAGAAGTTGAAGTCCTTGGGGGCAAAATTGATGATAACAAAGTCCCCCGTACAACTTGCACCCGGAACAACAACAACAGGGGAAGTTGAACGGACCACCGATTTTGAGAAAGGATTTCCAGTGATGTATACGATAAAGGACGATAAACTTGTAAGGGATGAAATACTTGACGACCAATCTTTAGTGATACGCCTAAGGAAGGAGGGATTGGTTGTAATATCGGGATGCGCGCACGCTGGCATAATAAATACGATATTGCACGCGCAAAAAATTACGGGAACTAAAAAGGTGTATGCGGTGATAGGAGGATTCCATCTGAGCGGGGCTCCAGATACTACGATTAATAAGACCATCGAGATGTTCAGGGAGATAGATCCAACTTACATAATACCGATGCATTGCACCGGCTTTAAGGCCATAAGTAGAATTTCAACGGAACTTAGGGAAAAATTTGTGCTGAGCACCGTTGGCATGCGAGTTATTCTTCCTTCTCCCACCTAACTACTTCTTCCCAACTTTTTCTATGAGTCCCAGTTCTTCGAGATCGTTACATATTTCGATCAATTCTCTCAGGTTTGATTTTCCGTATTCTGCTATTAGCGTCACATAGATGTCGTAGAGCGACTTTGTGCCGTCCATGAGGTTTAGCATTTCTGATATCTGGGAAATTATCGGGTCATCAGATTCTATTTTTCTCAGATACCATAGGGCTCTTCCATCCTTGGGGTGCTCTCTCAAATATCTTAAAGGCAGAGGTCCCCTGAATTTCTTGATGTAGACATGTTCTAATGCCTCACGTTCCTCCTCTGTAAGTTCCACATCCGTGATGGGCCATCCCCGCCCCTCGGCTACTATTAGAAACCTTCTCCTGATTTTCGAAATTGCATTCTTAATTTCAGTTTCGCTCTCCATAACGCATTTCTTTAAAACTTCACCATCGAACATTGTCAAGATCGAGTGTAAGGTTCCAAGTGCCCACTTTTCGTAAACATCAAGTGATTCATACATCAGGCGGTACGTCTTCGGATCCTTTATTGCCAGCGCTTTCTCCTCGATGGATCCCAATACGCTCATAATACCTCTCATCACACGTGGTAGCACCCAGAGGCCTATTTCTTGTGATGACGATGCGCAGATGATGGTCGCTGTTGCTACTGCGGCGCCAATATGCTTCAAAATTTGCGGATCGACCTTGTCCGCAGTATCGAAACTCGAATGATAGTATCTGTCCGGCCAGCATATCAGCGCAACAGATGGTATTTTGAAGTCCGAACACGAGAAAACTTCGTGGTCGCTTCCCCAAACAAACGGCGTCCTCTTGAACCTGAACGAATATAACGAATCTACAGCGCCAAATTGTTTTAATTTCTCCTTTGCGGAACGTTCCACCAGCGATTCTATAAGGAATGTTAGAAACGACGGGACAGACATTGGCGAACTGACTATTGAGAGAACCGATCCGCATTGCGACTGATCTTCTCCGACCATATCAAGATTTATCACTGCTCTGATTTTTCCAATATTTTTTATGCCCTCCGAAAGAAGGGCTGCCGTTCCTGTATATTCTGGTACCCAGAAAAATCTTACCGCCCGTTTAAGTTTCAATAATCCCGCGTCCATGAGCCTCTTTAATGTGCACGCGATCTCAAGTAGCAGCCCTGACCCGGAAGCGTTGTCATTTGCAGAAGGTTTAGGATGACATAAGTGTGCTATCAGAACAACTTCCTCTTCCACCTCGCCTGGCAGGACGGCAGTAATGATGTCTAGGCTACTTTCGAAAAACTTAACATTCACCTCCGCCCTCACTTTCACCCTTTCTCCTCTTTCTATTAGTGATATTATCCTCTCAGCTGTCCTTTTAGATACGGAGAATGCGGGGACTAATTTGTAAATCTCGTCGGCCGACGGCCATAGGGATCTATATGGAATAGCGTCCTGCTCAGCAACCCCTCTCCTGAAAAATATAAGCCCGATGGCTCCTCGCTCAATAACGGCCTTTTTAAAGACTCTACGGGGCTCGCCATATGCCAAGACGAACTTCCCTTTAACATCAATCCCGTCATAATTCCTATCTTCTATACCAGGTCCCACGTAAGTGACCTCGGCTGTCACCCCACCTTTTGGCGTTCCTCCCGAAAACGCAACCAGAGATATCGGATGTTCGGTGTAATCAACGAGTTTCTCTCTCCTAGGTTCAACCATTTCCAGAATTGCATGAGTGGCTTCCCAGCCCATGGGGGATAGAAACTCTAAATATTTCTTTCGCCCGTTGGATTCAAAACTCAGAATTTTTGTGTCTATTCCGTGCTTTTTAAGCGTATCTAGGATGAATTCTGCGGCTTTTCGATATCCCGGCGACGCCTGTATTCTGTGATACCTAGAAATTTCGGAGACGAAGTCCTTCGCCCTTATCCCGGAAATTTCACCATATAATGTCGAGAAAATACTATCAACATCCGTAACCATCCGCATTCACCCTTACACTTTTTGTCGATGGAATGATGCAATAGCGGGTGGAACATCAGATATGCCACCTTAGCAAATTAGGAATATGGATATAACGGGTTATTGATTAACGATCTGTTGGGGATACCAGCGGTGTCGGACAAATCATCCAAGCCACAAAAGAATGGGGTGGAAGAGTTTCCCTTCATAACAGAAAGCACCGATGACCAGGATCTAAGAATGCTTGCGATATTTATAGAGGCTCTGTTCAACAAGATGAAGGAGGTCTTTGACTGTAATGAGATGTACGTGGTTGCGGAGCGCGATGGGGAGAAAATATTTCTAAAGAGAACCCCATTGGGGGTAAGGGTAATAAAGAGTAGAGCATTAAATGGCAATTTGAAGCGATGAATTATTGTATTTCGTATGTTATTCCTTTTTCGGGTATAAGAGATTTCTCGGAAAGGCCTTGCAGAAATCCTGCAATGACGGCAGGATACTCGGTATGTATTGGTATTATCACTTTAGGACGGGTCTCGTGCACAAGTTGTTGGATTTCGTGAGGTGTTGCATGGCCACTGGCGTGAATACGGTACATCGGCACATTTAACTTTTCCAGCCAGTTTAACAACTTTTCAAACGCAAGTTCGCGCTCCTCATTGAAGGGTTCGCTCGAACTCAGTATGTAAATTGATCCTGGCTCCGGTTTTATTGTTCTCAGGTCGCGAACACTGTTATAAGATGTACAAAATATGTACTTTTGTGGATTTTTGCGCACTTCATCCCAATTTATATATAGGTCGGGAAATCTTCTACGCATCTCCTCTCTCCATCTTTCCCTCCGTTGCGCATCTGGGATTATCCTTATGTCTCCGGAGGATCTTAAACCCGGCCACCTGTACTCGGGGTACTGGTTTATTGCCTCTACAATCTTTGCAAACCTCTCAGTAATTACAATCTCTCTTCCACATTTACGTGCAACCTTGTAAAATGTCTGGAATCTGAAGAAATCGGTTGATGAGAAATCTGCTATTACGAGCCCTCTACACGCACTTGCAAGTATCCCCGCGGAGTCCTCGACGTTCCTTTCACTTTGCATCCTGCTTCGAAATATCGACGTAGATTCAAATATTAGCGCAATTATCTTCTCCTCCATTCTCAAAGCGTCAATAAAAGCGCTTGTTAGAGTTTCAAAAGTTCCATGAAGTCTGAAGTCGCCCGTGTACGCCAATGGCCCCTCACTGGTGTAGAGTATGAACGCGGACGCCCCAGGAATGCTATGATCGACGTAAAGAGCCTTTATCTCTAAATTTCCAACTTTTATTTTCTGGCCATTTTTGAATACTTCAAATTTTATTCCGGAAAAATTTGTCTCTAGCCGTGTTCGCCATATCTGATCTGCCGCAGTGAGAATGCTGTATGAGCACTCGCTCACATATACCGGTATTTTTCTATTTAGGAGAGATATGTATTGTGCGTGATCCATGTGTGCGTGGGATATCAAACACGCGTCAACCGGAGGCTCCTCCTCTCCCCCGACATCTCCATTCCTTCGTGCCAAAAACTCTCTCGTATAAAGGTTTTCTATCTGTGGAATTGCACCAAGATCGAGCAACTCATCTAGGCTTGAAGGGTAATCTATCGGAAATTGGTAATACTGTGATGCTATTTTAAAGGATTTACCAAAATCTAAGAGAAGCCGTACATCGTATCCTTTATCTTCTACCAGTATTTTATTTCCGCCTATTTCACCAACACCGCCGTAGAACGTTATCTTCACTTGACCCATAGATTTCACCTTCTGGCAAGCAAACGCCTAACCTCCTGGACGACCAGTGGTAGAGCTTTTCCTGCGGCCTCTCTCAAGACCACATCGCATATATGTGATATTGAGGTTTCATACGGATTCACTTCTATAAGAAAGGCCCCGCGTCTTTTTGCGGCTATCGGAAAACCTGCGGCTGGGTAGACGACTGCGGATGTTCCAACGACGAGCATGCAGTCGCACTTATATACCTCTAGGAGGGACGCATTTAGCATATCCGGTGGAATGGGTTCCCCGAAGTATACTACGTCTGGTTTTACCAATCCACCACAATTGGGACACAGCGGTGGAAGTTCTTTTATCTCAAACTTGTCTCTATCAAATCTGGCATTACACGAAATGCACCTGAGTTTGTAAATGTTGCCATGGATCTCTATCACGTTTTTGCTCCCGGCCTTTTGATGCAGACCGTCTATGTTTTGCGTAATTATCGATTTTAATATTCCCATTTCTTCTAACTCGGCAAGAGCCTTATGCGCAAGATTCGGCTTCGCCTCGTAAATTTTTCTCACCATCTCACCTGTCGGCCCTTCTAGCTCTCTCTTTAACCTCCTCTCCCACCAACCCTTTGGATCCCGAAGAAACTCCTGATACTGATCTGGCGGTGGCTCACCGTACTTTGTCCATATTCCACCGGGACCCCTAAATGGAGGTATTCCACTTTCCACAGAAATTCCAGCACCTGTGAGGGCAATTACGTACTCCGATGATACTATGAGTTCCGCAGCGGATCTCACAGCCTCCATGAGTTCCCTTTCACCGCTCATCTGCATCACGCTCTAGAAATAAGTTTCCATAGAAGGATTAAAAAAGCAATCCCCTGAAACGACAATAACTATTATTGAGAACAATAGTTAGTGGAGCAATATCGATGACCGCCTACCTTCTTTATTCATAAGTGGTAATGAGTGCCCATCTGTAGACTATATACCCAAGATAATATTTTTAGATGGCAGGAAATAATACGCATTAAGTACAAAGTGCTAATAGTGACAGATGCTTGTGCATGATGAGAGTATGAGCCGGGTGATGATGTGCAGATAGTAATTCTGATCGATGGGAGTTCCTCCCGAAGGCAACGGATACAGAAGTTGCTTGAGATCAAAGGAGCGCGAAGAATAGGGCGGCGGGTGTGGATCGTCCCGAAGGGTGACATCGTGCTCCCAGAAAACTCCTATATTGTTCTTAAGAAATTCAGGAGCGTTGAAAAACCCCATGTCAGCGGCGATGACGTTAACGTTGGAAGTCTCAGTCTTGTGACGTATTCTGATCTGCCCCAATCTAATGTTAAACTGAGAAAACGCCTCCAGAGAATGATGTGGTATGCACCCGCAATAAGAATCGCAAAGTCCACATACCTGTTCGCATATGTGAAGAAGAGAATGCACCCCAAGATAGTAACTCCAGGAGAGATAGTCATGCTCATAAAGAGTGAGGGGGGAAAGTGTTTCAAACTTTCAAAGCTGAGACCACTAGAGGACTGGATGCATAAAATAATTCGGAACATGTTCAAAGAACAACTGGAGTCGCGGATAAAGAAAATAGACAAGCTCATAGATATGTTGATGGTCAGAATAGCTTCTGGATCTCTTGATAAGAGGTCAGCCGAAAAAGCATATCATGAGATAAAAAGCTTTCTGGGAGGAGTGGAGGTAGTATCTTCAGTTTTAAGAAGAAGTTTGAGGGTTAACGTTGACAGTGGAATCCTCCAGATGAAGGAGAGACTCGAAAGAGTAAAGGGAATCATTGGTGATATTGAGGAATATCGTCGGGGTGATTTGTTACTATGACTTCACCATTAAGTTTATTTTCTGCAATTATACCATTAGATGCGGATGATGGCTAGGGACTACCCTCTGACCTGATGATGAATACCTCGACTACTGACATCGGATCTTAATACTCATAGTAATTTTGTTTAGAGATTCTCGCTCCTATCTTTTTATGCCGGGATTCTGTACTTATCGAGTTTCACAATTCCCCTAGCCCTTAAGCTTTCAAGTATCTCAAGTATGCGATCAGGGGTTACATTATATCCGGATTTTTTCAAAGCGTCGGTCATTTCGATGACACTCATTCCGCGCCCTATGTTTTCTAAAATTGTGACCGTCACAGGATCCGTTGACATTCTTATTACTGCATTTTTGAGGACGTGTGGTGTTGACGGTGCGTATACGCGATAAAATTTCACGTTCTCCTTTATATCGGAAATCAGGCCCATTGCTTGGTCCGGCGATAGTTCGCCTTTGGACACTCTTTCAAGAATCTCGCGCGTCCTTATTGCAACTATGTCTTTCTCCGATATAAGACCGTTTCTTAGGAAAATAGCGTCAACTTCTTCTGAGAACTTTCTGAATACCGATAATTCTACGAGTCCCTCTAGCGATGCCGCATGGCTATAACGTTTAACAAAACTATCTACAAGTTCTCGTAACACTTTTTCGAGAGTTTTCTTATCATATTTTCCATAAGCGACTAAAGCGACAACAATGCTGTCTCCGCGGGCAATGAATATTTCATGATCCTCCGTCATGAGGTATTTTATTTCGGACGATGTTAATTCTTTCATAAAGGACACGATTGCAGAGATGAGTCCCGAGAACAGTTCCTTTCTCTTTCCAATTTGCATTTCGCCATATATGCGGTCAAATAGAAGGATGCCGTTTGAATGGAGTATGAGGATCGCAATTGGCAATCCCGACTCCTCTCCTTCAGTAAAGAGAGATGTCGTTATAAGTTGAGACATTAATTTTTTAATTTATCTCAAGGGGAATTCACACTTTCTTGTTACCCAATTTATATGCACTTGACAACAGTTTTACAAATTTCCCTCATTCGTGTACATTCTCTCGTAATTGCTATTACAACTCCGTACTCGGCCTTAATATTTCGAAAAGTCAGGATCCGGCGTTTTCTAAAACATCTCGGTGGTACGGATCAATGCTGGCCGTTCTCTGCAACAGAGTATTATTCTCCCAGTAAAATCTAAATTTCCACGAACAATATTTATTTACGGGTCGTTTCAGAATTTGACGATACGCATCTGTTATGGTCGGAAGGATGGGGAATCAGATGAGTAGGGTGCCAGAGGAGATAAGACGGTTCTTTTCTGTAAAGGGGAACAATATTCTGCTTGTTAAAGGTAAGGCCGGATCTGGGAAGACACTTTTCTCGATGGAGTTCCTATTAGAGTTTGCTGAAAGAGGATATGGTTATTATCTCTCAACGAGAGTCGACCCGGACGTTGTATTGAGCCAATATCCTCATATAAGCGAATATCTTCCGCCCGAGAACATCATAGATGCCGTACGCACGCCGTTCCCTCGAGCACATAGCATGTATGAGGCTTTAGAGTTTTCATCATTTCCTGACTTTCTGAGAGGGTTGTATACGAAAATCGGTGGAACTGCTCATGTTGATCGCTCCTTAGTAGTCATAGACTCGCTGGATGCAATATGTGATGCCATAAAGGTTTCTGAGATAGAATTCATGCACGTGTTTTCCGATTTTGCAAGGAAATCGAACATCAAGACCGTTATAATAACCGAACGGATGAAAAGTTCGAAACTCGATTACCTCGCTGATGGAGTTGTAAGTCTTACGTACGAGTTAATAAATGGGCGCATGTATCGCGAGATGGTCATTGAAAAGTTAAGATCCGTTAAGATAAACAATCCAGTTGTTGCGTTTACGCTTAGTGGCGGAAGGTTCGAGATGCTGACACGATTTAAATATCCAAGTATGAGCGAAATAAAGGAAAAGGGGAAAAGGATCGTAGACGTACTTTCTAAGATGAAGATTCCGCACGAGAGGTGCACAACAGGATCACTATCGTTGGATAGAGCAATAGGACTATTCAGATACGGGAACTTTCTATTTTACGAAATAGGACCTTATGTCCCGGTTGGTGTTCTCACCGCCCTCACCGAGGTTCACATGAGAGGTTTTCTATCACGCAATATAGACGTAATATACATACCACCCGAGTATGTCGACAAGGAGTTCCCATTGCGTCAACTTGAATTGATTTTCGGAAAGAGCATTTATGATCGTGTGAATATGATGTCCTTGGATGTTGAAGATGTTGAGATGTTTGTGCGAGCGTTCATTACGGAGAGAGCGAAAGTTCGTAGTCCTCATGTGGCCATCATGTTCTCGATCGACGCTCTCGAACACACGTTTGGCATGGAAGATGGTGTCCGTGCGGGCACGAGGATACTATCCGAGGGCAGGAAAATGAATGATATAATAGTTGCATTCGCACATGAGAGTTCTAAATCGAGGAAAATATTCAGAGACATGGCGGATCGAGGAATAAGGGTCTTTTATAGGCACGGATACGTGTTCCTTTACGGAACAAGACCTAGGACACCGATATACAATGCTTATTTTGATCCCCAGCATGAGTATCTAGATTTAAAATTGCTCGAGATCGTTTAATTTCCCGACGATTGCTTTCGCATCAGTTTACGGTGATAAGATGCTGAAAGCTCGGCTTATAGTACATGACAAAATGCCGGGACGAAGGAACATGGCGGTCGATGAAGCCCTTCTCTTACTCTATCAACCAGAAAAGCACATGCCGATCATTAGGTTTTACATGTGGAGACCGAGTACTGTGAGCATAGGTTTTCATCAAAAGTTAGAGGATTCCGTGAATATTGAAAAAATAAGATTGAAGGGTTTTGAACTCGTTAGAAGACCAACCGGCGGAGGAGCGCTTTTACATGCAGAGGATCTCGAAATCACATATAGTGTGATTCTGCCGTTAGACTTTCCATGTATGCCTAATGATGTGGTCGGTTCTGCTACTTTTATTACGAGGGGAATAATAAGTGCACTCAAAAGGTTAGGTATCAATGCATCTCATGGAACACGCTTTAGTGGTACAAGGAAATATGCTCTTTGCTATTTCAGAGAAGCACAAAGCGATATTAAGGTGCAAGGGAGAAAAATTTCGGGAAGTGCGCAGCGAAGACTTCATAAAGCTTTGTTGCAACACGGAACTTTGCTTATCGGCTTCAGGCCCGAAGATTGGTATGAGGTCATAAAAGTCCCCAGTGGGACGACTTTAGACGATTTGAAGAAAAGCATAGTATCGCTTAAGGACTTAGGGGTAGATGTTGACACGGATACTGTGCTTAAAGCATTAATACGGGGATTTTCCGATGCGCTTAATGTAGAATTTGTAGAGTCAGAATTAAAGGATGAAGAGGAAGAGTTTGCTACAGAATTAGAGAAAAGGAAGTACGGGAATCACGAATGGACGTTTCACGGTTGCGTGAGAAAGGTTGGGTTTTTAAGGGATCTTTCTAAGTACGTTTAGGATTTTGTGCGGGTGATGTAGTTGTCGGAGGGTTGCATCTTCTGTAAAATAGTAAGGAAAGAGGCGGAGGCTGCATTCGTCTACGAAGACGATAAAATAGTTGCATTTATGGACATGGCACCAGCATCACCCGGTCATCTGCTTGTTGTGACAAAGCAACATTATGAGAATATATATGAGGTTCCTGATGACCTTCTCGCATATGTCATTGTAATGGCGAAAAGAATAGGAATGGCCGCGCGTAAGGCTCTTAACGCTGATGGATTGAGTTTCTTCCAGACGAATGAGAGGGGTGGTGGGCAGGAGGTATTTCACTTCCACTTCCACGTAATACCCAGATATAGGGGTGTTAGTCTCAAGATTGTCAATAGGGAGAAGATAAGCCTTGAAGAAAGAGAGAAGTACGCAGAAAGAATACGAGAGGTGCTCAAAGACTTCCTCCAGTAGATTGATAGTTCTTCGACAATATTATGTTGTAGATCGCATGGCGTTAGCTAAATCCGTATATTATGTTTTCCCCGGAAAATTTATAATTCATAATTAGCTTTACATCGTCATGAATCACAGAGTGAGGGAGTTCGCTTGAGTGCGTACAACTACCAGTTGATAATAAAAAACCTCCTCGAGTGGGGTATTAATCGGGCACCAAATAAAGAGGTTGTATATAGAGACCTTGTTAGGTATACTTGGTCCCAGTTTTACGAGAGAATAAAGAGACTTGCAAACGCACTCGAGGAGATCGGGGTTAAAAGAGGGACGAAAGTAGCAGTACTCGACTGGGACACACATAGGTACCTTGAGTTGTACTTTGCGGTTCCTATGATGGGCGCTATACTCCACACCATAAACCTGCGTTTGCCCCCAGAACACCTCCTGTATACCATGAAGCATGCCGAGGATGATGTTCTTGTAATAAGGGACGAATTCCTGCCAATAGTCGAAAGAGTAAAGGATATGCTTCCCAAGAGCCTGAAAGCATTTATAATTACATCGGATACTGGAACGTTTCCGGAAACTAAGCTAGAACCCGCTTATGATTATGAATCACTTGTTAAGGAAGCATCGCCTGACTATGAATTCCCTGATTTGGATGAAAACACCGATGCTACACTCTTCTACACATCAGGAACCACGGGACTTCCAAAGGGAGTCATCTTCACGCACAGACAAATAACGTTACATTCGTTGGCTCTTGGACTTGCGTCGCTCTTCCCCGGAGAATTTAATCTGACTTCTCAAGATGTAGTAATGCCACTTGTACCGTTCTTCCATGTACACTCTTGGGGTATGCCATACACCGCGGCCTTTATGGGAGTAAAGTTCGTTTTACCTGGTAGATACGAATGGGACTTAATACTCGAGCTTATGCGAAAGGAAGGCGTCACCTATACATATGGCGTACCAACAATCCTACATGCGCTAGTTTATCATCCAAAAGCCGAAGAATATAGAGACGTGTTCTCAAGACTGAAAATGATAATTGGAGGTGCAGCCCTTCCAAGAGGATTAGCCAAGCGGGCTAGAGAACTGGGAATGAAGGTAATTTCCGCATACGGACTCTCTGAAACGTGCCCAGCACTCACAATTGCCGGATATAAGGAACACATGCTTGAATGGCCGGAGGATAAGAAATTTGAAGTCACACTTAAGACGGGAATTCCATTCCCATTAGTAAAGGTAAGGGTTGTGAATGAGAAGGGAGAAGAAGTACCTAAAGATGGAAAGACTGTCGGAGAGATTGTAGTACGGGCACCATGGTGCACACGCGAGTATTATAAGGACCCTGAAAAGACGAGAGAGTTATGGAAGGACGGATGGCTGCATACGGGTGACGTTGGTGTCTGGGACGAGGATGGATACATACAGATAGTTGGAAGATTGAAGTTCGTGATAAAGAGTGGAGGAGAATGGATATCTCCATTGATATTAGAAGACCTGCTAAGCACACATCCTGCGGTTTCTGAGGTAGCGGTGATTCCCGTACCTCACGAGAAATGGGGAGAAAGGCCTATTGCAGTAATAGTTCCGAAGCCCGAATATAAAGATAAGATAACTGAGGATGAGATGAGGAATTTCATGCTGAAACTGTCGGAAGAGGGCAAAGTCGCGAAGTGGTGGATACCTGATAGATTCATATTCGTTGAGTCACTTCCAAAAACCGGAACCGGAAAAATAGATGTAATGAAACTTATAGAGCAGTACAAGACACTAAAGTTGGAGTAAATTGTTATTTGCTCCTTTCTTTTTAACCACTCTTCAACTTAATTTCTATTCTGCATTTTCCGTCCTTGGACATCTCAGAATGTCTTAGTATCTCTACATCAAATTTTAGCGCTTCGAATAACGTTTTTGATGCTAATATGCATCCATAGCGACAAGGCATTGACCTCATTGCATCATCGCCAAGAGATTTTCTCAGCAAATCAAAAATTTCACATCTTTTGACTTCAAATTCCATAAAAGATGGTGTACTGGCGCGTATTTCATATTTATCATTTTTTCTTGCTGCCATAAAATGGGCTTCTATGAATCTTTGGGGTACACTCGGAAACCTTATTCCGGTCTTCTGGGCCACCTTGTAAATCCACTCTGCGGTCCTGTCCAGTACCTTTTCCCCCACCTCTATCGCCGCCTTAATGGATTCCTTCAACCTTTCGCCTAAAATTTGAGATGCCAGTTTTTCGATCTCCGTTGGGTCTTTTCCTCTGCATTTTTCCACAAGTTCCCTCACCAGAGTTTTCACGTCGAATTTTTCCCTTATTGTGGCTAATAACTCATCCGGCAGATAATAGTCGTATAATTCCCCCTCTGTGGTCATATGTCTCACCTACTGCGTTATTATCCTTATTGCGCCCTTAGGACATTTTTCCACACATAAATTACAAAGCACGCAGGCAACTGCATGGACCGGGCGTATATAAAACCTCTCTGATAACTTGTACTTCTCATAGGTGCTTGGGAACATCATAAAAACTCTCTGAGGACAAACTCTGAGACAAATCTTGCACTCCATTGCGTTTCCACATTTCTCGGTGTCCACTTCTATCCTTATCGGCATCCGGTTCACCTACCAGTCATTCGCTATTGCTGGGAACTTCTCTCTCCTTTCAAGTCTGATTGCTCCACGAGGACAGGCGGTGACACACAACCCGCATCCGAAGCACTTCTTCATATCTATGACAACTTTATTCATGCTGGGGGAGTATTTTATCGCCCCGAATTGGCATCTCGCTACACATCTTCTACAACCGTTGCACTTTTCCGGATCCAGAACCGCTACGTAATGTCCCTTTAGTAATATTTTGATCCCGTAGTCCACACGGTTTCTTATTCCGAGACAAACGGGGTATTCACAGTTGCATATTCCTCCTATGTAGGGAGTTCCGAAAACCCAAATTGTGTGCACAAGTCCCTTTTTGTTGAACTCCTCCACAAGCCTCTTGGCCTCATCGGGGGATATGAACTCCACACCACCTCTGTAATTTTCGGGCCAGCGCTCCCACTTATACATCCCGACGCCTATCCCGAAACAGTAGAAGTTCTCTTCATCTTCAAGTCCATAAACCATGCGTCTACATGCGCATGTTATTCTCGCAATAGGCCATGCGATGTCAAGGATCGCTTTTAGGTCTTCAAGTGGCACCACCTGGCCAAAGTGCACCGCGTGGCAGAAGTTTTCTATTTGCTTTTTTATGGTTGGCCAGCGTTCGGTGCCGTAATACTTAAGTGCGTTCTCAAGCTGCTCCATTATTAATTTGAGCGGATCAAATTCCACCTTTCCGGTAAGTTCCGCTCTTTTTCTCTCTCGATACATTTTTCTGGCGTAGTTTTTCGCGTTTAAATACCATAGTTTACCTTCTCCGTGCTTAATGCACCAGTCACACATACTTCTCCCCACTGAGAAATAGTCGCCACGGATAATTTAATGATTTCTTGAAAAGTCAGCCGCTATCCGAGAGAAGATTCTCCAAAAATTCCCTTATATCGCGATCACCAAGTTTTTTAATAACCATTTTTCCCGTTCTGAAAAGCGTTATCTCCACACCTTCGTAGACGACGCGGGTTAACATGGGCATCTTTGAAATAACCTTACCCTTACTTAAGATTCTCCGATAGGCGTCATCAATCTTGTCCCACTTGAGCGTAACGGTATACGTCGTTTCCGCAGTACAACTCTTCGTGTAATTCTTCACAAACTCGTCCACTAGGCCCACTTGTCATTCACCCCGTTTCAGCATTCTCTCGTATCGTTTTTGCAACCGTTTTACCAGTTCTTCCTCCTCGAGCGCCATTTTTTCTTCTTTTGTAAGATCCTCAGGCAACCAGTCGGGATTTTTACCCTTTTTCCTATAGTACTCTCTTATTGCTCTGCGTAAAGCCCCAACCGCGAGTATTCCACAGTGAAACTTTATAGAGGGGAGGCCGCCCAATGCATCGGACAAGTCCTTCCATGTAAGATTCCAAGCTTCCTTTAGCGTCTTGCCCGTTATCATTTCTGTCATGACACTCGCTGCCGCTATGTTGGCTGCACACCCGTAGCTTTCGAATGTTGCTTTTTCTATGATTTCGCTTTCGTCGTTGACTTTGAGGTATATTGCGATCATATCGCCGCACGCGGGACTACCTGCCATCGCAACAACGCTTGCATCTTCGAGCGGGCCCAAATTTTTGGGGTTTCTGAAGTATTCTAACACCTTTGGGCTATAGGGAAGTGGGATCCTTTTCGTTGGCATTCAATCACCTTCGGGCTTAAGTGCACTTATACTCCTTATTCTTTCTACCGCCTTCGGCAATACTTCTAATACGTACTTTATATCTTCAACTGTGTGATATGGCGTCACCTTCATCAGCAGACTTCCGTGCACTTCTTCAAATTTTCGCCCTATGGCGAGGAGAACGTGACTTGGTTCCAACATTCGGCTTGCACACGCGCTTCCACTGGATACATAAACTCCGTGCGTGCTTAACTCTATCACCATGGCCTCGCCTTCGCAGTAGAGAAAGCTTATGTTAACGTTATCCGGCGCTCTTCTATCCCCCTTTGGCCCATTAAGGAAAGTGTACGGGATTGATGATAATATGCCGTCTATGAGCATGTCCCTTAGTTTTCTCATGTGGCTGACGTTCCTGTCAAAATCTTTGAATATAAGTTCACTTGCTTTTGCGAAACCCATAACCAGCGGTACGTTCTCGACCCCCGGCCATAATTCCTCTATACTTATTTGGCCATGTATCAGTTTTTCCAACCTTATTCCCTCTCTTACATAAAGCGCACCTACTCCTCTTGGCCCATAAATTTTGCGGGCGCTTAGTGAAACCATATCAACTCCAAGTTTCTCCACGTCAAATTTTATTTTGCCGTACGCATCCGCAGCATCCGTGTGGAAGACCACATCAGGGTTTTTGTCCTTTACTACTTCCACGGCCTCCCTGAGGGGTTCTATTGTCCCTATTTCGTGATTGACCAACATAATACTCACGAGAATGGTTTCTCTATCGACAATATCCGCCAGTTTTTCGAGATCTATGAAACCCTCTGCGTCGACCGGGACCTTAACGACCTCAAATCCGCAGTTTTTAAGATACTCCGCTGTGAAAATTACACTTAAATGCTCTATTTCCGATACAACTATTTTCCTTCCCTTATCTTTGTTTGCGAGAACATACCCCTTGATTGCGAGATTGTTTGCTTCAGTCCCGCTGTGGGTGATGATGAATTGCTGGGGATCGGCATTTATCGGGCGAGCTATTTGTATGAGGGCCCTTCTATACGCCTCATAAGCTTCCCAACCGGCCTTATGTGTTATCAAGGGGTTTCCATATCCGATGGTATTAAAGTACGGAAGCATCGCGTCAATGACTTCGGGAGGGACCCAAGGAGAATTCTCACAATCGAGATATACTTCTCTAGGAGGTTTGCCATGTGCCTTTAGGAGTTCTTCCACACTTCTAAAATCTCCGGCCCCCATGGTACCACTACCTTTGAGTATGGAACACCTTCGCTGTCGAGTAATTCTCATGAACTTTTAGTTTTAAGGGATTCCCTAAGTGATGCAAGATTTCTCGCACTATTTGTACATTGGAGGATTACTTTCACGCATACAATAGGTCTTACATCAAGGCTTTTCCAGTAGCACTTCCGCGTCGCCCTCAAATGACCCTCTTGCCGCTCTCCTTTTCCGCCCATATTTCACATTCTAACAGGGTCTTTCCTTTCTCTTGCAGAATATTTTTGACAATACCATGAAAGATGATGGTATCTCCCGCATATACCGGTGCTGTGAAGCGAACTTCAATCCTTCTCAGACATGTCGGACTTCCTAGCCACCTAGTAAGCATCTTCGGGAAAAGCCGATTGTGAAAATTCCCTGTACAACTATATCATCAAATCCGAGCATTTTTGCTGCATTTTCGTCAAAATGTATAGGGTTTACCTCTCTTGTCACTTCACAGTACCTGAGCAACTTATCCCTGTCGATTGTAACTTTAAGCGGGGGAATTGATGTTCCGACCCTTATTTCCTTATAAGATCCCCTTTCCATAGGCTTTCCCCATCACTCTATTTTAATGAAGAACTTATGGTCATCACGCAACATGATCTCTTCTTTTTCATCGAAAATTGATATTTCGAGAGACATTAGCAGGTAAGTTCCCTTCTTTCAAAATTTTTCGTTTAAGTTCTTGAGTTTCATAAGTACCTTATACTCCTTGTCCGCGATGAGTGGTTTGTGGAACTCAACGTTTGATCCTACATGTATTAATCCCTTCGCCCCCATCCCATCAGTTTTTGCATGTATTTTAAAAATGCGTCCCTTAATTTCAACGACAGCAGGGACAATATTATTGATGGTGGGACAACTGCTGCTTCGAAGCCCCTTCTCCTTGCATATTCATCCGAAGTGTAGATGGAATCGTCTTCTTCCATGAGTTCAGAAAGTTGACATATGATCTCCCTTTGAGTTTTAATGGGAAATTCCATACCGGAAAATTCTCTTTTTGTTTCGTTCTTGATGTTTTCGATTCTGCTTTTTACATTATCGGAAATCAACAACCTCACCAAGTCGATTCTTGTTAGAAGTTGAGGGTTAGCAATACAGATTCTAATACATTTACATTTTATTAGCAGATGAACATTTTGCTTTAAGTTGTGCAGGGGGCTTCGCGATAATTTTGAATTTGAAGGATCATCAACTGGCGGCACGGGTTTTTAATGTTTCCTCTAAGATTGTAGTACATAGCAGGAATGCAGATAAGGATAGGAGTGTTGCAAAGTACAGGTTTTTGTCGATGCCAAAATTCTGGCCCAAGGCGCCGCCTATTATTGCGCCTAAGCCACTTCCTATGCTAACCGAGATACTTAATATTGACATCCCTCGGGCTCTTTCCTCTTCTGAGGTGATATCCGAGACCATTGCTCCAAAGCCCACATATATCCCAACATAGAAAGGTATTGTCCATAATAGTGCAACGGCGTATGGATCACGAACGATTATGAGAAGTATGAATAGTATCACGTATCCTAAAGTGCTGTATAGGATGATAGGCTTTCTTCCTATCTTGTCTGCGGCTTTTCCTAAGGGTACAGACACGATACTGCCGAAGAGTGTGGCAAGTGCGTTTGAAATTCCTAAAAGTGCGTAATTGCCCCCAATCGTCTCGGTGAAGTAAATTGAGAAGAATGTTGAAAAAGATGCTGTTCCTGTGTAGATGATCAGCAGCAATGCGAATAGGGTTTTCATCTGGGGTCTGGTTAGTATTTCTTTGAAAGTCATGTTTTCGGTGTTTTTGTGTTTTCTCTTTTTTGGATGTTCTTCGAGGCCGAATAGTATTATCAGTGTACCTAGGGTTGCGGAGGCGGACGCTATAATGAAGATTGCTTGTAGGTTCATGGATTCGGCGCATAGTCCCCCCACGAGACTTCCTATGAGCCACCCCGCTGATGTGTAGGCCTCACACTTTCCGAGGCTCTCACCCCTCATTTCCACTCTTTCGGTGAGAAGAGCGTATGTTGCGGGGAAGTATGCAACATTAAACGGTATTATGGCAAGTGTGAGTACTAGGAAGTGGAAGGGTTCTGTCAGTATTGCGTATAATAGTGCTAGGAGCCCCGATGTCGCGGTTCCCAGTATTATGAAGGGCTTTCTTACTCCCGTTTTATCGGATAGATGCCCCCAGATTGGTGTCGTTACCACGGATGCGAAAGGCGGAAGCGCACAGATCACTCCAATGATGAACAACGAACCCCCAAGTAGAAATACGTGTAACGGGGTAAATATCCATAGGATGCTCCAAGCCAGGGAGTCGAGTGCGAGCCCGATATACAATGGGAATATACCTTCGTTGTCTTTCACAGTGATCGCTCCGTAGATCTTTTCTCGTGACGGAAATTTTGTGAGTAGGGAGTTATTGTTCTACGATTACTTAATTTTTATCTCAGATGTCCCCATTTTTACCTCGATATTTCACGGCATCGGAGATTTGCCCGCAAGAATTGTAAATATTGTCCGGAAATTTTTTCATTATTGCCATTTAAGACCACATGTCAACTGAAAATGTTTAAATATTCGTCTTCTGGCGATGTATGGATGAGAGGGGTTGTCATGGTAGGTATTCTTTCCTATGGCGCATATATTCCGATATGGAGGATAAGTAGAACCGAACTTTCCAGAGCCACCGGCATTCCATCAATGGGCGGCGAAAGAGCGGTAGCGGGCTGGGACGAAGACAGCATCACCATGGCGGTCGAGGCGGGGCTAGATTGCATTTCTGATTTGGACGTAAGGGGCGTAGACGCGTTGCATTTTGCGACGACTACACCTCCCTACATAGAGAAGCAAAACGCGACAATAATAGCATCTGCGCTCGATTTGAGGAGAGATGTGTCGGTTGCGGATTTTACATCTTCGTTGAGGTGCGGGATCACGGCTATAAGGGCTGCGGTGGACGCTATAAAGTCCGGGAGATGCAAAAGGGTATTAGTAACTGTTGCGGATTGTCGGTTGCCGGTTCCGGGCTCTGCACAGGAGCAGATATATGGTGATGCAGGAGTGGCGTTTTTATTGGGGAAAGAGCGTGGAATTGCAGAAGTTAAAGAATTTCATGTGCTGAATGAGCCCATTCTTGGAACATGGAGGAGGTCTGAGGATAGGTACGTTATGCAATTTGATCCAAGAGCGGATAATGTTGTTTATGTTAGAGTTCTCAGTGAAACGATTAAGGCGCTGTTAGAGAAAGCCGGACTCTGTTTGAAAGATTTCTCCAAGATTGCATTTTACGCAAACGATCCCAGGCAGTACGTGAGAGCTGCATCTGCGATTGGCATTGATGTGAAAAGCCAACTTCAGGACTTTCTATTTGCTGATGTAGGAGTCACCGGTGCCGCTCATGCATTGCTATTACTTGCCGCGGCGCTGGAGGATGCAAAACCCGGTGATAGAATATTGTGTGCCGGGTATGGGGACGGATGTGAGGCTTTTTATGTAGAAAAGAGAAATGAAATAGAGAGCATCAAAGAGAAAAGACGTGGGGTTAAGGGGCACATAAGATCTAAAAAGTTATTACCGACGTATGAGCTGTATATGGACTTTAAGAGGCTTAGAGATCGCAGGTGGCCCGAGCCTGCCAAGGCGTCGGTGGTAACTTATTGGAGAGATGAGATCTTCGAATTGCCGTTTTACGGGATGAAATGCAAGGAGTGCGGAAGAATTACATACCCTGTTGCCCGTGTTTGCAGGATTTGCGGCGCAAAGGACAAGTATGAGATTGTTAAACTTGCAAGAAGGGGGAAAATATTCACGTATACGTATGATTTTCTCTTAGGACCTGGGGGCTATCCCGGAGACGGCGTATATCCCGGAATAAAGGCTGTGATAGATCTTGAAGATGGAACACGTGTACTACTGGAGGTAACTGATGTTCTTATGGGAGAGTTGGGTGTTGATATGC